>JGI24022J15233_10001702_pt1 | contig 19083 bp, 12 predicted proteins | sample Ectturendosymbi2_FD_15233 | JGI IMG/M metagenome (IMG submission 15233) | reverse complement strand
AACGGTTGGCCTCCAGGGCCAGGCAAAGTGGGCCAAGGTGGCCTAAAAGTCCTCCACTTATGACGTCACTCACAGACAACCTGCACCCCGCAAGCAAAAAAATTTTTTTCGAGTCTAATCTACTTGACTGGCCACGCTTTTTGAGATTTTCGCCGAGTCGCTAGAGCGAACAGGAGCGGAGATATTCATCCGCAAAGCCACGTTCGAATCAGCTGCTTTTTGCGAACCGCTTGACTTAACCTGGCTCTCAAAGTGTTAGTTGGTTTGATTTGAGCTAATATAATTCTAATTTTAGTTCAATTTGTGGATTTCGCAAATCCGATAATTTTGATTCTAATTTGTGACATCTGAGTTAGCTCTAATTTCAATTCAAATCTAATTTGAAAAAGCTAAAAAAATTCTAGTTGTCCTAGTCTGAATCACTCATGTGTCCACACATATAGCCTACATTAGTTACAAGGTCCCAAGAAAACAGACTTTAACTTCACTCCAGCTCGTGCTCGAACCTGAGATGAGCATTGGACCGGACTTGGATTGGACTGGATCCGGACTATTGCAAAATTTTGTTGAATTTGGATTGGATCCGGATTGTACAATTTTTCAAATTTTAGGATCCGGGCCGGATTTGGACTTAGTTAATAGAAGAGGATGCGGAATTTTTGTTGTGAAAATGCTGCATTTTTCAAATATTTTGGACTTCGACTGTGCATTTGAAAAAAATTTTGGTCTGTGTTTGGACTTGGACTGGGTTTTAAAAAATCAGGACTGCATCTGCATAGAAAAATATGACGGTCCACTCATCTCCGGCTCGAACCCAAAATATTGACTCCGGCTCGTGTCCTGGCCTAAAATGCAAACTCCGGCACACCAGCAACGTGATCATCTCTGGTTTGGAAACAGCTTCGAGTCGAGTCCTGGGTGATATTGAATCGAGTCTGAGTCGACTCATAACTTGATGTGGAGTTTTGCATTTATGTTGTTGAATCTTTTTGAGTGTTTCAATTTTTAATATGCGAGAGTGATAGAAATTTTTTACACTAAATGCTAGTAGCAGTGATGTCGCCAACTCATATTTGTGGAATCACGAGTCGAAGCAAATCACAAACTCTTCCAGTCGTAGTCAACTAAAATATTTTAAAGTCTTGTCAGAAACGAGTCGCAAAAACTGTCGAGTCGTTGATTTGCAAACACAAGTCAAATAAACTTTGTAAGTGGTCATGAAATTTTCTTGAAAACTTCAAATTTAAACTTCGGCACTTTGGTTGTTTTGCTTTTTCCATTTTTGTGTTGTGCATCAAACCATGACGAGAGCTTGTAGCAACAAGATACTTATTTATAGCGGTTGGGACTCATTGTCACTAAAGTAAGTGTAACTCTTGTTTGCATTATGGCAAAAATTGTACTTATTGAACCCACAGAGTTGTATAATATTCTGAACCAAGAAACTGTGTATCCCTGTTTGAGTGATCAAAACTTTCTACTGTTGTTGGGTAAGTGATCATTTAAATATTGTTTTTTAACTCTGCTGGGACCACCTGGCTTTTATTATATATACACGATACACTTACAGCAGGTCCAACCGTGGTAAGTCTGCAGCTTATATTATTTCGAAATCACTTGCAAAATACATTAACCATCTCTTCAGTTATACTTTAACGTAATATCTTGCATAATTTGAGCACTATAGCAAACTTTCATAAGTTCAGAAAACTTAATCTTGTAAATATAGATACTGTAGCTTTTACAAACCTTTCTCAGTATTTCATGCTACCTTTTGAAACAATCTACGTGACATCTGATTCCATTTTTTTTCACATCCGCCGCAAATTATGCACTCTCATATTTACTTTGTAGCACATCAAGACCTACTGTGTCCCATAACTTGATCCTAGGTGGATATGGCCTTTCGTAAGAATTGTCGTCACGCACCTTTGTAAGGCTTGGGTTTTCTAATCCTATTTTTCATCATGCAAAAAGCAATGAAAGCATTTCTTTCGCCGAAATCAAAATGTGATTAGGCCCATTAAGAATAATTTAAATCTAGTGAACATCACTCATCGAAATGTGAATAGGCCACACACAGAAATGCATTCTTTCATTGAATTTTTGGTTATATTTATTTTGTGTGCAAAACCTTTCATAGCTTGTATGGGGAAACTCGTTTTGTAATATCTTTTTATTTCTTTGTAATTTTTGTCATACCTCCCGTTAGCTAATGTGCGTGTCATTTACTATAATATTACTTTTGTCTTCACTGAGCTGGTAGACTAATATTTCACTAATCCTTTGTTTCATGCTTATCCTTGATCACATATTCTCACATGTGATCAAAGGTCGTTGGTGTAATGCATTATTGTGCTGTGTTTTTATTGAAATTCTTCCTTATATCTATGTAATGATTTTACTACACGTTTATATCGTGGCATAAACACTGCAACATACAAATCTTTGTTCACGATGTTGATCACGTTATTCAAGGTGTTGACTTCGTTAATTGAAGTCTTTCGTTTTGTTCCTTGCCTGGGCGCTCACAAAAAATTTCCATTGGATAAAAGCTTCAAGCGATCTATTAATTTTGTTTGTTGTGCTGCAGCCTGTAATTTCAGTTAGATAGGATTATCCTTGAAAAAGAGTAGTGAAATCTCCACGGTCAATACACTAACTTTATAGTTATTGTACTGGTATGCAGTGCAGAGTTGTAGCCAGCCAAAAATATTTTTGGCAAAAACATTTGGGAGGGCACAATTTTTGACTTTATGCGAGCAACAATATTTTGTTTGGGATACCGCCTGTCAAAGCACAAAATGGCTACCGTATTTATTCAAGTATAACGCGAACCTTTAATTTTTTGATTGAAAATTGGTATAATTTTTTTTTCACTTTTTCTCAGCTCAGACCAACATTTATGTTGCAACGTCGATGTCGTCCTTTTTGTTGCAACATTTTGTATTATTACATCATAGACCCTAAGTAGCGTTGAAACTGCAAACAGGGAAGTTTATCTACAGAGCATTGTATCCACAGATACCACGCCGGTTTTAGGAACGCTGTCCTATTTGACAGAAGCTCTGGTATGCGAAAACAACTAGGGCCGCATTCTACATCCAGGTCATGCATCGTGTAACGAATTCTAGAAAAGCGCAGCCCCTTTCGAAGTTACCCAAGATCGTGCAACACGGATACAGCGGGAGTGAAAAATAGGCGCGCTGCCATTTTGTAACGAAGACTTAAAGTTCCTTTTTTTGACCAAATTTTTAGTCGCGCAGTGCGACCGGGTTTTTGCACCCCTGCACTATGCTGAAACAGGCTATACGAAATATACCGTACTTGCGCGTTCTCTTGCGTATGACTTGTTTATTATGCGAACTTGAACTCATGTGCCCTCTGGCGTAAAGACATAAAAATCTAAGACCTCGTTTATAACTCGCACCGAACTTTGCGTTGGTGTTTTTGGTATAAAATTTTGCGCGTCATACTCGAATAAATACGGTAGATACGCTAAAAATCTGGGGCAGCAATGCCCTTCACAAGGGCGTGCGCAACGGGGGTTTGGGGTTAACCCCCCCTTGAGCTTGATATTTTACAAAATCTTTATTACCTCCGCAAAGGAAAATAGTTGTTTTCGCATACATTTTGCTTGTTACTTTGTCGACTTAATGCAAATAGCACGGAATGAATTTGCATGCGAATTTCAAGGAATATTGTAAATGGGCCAACAAGTAATAATTAGATTTCAGGGGAAATCTGAGTTATCGTCTGCGTCCAGAAACCACCTCACCACTTTTTGCAGACCTTTCCACCACTACGCATGTTTAGGATTGTGCTGATAGCTCACTTTATCCGAAGCAATTGCCTTTATTTTGTCTGCTAAGGCTGATCAGCGCAAGCGCTGACCGCATTGGCTGCATTACCGATTTTTGTAGCATGGTAAAACTGTTGCACGAGCTTAAACACCGAAGTTGTTAACATAGAAGCATACAGGCATTTGATGTCTCAGCAGAGAAAAAACGAAAACTTGCTGGACTTCTACAAATAATAATAAATCGAAAGTTTACTTGCGTACTGTATGCGCATTTTCAATTCTTGTGTAGTTTAGCAAGATTCGATCTTGCAAACCGGGATGTGCGCCAGCCCATCCACACTTTTTCTATGCTCGAATTCAACAAGACATTAGCGCAGCCTTATTTTGTAGTTGTAAATTGCTCTGACGCATTGATGAGTGTGTTTTGTTTTAATCCTGTTTTAACGCGCAGCCTGACATTTTTGCAGTTACGAACAGCTGTGTAGTTGAGTTTGTTTTTCTCCGATAGCTCAACTTGGAGCGCTGATAGTTTATAGTGCAATGACACTTGAAATAAGGGGAGCGAATGTAGAAAAATATGCATACTATGTCAACAATCTTCGCCAAAACGTTGGTTTGGAAACATGCAAATGACGTCAAATTGTGACGTCACAAGTAGCGCACGCCAAATAAACACCATATGACCCTGAACGAACCCCCATGAAAATTTTCTGCGTACGCCACTGCCCTCCCAAATTTCTAGAATTCCTTGTCGTTTTGTGCTTTGAGAAGGTGGTTTCCCAAACAAAATACAGTACTGTTGCTTGCTTAAAGTTATAATATTTGGACCCAAAAAAAGTTTGAGCTGGCTACGCCACTGCTGTATGTCGTCACTACTACAGTTGAAAAAAATTCGCTGGTACAGCAAACCTCGGTTAATCCGGATTCGATTTGACCGGTGATTTCATCCGGTTTAGGCGAAGATCCAGATTAACCGAATATGGTTGTTTCTATAGCCTGACGTCATTTCGGCACTGAGATATCGGTGAGAATCGTTCAAAATTGCCAACATTTACGACACAACAGCAAATTTTCGCAGGAGCAAAACGAATTTATTGCTATATTTATAATGGTACATCAGATTAATAATCGCGATATCCAGGCAGTTATGAAAATCTTAAGTTAATAATTTATTTGGCTGCGAAAAAATCTGGGGTTTTGGACTGATGCATGTAGGCTACTTTTAGTCTATTTCAGTGGTTCTCATCAAAGTGGTCGATATCGACCCCCAGGGGTCGAATGGGGGTTGCTGAATGGCCCTTAAGTACTAAGCATATTTTATCGTGCATTTCAAGTAAAAAGTACTCAAATTTATTTTGACACATACTTTCCTTGTATTAGTAACTGTTGGGCTAGGCCACGGGGTCTACAGAAAATTGTATACGTTAATTGGGGGTCAACGTGCAGATAAGTTTGAGAACCAAGCTCTATTTGGAAGGTAATGCCCTCCAAAAATCTTACCGAGTAGCCTACAACACGCTCAGGGGTAATGCTCTACATTTCACACGCAAACTCAACAATAATCAATACACTGAAGCCCTGGTTCGGCGGCGTTCCTTCAGCGATATGTTCAACGTGATAAGCTATGCTCCTGTGTGACGCAATAATCGTCTCTACGGTTAGTCGAACGTTGCGTGCAGTTGCTGCCGCTGTTGTAATAATCCTAAATGTTCGTTGTTGATCGTGAGCACGCATGTGTTGCGTCTGAAAGCTGCCGAATCTTTCCTAGAGATCAGCCAGTGCACTTACTTCTGAAAAATCCGGATTACGAGATGTGAAAAGTGCAGATTTTATCCGGTATCGGCGAAGATCCGGATTAAAAAATCCGGATAAACCGAAGATTTTTTGTAAAGAAAAACGAAAGAAATCATTCATACCACCAGTTTGGCAAAGATCCGGATTAACCGAGATTTACTGTAGAGTGCGACGCCACAGAGGTCATTACGAATATAGTAGGCCTACATGTGTGTAATTTGCACATCCATAAAATTTTGTTTTGAGCAAGGAGTTGAGTTTTGAATATCTACTCTGGTTCATGTTATGAAGTAATCCAATTAGTCTAATATTGTTCACAGTCAGTGATCATGAGCAAAACTTGAGCATTATACCACAATGGATAAGTTCAGATTTATCTGCGACTCTGTCTGTTGAAACGATGCTAAAATTTGATTTTTTGTTTTTACTTTAACGGTGACGTCCATTTTCGAAAAGATTTATTACGTTTCGAACCGCTAACAAGTTATTTAGGCCTAATGCAAAAAATGTGACAGGTTTAACGCCAGAATATACACAATTACGTGATAAGTAGCCTATTTCTGAATGTGAGCACATGTATATAATGGAAAGTCATAGGTTGTTGTCCCTCATTCCTGGTGTTGCGATTTTTTGAAATACATCCATGGAGATTTACTTCTGCAGTAGTATGCTTTGCGTCAATGAATCACGTAAAAAGGATTTGGACAAGTCTGGTTCACTGAATTTAAATCGAAATTAACCAACAAGCTGTAGACATCCTTGAAATTGGCTCTTTCTTGGTGTGCTGTGTCACAACTACCAACACTGTAAGTGAATTTTCATAAACGTAACCGCCACCAAAGTTAAACAAATGACGCTTTTCCTGTTGAAGTTTGCCGAAACAGAACAAACGACACGAAAATTCATTTACTGATAACTACACAACTCTTCTACAGGCCCAGACTTACTGCAAAATTACGAGAACTCCTTGACGATTAAATGCTCTAGATTTGCTGTGGGCTCAACTTTCGAAAAGTCAGCCGACAGGGCTCTGCTTTCTTCGTTTTGCGATGAGTCAAACTTGCACAGATCTGCATTCAAGTAACTAGTTTCCACATTGGTGACAAACAAGCGAATCAATCGGCAAATCATTTCATAGGAAATCGATTTCACGTAACACTACGCAACCTCAGTCATAAAAGCTAATTCAAATAGATTTTTGATGTAGGTAGTAGCAGGCCCGTAAGAGGGGCCCTAAAATTTGTTTCGTCCCCTTGGAAAAATGTGTTGGACATAGTTTAAAAAATTTGGGCCCCTCTCATAACTCTTCGCCCTACCTGGTATCCGACACTTTCGGATAGTTGTGGCATGAGTTAATGATTAAATACTTAACACTTACAGGAGAGAGTACTTTTCTTGATAAAGCTGTTTGCGACTGATCAATTTGAGTTGCGTTTTGTACTACAACGAATCAGTCACTCGAAAAATCAGATTTGCATTGTACCTAAAGACGCTAGTAAATGTTTTTGTAGATGTTCTACCGGGCGGAGCCAACGTTTTCTTTTCAAATCCAAAAAGATGAGTTAGCATCCTTGACGCTTCAACACTACACTTGGTTACACGCTATGACCTGACCCCGAAAAACCTATTGCCGTTGCCAAATTTGGGTATTTTCCGAACTTTCGCCAATTTTAGCAGTTGGTCCGTTAGCCCTTGTTTGAATAAAAAAATCTGCTGACAACAGTGCTAAACAGTTTTGTATTTGCTCATCCATGAAAGCAAACCTTGACTTCACTGCAGGAGTATGTATGTGGTGTTATTTTGTCCGACCTTCAATAAATTAACGTAACTGCAGAGACATACTCCAGTGATACAAATCTTCCCCAAAACACTACCAAGGCTGAAATTTACTCTTGCTGGTTTCGTTCCACTTCGACAGATGCAGACTACTTCACATAGATGTAAGAACATGAACAACACTGCCAGAGCCAATACAACAGTACGTTTTTAACAGCAGCGAAACAATTGATTAAACAGGTAGCAGTTTGTTTTGATGTCCGGGTAATCTGAAAGTATTGCATTTGCCATCACCACAAGATTACCACTTCGCGAAGCTTACCGAGGACAGGTTTGCACAAACCAGGTAAATCGCAGGATTAAATGCAAGCAACTTACCCATATAAAACTAGCATACCGTTTTTTTTTTCAAGTTAATCAGTTATAAATAGCATGCTCAACATTTCAGATGCACGACGAAAACCAGAGTACGATGAAAGTCATGTCTTAACAGCAAAAAGAGCACCGATTGATGAAGAAGACAATTACAGAGTTCCATATGATGCAGAGCTAGAATGCAAGACACACGTCATCGTTTATGACGGCAATTCTCGATCACTTCGGGAAAAAAGTATGATCAAATGTTTTGAATCTTGCTAACTTCGACAGCTTGCTGACAATAGTGTTAAACTTTTTACTGCAATTCCATTTTCAGAGTTCCGCAGAACCGATGTCGAAGATAATAAACTTTGTAAACTCAACAGTTAAACCGAAATTTGTTTGAAATTAACGCTATTCTTCAGTATACACGAACGCATTTGATGCCAAGTAGCATCAAACAATCATGCCTTCAAAACTATCTATACAATACCATTCAACACCGCTATCTTTTCAGATCAGATATCTACAAAAGTCAGTAATTTTCCAGCTGCATGGATGGCGAGGCATAACTGTAAATAAAAAAACACTTTACTGAAACACTAACAGTTTTCCAAATGGTCAGTTTCGAAATAGTTAATTTTGGCGTAGCAACTCCAGTTCGGCATGCACTTTCGGGAGAATTGCGTAAGTTTCGACTCTAAACCCAATCTTGACTTGAAGAACCACAGCAGAAACCGCGCTGTGTCGAAAGACGCTTTTGCGTAAAAAAGTGGCTCATACTTTTTCCAATCACTTGAAGCTTCAATTTTATGGAGACATCAGCGATGTTAGTAGGCCTACCTGGTAACACCAAAGTCAAGTATGTTTAGTTTAAAACAAAAGCTTATTTGATTTTCCTTAACGCTCAACCATGTTGTTTGCACCTTATTAGCAGGCCCCACGAGAGAGGGTACTAGGAGGTACACCGTACCCGGGCTCGGTAGGATAAAAGCACACACGCTCTGTTTTTCTGTAATATAGGTGCTCAGCAACTGAAAGGAACCTGATTAAGCTCCGATAGATGTGCTGTGGACCAGCTATGTCCAACGTAACTTGCTTACTGGGTCAAAAATTACATCAATATCTTTACGAGGGCCGCACATTGAATGACTTACTTTGATCCTGGCAAACTAATTTAGATTAAGCGAATGCACTGAAAGCGTTCGAATCCTAACTGCAATAGTAACGACTGTTTGGCACCTTTAACCACACCGCGTGTGATTTCATATGTAAGTTAAGTGCCAATAGAACAAGGGTAGAAATCAGAAAACTAGTAAAAAGTTTTGCACCGAAGTTGTGGTGGATACATATGGAAATCTCCCAGCACGCCGTACGGACGTAATAAGGCAACACAGAGGGTCACTTAGGACCACCTGCATCAAAAATGTCAAACCTAAGATTATCAAAATAGGGACAGGTTGTCAGTATGTAGGCTACTTCTGCTACAGCGAAAACCTAAACACACAAAACCTTCGACTGGGCTGCATGCGGCTCACGGGTTGAACATAGCTGCAGTAAACCATTTTCTCATTCCCAGGACATAAATACACAATGAAAAGCATCAGCACATCTTGTCCATCGCTCTGTTAATTAACATCGCTACAGTAATGGAAGTGTAGAAAATAAGCCTGCTGCGCGAATAAGACCAGAATTCGTTAAAAAACTTCAAATGGCGATTATATTGAAAATCAAAGGTACCCGCTTTCTTCTTTTTTGAAAAATTGAGAGGAACATATATTACATGGTTCTTTTATACTACCAAGATATTTTCCTGAGTACTAGCTTATTGAAATATACAAAGCTAATAATTTCCTGTGTTGCTAGTGTCAGTCAGTTGCCAGTAAAACAATCCATTTGTAAATCCTAGCATGTTAGCTGTTTTATCTATATACTGATTACTGCACAAACAAGCTATGCAAGTTCCGACGAGGGTCCTAGTATCGATCTTCGTACCTCCTGGTAAAAATTCTCTCGGAGATCCTACTCATTAATGCAACGCTGAGTTGATTTTATTTCTTGTGGCGACCAAAATCATTCCTTGAACTTCGCATTAATGTCCCAAAAACAAAATTCTTTTTTACGTTGCTTTCAGACTACATGAACCTCTAAGTACAAGGGGGCAATATTCTAAAAATAACACATTGCGCTGGTGAGGAACAAACCCTAATCTTGGAAAAACAATTGATTAAAGTTTTGCTTTGCTACAAATTGCGCTATCACCGCAGTAAAAAAGAGCAATCAATAACAAGGAATATTGCATCTTGCCTGATTGACACAGTCCGCAAGTTAACTGTCACGATTATTTTAAGATCGCTTGTTGATTTTGCTTAAAGATTTATATTGAATATTTAGCTATTAACTGGGTGGTTCTAGTTTGGCTAGTGTATGACAAGCTGGCAGTGTTTAGCCTGCCACATTTAAATGAATTGTAGACTGGCCAAGCAATTTTCAGCTAAAACAACTTTTTTCAAAGGCCCGGCTATCCTCTGTGCATCTACAATGGCAAACAATGGGAGCAAAAATCCAGTCAAGATTTTGAGAGGAGGTTATGAAGACTTTTCCGCAATGTATCCATTCCTGAGGACACAGAAAATAATTTACATGCCTAAGGTATTAACGACGTGCGCTGACGTAAGAGTTCTGGCTTGAATGACAATTCAGTTTTGCTTTTTTTCCAGGAACACGACAGCATTAAAACTTTTCCGTGTGAGGTACTTCCTGGAATTTTATACATCGGTTCAAGTCAGCATGCACACAGCAAAGTCGTTCATAAGGAACTTAAAATCCGAGCGCACGTGAACTTATCAACAGAACAGGATCCCTTGTAAGCAATGTGCACGTGACGTTAAATTCTACATAGCAAGGTCAGACTCTAAGCACAGGAAAAAATCATATCGAAAGGTATATAACGTTTGTAAGTTGATGATGGTACATGTACGATCACTGCATCAACTGGTTGTGAAATAGCCAATACTGCAGGCAACAGCAACACCAAAAAAGCGTTTGAGATGCCCTGCAGCTAATAAACTTTCTTTCCAGTGGGCAAGTAAAAACCCTAGTAAAATCTCGACTGTTTACAAAGCAGTTTAGCTCAAAATATTTCACTCTGCCATTGCTATTGCACTCAAACTAATTTCAGTGGTATATATTGCATAAGTAAATAGCTGATATACAACGTCGTCAATTGTATGATGCTGGTCTACGTAACACTGAGAAAGCTTTCTTCGAAAGCCACTCTTATTATAAAAATAACTGTGATAAGTGCGGTCTGCAATTTCGCTAAAATCCCGTGGATTCAGTGTTTATCTTATAGGATTCCTTGATGTAGAATCGATTTTGAATTTTACCTGCCGCAAAGTCGTTGCACATTTAACCACATCCTACGCTGCATAATGGCTAAGAGTACGACGTAGGCAACGTAAAACCAATCGACAAACAAAATTACGCAAGGTGCAAACCAGGCTGCGAACGGCAGATTCTGTTAAACAACGGATTGCTTAAAATGATACATTCTAACATAATATNTNAATATAATAAAACAAAAAAGCTGACAACAGTTTTATCTCGTACAACGTTAACAGTNGCAAGGCTACAGCCTTGCTGCTTTCGCTTGAATAGACGTTCAAGCGATAGGAAAGAACATAATTTCGTGTAAAATGTAACTAATCTTAAAGAGCAAGTAACTGGTAAACACCATCACGGAGTAACGCCCTTGGAAAATTCAAGGGTGTACTGTACACGCGGTGGACACGCACTGCCGTAGACTACGATGAAAACGGCACTCGAAAAATTTGACAGTGATGACAGTAAAAAGAGTGATACACCCTTGGTCTTGAAACTAGTGAACGCATCAGTCTCACCAGGATCCAAACGTTAGATTTCGGTCTTAGTCTAAAAAAAGCGGTTTGACCGTTCCAGAGCGTTTTTGTTCACTATGCTATAGCGGCCGCCAACTGAGTTTTGAGTGAGTCTAACCCCAATACTGTTCTATCACGATGTGTTTAATGGCATGTTTATTAAGATAAATATATCTTATGTCATAAAAATACCACGTTTCAAACGCAAGCGGCATACGTGCACAGGCCAAGGCCTGCACCGACCAAGCCGTGGCGCTTGACTGTGACTTCCCATCTTGAGAACCTTTCAAAACGTTGCCTGCCTCGCGGTCTGCCTGCATCACAAATGCAGCAATTAAGGCATGTATACGACCGATTTAACTTTTTTTCCGAAATTTGCTAATAATTTGGTGTGTTCCGTCTGTCCAAATTCAGCGATGGCAGCTTTAAACAAAAATGCGTGTCCCATGTCTCTTACCACCCACTATTTGTCACATACTTTACAGTTATGACGATACCGACAAGCAGTGTTATTTGCACGTTCCTGTAGACGATGATGAGTCGACGGAATTTCTGAAATACGCTGAGGAACTAGTAAAGTTTGTGGGTATGTAGTAGACACAAACCTACTCCAGCAGTACTTGTACTGTAGGATGACTCAGAAGGCAATTCAGGCTGCACCTGAACATCACTGTGTGTAATGGTTGGCAATGCCATTTACAGTATTTCCAAAACATTTTAAAGTGTCGCATTGTTTTCAACATTGTATAGAGTTCTAATTCAAATTACTAAAAGTGGTGCAACCAAACAAGACATAAAAGTGAACTCGAAATACAAATTTCTGATTTTTTTTCTATTTTTACCAATATCAGTCTTTTCAAGAAGCAATTTTGCAATTCGATTCATTACTTATTCAATAAAAATCGCATTTCGTGGGTGCTAGTCTGTGTTCTCTTTAATAAAACTTTACATCGAGCAAGTGTTTGTTTTAGTGCGCATGCAATTGCGCAATCATGCAGACACACAAACAGTGAAACGTTTCAAGCATAACAAGACTATGCAATATATGTAAGATACCAAATTTAGGGTGTTACAAGTGCACAAGAATATATTTCACTGCACTAATGATCTGGTGATAGTGCGCATTTGCGCACCCAGAGGGAACATTGGTGTTAGTTGCTTGTAACCGTCACATGAACCCAATATGCCTTTCATTAAGGTGCAATGACGTACTTGTCACACTAATGTTTTGCTTTCCAGATAAAAATCGAGATGAACTTGCAACGATACTGGTGTGGTCAACAAACGGAATAAGCAGAAGTGCAGCTGCTTGCATTCTCTACCTTATGGCATATTACAAATGGCCACTACGGGTATGAAGTCGAACAAACCAAATTTTATTANATCAAAAAATTANTCGAGTAAAACTTGGAAGCCTTGCAAACACGTGAAGGNAACAATATCGCAAAAACAGATATTTTTGTGAAATTGTTTTACATTTTGAGAATAGCTGTAGCTGTTTTCAACGTCAGCAAAAATGNTTCAAANTAAATCAATAATTGGCCACAAGGTTTCGACAAAATTCCGACAAGTCGAGNAATTCATGACAAAGGTGATTACGCAGATTACGCAAGATCTTCTTGCATAGCACGTTGCGCATTTTTGCGTCAGTCATTGAGCCACGTGCTCGCATGACATTAGTGGGAGTCGTTTATATTCGGAGGCTTAAAGCACGAACAGAAGCCAACACACAGTTTGGTGACTGGTGAGATATGTTTACTCGGGAATCTACACCTAAGCCGCAGTCGCCCAACGAGTTTTACGCAAATTGAGATCATTTTCAATATTAATGTAGTCAACTCCATTTAGCTATGCATATAATAAAAAATTAGTTTCATTCTACATGCAGAATGTTAGTTTCTGCGTTCGATTGTGAAACTAACAATGTCCACACAAGACGGAATAAATTTTTTTGTCATACGATAAGCTAAACAAATTTCATTGCACTAACCACGAAATTACTTCTGTTTCATACTGGAACTTACGTACGCTAATAGTAGCAGAGTTTCGCAGATTTTTTGTTGGGTTTTGCAGTTAGGAAATGGTGCGATAGACGTAGAACATTGCCACAGCGGATGACTTTCGCAGGGCGTGTTTATTTGCCGTCGTGGCGGTGAGCGCCAATGTCAACTGCATTAAAGGGCTAAGTATTTGTAATTTAACATAAAAAATGATGACAAACGTCTCTGTCATCATCAAAACACTTCTCTACATTTTATTGCAGGACGCTTGGAGACACATGAAATCTTGCAAGTTTACAATCAGGCCAAACAGAAGTTTGGTAAAACAACTAGCGCTGTTTGAAGAAAAGAACCTGGAAAAATCTGTCACAGACATCAAAGATCCGCTGTTTTAAAGAACAGTACCACCTGCAACATCACTGATTAAGTANAAAATTTACTTCAGCATCTGATTCATAGCACAACGTTGCCTTCATATGAAGAAGCAGTTTTCAGAAGGTCTTGTCCNACTTCACTTTCCACAAACATGTCCGATAGTTCCCGAAAAGTACAGCACAATCGTCGCTTTGTTATATCTCTTCTGTAAAACAAACGGAGCGTTTTATGGTAAAAAGAATCAAAACTTCTGATACTGTAGCTGTGCTTGTTTACTCACACTGCGACTTGACACTGACTAACCTTTGAATTGAATGTTGCCACTCATGTCGAGCTGGGCCTTGAAGGATTACTAATGATCTTCGTTGTAATGGAATTTTCACTACAGCTTGGTCAGCATGAAGGTTTTTAAACTTTGAAGAAGTATATGTACGGAGTTGTTTCAAAGTTTCATTAAAATAAGCTGGAGTTTTACTGATGTCCACATTACGTATGACATCAATCACATATTTAGCATTATTGATCATCGATAAGTGAGTGTCAGACAATAGATTAAGTGTAACAAGGCGCTCTCCCCACAACCAGGTGTCATCAAAGTGAGGATCAATTGATGACCCACGATCAGGTTCATACTCAAGATTGCAAAGTTCAACAACATTAAAATCAGCCAATTCTTTAACTTTGTTGAACATTGTCACAACTGGCTGAATGTAATCAGGAAGGCCAGTGAATGCAGAGGTTTTAAGTTTCTGCTTCTTGAAATTGACTTTGGGTCCAAAATCTTGCTTCCGTCTTCCTGACTGTGAATCTTTCCATGGCATCAAATCAATACATTTAGCAAGATTGAATTCTGAATCAAGGGATATGAAATCCTCAATCACAGTTACCCCATCAAATTCAAAACCAACTACTGTGTTTAATCCGTTGTCTGTATCATGGCACTGACACACAGCTTTGCCTAAGGAAGGAATGTAGTGGAAAGTAAGGGAATCCTGCAAAACCACGTACAACAGTTTCAAAACCCAACTGCACATCTTACAAAAACATAACCAAAAGCTCTCAAAATTAAACAGACTTTTTCAATTCTGTTGGCAAAACACATGTAAACACGTTGATTCAATATCCACCTCACACAAAACTGATGTTTCTTAAGATACACACTTCTATGCAGCTATGAAGCAATAATGAGCAATTACAACACAAAATACAGGAAAGCAGCACAACATACTATAACCTCTACTGCAGAAAGTATTGTGTAATTTATAATACAATGTGAAGAAAACACTTATTCAATTCATAACAATTATAACAAACCTCAGTTTTCTTTGAAGAGGCTTGGGTTCGTAATGCTTGGTCAGTTTGCAAATTTTCACAAAGCAAACAACTTCTACAGCCTTGGCATCCACAGCTTTTGTCAAACATTTGGTCCATCTATAACAGAGGTTCCCAACCTGGGGTACATGTACCCCTAGGGGTATATTTAAGGTTAGCAATAGAAGAGAAATATATATTTACATATCATTTATTTCCCAATAGTTATACATATATCAGTAAACATTACTTTAGAAAGCCATTATATGCTTATTTTTAAATATACCTGTGATTAATCATGATAAAATATTTTGTCATATAAGAAATTTTAGGAAAACATGTTAATCTGATGAAATGCTAAAGAGGTACATGCTTATCTTTTGTAATGCTGAAGAGTACATGCTCATCTGTCGAAATGCTAAAGGGGTATATAGTAGAGTCCTACACGAGTTGAAATTTTTTGTCCACTCCCACCCCACAAAATTTAAACCCACCTTGCACGAGTTTGAGAAGTTTTGTCCGCTCCAGCCCCACAGGCCATCCCAACCCACGCATGCCCCGCACTTTTTCGATCTTAAACCCGAACCTGTCCAAAAACCACTAAAAACTCATAACTAGAGCAAGTTTTTGTTGCAATAAATTCATGAGATGTATGCATTTATTTTTAACAAAAGTTGCAGTAAACAGTTGCGTTTACGCACAAGCATTTTAAACGACAGTGATTTACTCAAGTGATTTGTTTACATATATATGGTAAATATTTCCAAACATTATCTGGGGAGAAATGCTGATCTTTTGCCAACAGTTTGCATAGCATGCTAAAACTTCGCTGCGCAGTGCATGAAGTTGCTTGGCAATTTAACAATTTGGCCTACAGTTCTGGATTGATGTTTGGCCGGGTCACTTCTACAATTGTTTGTAGGTCACTATTCAGCTCAACTCATTGAAAAGGTTGAGAACCCCTGTTTTAAAGCATGTTTTTTAAATAACACTTTTATATTTTGCACAATTGGCCTACTTGGTAAAAGTTGCAGTACAAAAATTGCATGTAAAAAAGAAAAAGGTTGCAGTATGAAATTCTTACAACCATATTAAAACATCGTACTACATAAATTCTGCGTATTTCAGAAGCTGCAAAAAGTTGCAAAAACCTGCCCTACTCATACCGCCTGAAGACAAGTCTTAACTAGCAGCAATATCAAGCCGGTCATCATTTTCATTAGCAACCCAAGTTTTTCCACTGATCTGATCTTTCACAGTCAACAGATTTGAGGTGATAAAAAGCATGTTTCAGTCCCATCGTGACTAGCTGTGCGTTAAGCGTTGTCTTATCATTTAGAAGGGCTGCTAGACTGAATTACTCCTCACCAAGTACAATGGTAGCATTGGAAAGTGTTCACTTGCCCACAACATGGCAAGTGCCTGAGCTAATGTTTTGCAACAATGGGTTGTTACATCATAATGTAATAATTGCTGCAGGCCTACTGTCCTAAGTGCAATGCTGGTAAACAACTTCAGTACATCCACGTGTTTTGCAATTTTTGAGCTGATTCTTTATGTGCTTTGGCTCAACATTAAGCACTCGCACAAAGATTTTCTCAACCTGCGCCCACCCCACAAATGCAGGTACCCGCAACCCGCCCTGCACAGGACTCTAGTACATAGTCAAAGAAAGGTTGGGAACCCCTGATCTATAACATGACGCAATCATTCATGTACAAGTTCATTTATCGCACTTAAGCATACCATGTGAAAGTTTACTATACTTGTGTCATAAAGCTGGAGAATCTAGACAGCAAATTTAATGAATGTGCTAAGATGAAAGATAGATAAAACTAAAGAATAACTGATATAAGCATCTCATTCAGTGAATCATTTTGTCAATTTACATCCCATTAGTCATTACGTACGCACATATCTTACTGCGATAACAGATGGACACAAGTTTATGCAATGTGCAGACTTCATCTTCTTCAATTCTATTTTTGCAAATATTAGGCTTTGGTACATGTCAGTCAGAGTTTGAACAATTAATCAACTATTAGTTGTAAAAATATTCATAATCTTAAAGTCTATAGATAAAAAGGGAACCATTGTGCTCTTTAGTTTCTACCAATAAAGAGGATGTATGTAGGTTTTTTATGCTGTGCTCTTTCAGTCATTTGTTCAAAATACCTTAAAAAAATGTTGCTTTTCCGTTTTCATACACTTTTTGCGAATGAAAAGGCCCTATAACCGAATTAATCTAATTTTTTTAGTCATTAAAAAAATTGGTCAATGACTGAAAAATGACCGCAGAAAACTCCAAGGATGTACAGGTAAAGATTATGAAAAGTCCGTTTAATGTTTCACAATTCTTATAACATGAAAGGGTAGAAAAAAGATACTGTAGAATTTGGACAAACTTTTGATAAAAATAAAAGTTTCAACTTGCGTTTTCTAACGCAGTGTCTATTTTGCCCTACCAGAATGCAAAAAAAAGCTTTGTAGCTGAAACAGTAAAAAATTAGACTTTAGACTGAGATTGAAAGCTATTCCACAATGGTTTCATAAAGGTTTGAAGACATCAGAATATTTTAACTTTCACATCTGCTTATTTACAACCTTGAACCTACTAGGTCAACTCAGCTGCCCATCATCATGGTTCCCATTCAGTAATTTCTAGTAAACCCAGACTGTACACGAAAAAAACATTCATCTACTAACAGAATTAAATGTTAATTTGCAAAAAGACATACACGGTAAATACAAGAGGAAAAACAGTGCTTAAAATGCTGATTTATTTATAGTTCCATTACAGTAACTTTCGTCTGCAGCATTAGTATTAATTTTGAATCACTTTTCTGTTGCTCAAGACATTATACATAAACTAATAAACCTGATGGGATACTCCATTATTGACATCACNATTTCAGGTTTAGGTGTGTGGACCTGCAATGGTTGTTTTTGTTGGCTTTTTGACAATGCTTGTGAAACGGTTTTGCCAACAAAAGAGNTATTTTGCCATGAAGTNAACCTGATTGGTTGAATTGGTCAAGTGACAAACTTGAATTAGTGCATGGTCTTTGTCACAGGACCTAAAAACCTAAAACCAAAACCTAAACCCATATCCAAAGCCTGAAACCAAAACCCAAAACCTAAACCTAAAACTTAATTTACCCAAAACCAGGTTTTTTTAAGGGGTTTTAGGGACCCGATTTGGGTCCCTAGAAGCAGAGAAAATTATCATCGGGTCCCTAAAATCAGAGAAAATCGGGTCCCTAGAATCAGAGAAATCAGCTTCCTACATATCCATACCGGGTTCCTAACATTTTCCTTAACACTTTGAGAACTGGCGTACGATATATTCATACTTCAAGTACGGCCTAAAAAACAGTAGTTTTCGGTTGCATTACCAATGCCCTAGCTCCTCCGCCGATTGCGCTAGAGAGCTGTTCAAGGACTCAAACGGATCAGCCAGTCTAGTAGATTGCACTCAAAAAATTGTTTGGGGTTGGGGGGTGCGGATTTTTTGTGAGTGACGTCATAAGAAAAGTAGTTTTGGGGTGATTTTGGTTCATGTTGCCTGGTCTAGGGCCCAACTGCTAGGTCAAAGTGTTTCGCTGAACTTTTCATTCGAAACTAGGCTCGAGTCCAAGTTTTTTGAGCCTTTGATCGCCTTTCTAGCATTTTTGGTTCAAAAGTTATGATCTAAAACAAACAAATTAATTAATTATCTAATTAGTCAAATATTTTTACTAACTTACATCATAACTTTTGAACCCGAAAC
>JGI24022J15233_10001700_pt1 | contig 19085 bp, 11 predicted proteins | sample Ectturendosymbi2_FD_15233 | JGI IMG/M metagenome (IMG submission 15233) | reverse complement strand
AATAGAGTGATCATGGCATGTGAACTCTATTGTTGCTTGCTGCCACAGTGCGAAGCTTTGCGCATATGCCGCTCGGGATTTCCGATTGCAACAGTAGGTTTAACCGACTTAGGTAAAACAACTAAACAGATCAAGCGCATTGGAGTGCAGACCAAGTCTGCTGACGTACAAACCAGGCTGATAGAAACGCCCAGTTGATAAGCCTTGCAAGCACAATAACCAAGCACAATATACTACACTATGCAAATTCCAAACATTGAACTGGAATGTATATCCGATGACCAACCACAGGTGGTGCCCAACATAACTTAGAAAGGGGTGTCAAACTCATTTTCACTGAGGGCAATATCAACATTATGGTTGACCTCAAAGGGCTAGTTGCAACTTGCAACTCATCTACGCCACGCTAATGCTTAAAAAGCGTGTCTGTGACGTAATAACGGTTGTGTTGCAGTGAAAGAAGCCTAGTCAAAACTGAACAACTTTTTAAAGAAAGGGAGACGTTAGGTCAGCAAGATGACGAAAAAAGCGAAGTTATAACACGGTAAAGGAGGTCGTTCGCCTTTGTAAACAGATATAAACTACTATAGTTCCAAAAAAATAAGCAGGCTAAGGCTTAAAATTTAGGCTTCGCGGGACACATAAAATGACGTGGCGGGCCACCAGTTTGACACATGTGCCTTAGAAGTTACAGATTCAATATATAAAAAGTGTTAAGCATCACCTGCCAAAGCCCATGGTGCTGACCATTATCACAAAAGAATTTACGCAATATCATCTGAAAAAGTGACAGCCGTCGTCCAGCGAAGCGCCAGCTTTAGCCCAGTTGGTTACAAGGCAACCAAGCAAAGTGCCAGTTATGACATATGTACCAAAAACGGGTTTGTATTCTTGTAGCTGAGAGAATTTCCTGCACTGCACTAAACATAACCTCTCAATACGTCGCCCTCACTGCACCAATGTTTCACTAATACATGAGGCTGGAGGCTAGTTGATGCACTGATATCTACATTTCAAGGCTGGTTGGCCACCAGGCCTACATGAAATGTAGAGAAACAGTAGATGGCTCCGATATTGCAGATGGGTCAGGTGGGCCGTAATTTTTTTTCAGACGAAAATATTTTTAAAGTATTGCAAGAATTTTTTTGACAAATGAAACATTTTGTGGGTTATTGCACTGCATGGTACCAAACATTGCGCGCTGTCACTCTCGCTGTATGTCACTGGTAAACTGAGTAAAGGGTTCACTTGATGAACCTAAATTTCACAGAGTGAAAATAGATCGCCTCGAAACCAAAGTTGGTTTCAATGGGCCACCAGGGTTATAAAAATTTCGGTACGAGAAGAAATGCCAACCGAAATTTTGTGTTGAAAAATATTTTCAAATGCACTTTTTTCCGTAATTTTTTGCTTTCTGTGCAAATTCATCTAGAGCACAAAAACTGAAACAACATTTTGGTTAAAACAGCCAGCACCAAATGAGTTGCAGCTGAGCTAATCTCAAGCGCTTATACTTTTTATCATTCTGCGATATGCTGTAGTCGATTGGAAGAAATGGTAAATCCAATTTCACTGTTGATTGAGTCGTTTCCATGGATTCGGGAAATGTTTCAAGAAGTTCTCAGTTTGGAAACCACTGTAGCGTTCCTAAAAAATGGAGAATCGTACTTTCAATTGTTCGATATATCCGGAATTCTGAAGAAAATGGTATTTTTTTGGGCTGAAGTGTGCAGGAAGCGGAATGTAAGTAGTTTTAATTTGTGTTGTTTTCAGTATGGTGTGAAAAGTTTTGCTTTTCGTGAATCGAAATTGCCTAATTCTAGTCTTGCACATTAAAGGACACAGGTTGCCTATTTTTCAATCCGTTGTGCCTATCTCTTGTGCCGGTGCTCCAAATAAGTTTTTACTAGACTGGATGGTAGCTTATGCTTACCCGACACTTGCCAGATTTTTAAAAAACATTTGAGCTCGTCGGCAACCTGATTTGTGCTGCGGATCAATTTATGGTGTGGCGGATAAATGCATCAAAACTGAATAACCTATTTTAATTACATGTAAATGAAATGCAACTCTCCATGAGAGTTGAATCAATGCAAACTTTGACCTGGTTTCTCTGCAACGAGATGTTCGCATCTTGGGGTGACGGTAGACAATGAAGTTCGCAGTGTATTTCGCTTCGTTTTATTAGAAGAATTATAAATTTGAATTTAACTTTGAACATGTACAGTTTGTTGGACGATCGAGAAAGAGACTACGACTACGAGAAAAACATTTTGTGGACATTACACTGCTTTTGTTAGGGATGTCATGTTTTTGTCAGAATCAAAATTCCTTTGCTGTAAAATTGTTCGGATGAATATAATCGTTCTAGGTCAGCTATGTCCAACCCACGGCCCGCGGGCCACATGCGGCCCAGTCGAAGGTTTTGTGCGGCCCAATTTAGGCTTCATCTGCAGTGAAAGTATCCTACATACACTGACATCCAGTGCTTATTTCGATAATCTTGAATTTAATATTTTTGATGCAGGTGGTTATCAGTGCTACTTTATCATGTCTGTTACCATTGCATTAGGATTCGAACGCTTTCAGGACATTTGCTTAAGCTAAATTTAGTTTGCTAAGATCAAAGTAAGCCATACAATGTGCGGCCCTCATTAATATGTCCTTCAATGTGCGGCCCTGGTTAAGATAGTGACATAAATTTTGGCTCAGTAAGCCATTTGGGTTCGACATAGCTGTTCCAGGTGCAGTAAAGGCTTGAAGGTTTACTTTACATAGTTTTAAGAAAACACTTTGTATTTTACTTTGCAGTTTGCGCACTGATAGTTCAAGAATGGCAATAGTAGGCTATAAAGAGTGTGAATCTTGACTTTATTGTTTTCAGGTTGCCGATGAAGAAATACTTGCAGTTTTGTGCTCATATATTTTCAAGTCTGCTAAAGAAGCAACTAATAACTCAAAAAACGTTTTGGAAAAGTAAGTTAAACGTAGAAAACAGATGCCATTTGACATTTTTCCTTCATGTTGCCTCTTTCTTTAGCAGTTTATATGAAATAGAAATCATGCCAGGTTGAGATTGTTTGTGTTTACCATACTCTCGAGAGTATTTACACCGTAAAGTTCATGTAGTTTTTATGGGGAAAATATCTATTTTGTGTAGCTGCAGGATGTGCGAAAAGATGAAATTTTGTTGCAATCAACACCGGTTGTCTTTCTTGGGCAGATGCTGTTGCCTGATAAGAAAAATAAAATACTGTCACTTCTTGTATTTAAGTTTAGCCACCAGTATAAATACTATAAATACACAAGAACATCACTCAAAACTGAACGTGGGTCTGGGACACCGTAAAACCCGAAGACTATCTTGTCAAGGTGTTCCTAAAGTTACGAGAAGTACCTTAAATACCTTGGTAAATTTTTCTGCTATGTAACTATCAGTAGCTGACTGTGCTTCATAAGTAAATAATAAAGACAAGAAAGAACAAAAAACAACTGATGAACCAAAAAACAGCCAATTCAATCTCCAATATACAGTTATATTGTGCAGACCAGAGACAATGTAGCACAGGTATTATTCAGGCACGGATAGTGAGAAGGAAGACAAAACAAAAGTGATGAATGAGTATACTTCAAATAAATAAACAACTACCATGTAACAGATGAGGTTAAATTGCCATATTCAATTACGAAATGAGGTTTGTTCGGAAAGTCAAGCTTGGGATGTACTGTAGAGCGCGAAACAAAATTTTTTGGACTTTTAGAGAATCTACCACAGAGAAACTTAAATTGTTGTTGTATGGTGGACCATGCCACTACATCCTTATTACGTTAAATTTATCTTTCCCAGGGAAGACCCAACTCTAGGGGTAAAGTAATTTTTGCTTGCAGTTGATCTAGTGAAGTGAGAGTGAGTTGCAGTAATCTTTTGAAAAAATCTATCATGTGATTGTGGTAATTTATTGTTATGATGAAATTTGTGCATTATTATATACTCTTTTATTTTTAGAAAATTAAGTTGTTGTTACAACGGAGTTATGTGACATTTAACATGACAAAATGCGAGAGCGTGCAATACATTATTCTGCATAGTATTAAGAGGTTGAAGCATAGAATCACAATCAGCCCCGTAAGGTACAATACAATATCGGAGATGACTATAAACGAAACAGTAATAGAATGTTCTTGAGGCACTAATCGGTGCGAAGTTTCGAATTTCATATATCATACTTAGGGCAAACGAAAGCTTTGATTTTAAGTATTTGACTGGGTGTCCAATTCAGAGATTCATCTAGCAAATCACGTAAGTTTATTGCAGACGTTTTCCGATGTAACGCAACATTATTATTGTAAATTTTGACACTCTTTTTTTCTTCAGTTTCATTAGTTGATTTTCCTGTGAAAAAAAAACATGGATTTCGTGTAGATTTTACAAGTAACTATATTAACATCAGCGTTATAACTTTAATTACAAAAATCAGTTCCATTTTACTTAATAAGATTTCATTCTCGACAGTACCAAATGCTTTCGAACAGTCTCACCAGTGGGAAATCGGCAAACCGGACAAATAGCGGGGGGTACGTCAGTATCACCCAGTAAATTGAGAAATCACGTCGTATAGGTTACAATTACAACTATTCAAATTACTGGGTTGGCAAAGCAAATACCAAGCAAAATATCTCAGTGTTGCTTTGCCATATCCACAACAGTGTGTGTATCAGAAATAAATTACGGTGGTTTTAGCGATTTCTATTTCATGGTTTGTATTGTCTTCCAGAAAACAAAATCTGTTTTTTTGGAAATTTTTTAGCAACTAATGAAGGAATTGTTCGTGTTTTCCCTGATGTCAGTGGTTATGGCAGTGTCATAAATACTTTGTTCGTGCGTATAGTTTTTGCGCAGAACCACGTTCGCAAATTCTCATCCAGGCTACTGCCCTCGGCAAGCATTGTACTGAGCAGGATAAGCTAAATTCCGATGCTTAGAATATGTGTGTTTCCGTTTTTATGATTTGAAGTGTGGTATCTCACTGGCAAAATTTCCTATTGATTTATCTTCTATTTTTGCGACGTACGTAGTGCTGCCTGATGCATGTATCAATTTACTGTTGAGATTTTTATTTAGGAATTGATAAGTTGTTTGTGATAACCTGGTGGTGGTGGCATTATGTATGACTTTTTATGTTTGACGGATACTGTTTAATGTGTCGGAATAATGATTTATCTCAATTTTGACCAAACCGCCAGGGACTGTGTGTCTTTTTTGGAAAAATTGAAGAAAGTTTTGGTCAAAATGGTGAAGTACGTGGAGGACAATCCGTATGTTTCGAATTGCAATATATTTCAGTCTTTGACTGCTGTTAAGTTTGTCATAGAAATGGTTCAAGAAATGCTAAAGGTATTTGAAAGCAGCGTGTGCATTGTGCAATCTATATGATAAAATGAACAGGATGCTCCTTTGAGTTACATAGCTCTATGTGCTGCTGCCAGGTTGTGTTGAAAACTGAACTGCCCATTTTTGATATTTGCGATTTAAAGTTTTAGCTGACTTGTTGTTGCCTTGGTTTTTCAGGTTCAACTCATTCGCTTAAAATTGAAGTAAACCTGTAAAATAATGTTGTGAATTGTATGTGGCCTGAAATGAGTTCCAATTAAAGGATGTTCATAATGCTTTATAATGATGTAATATTTTAACAAAATGTGGAAGGCTAATGTTTTTCGCAAAACGCATCACGTTTGCAGATTGCAAATAGCCATCCCTTGCAAGAGGCTTTGGAATCGATTCAAATTTGTCTTTTGGAGGATTTTTTAAGAAAAGTTTTGGCTACTAAACCAAGAAGCGAGCTGGATCGAAGTGAAGTTGAGGTTTGCTAGCAACGCTTTTTTGTTGTAATGAATAAGAGCATAGGTAATACTGTCAACGAAACCATCTGAAAGCACTGCATTGTTAAACTAGAAACGTAAATTTCTTCTCTCGGCTGGAGATTAGCCCATACGGTTTGCAAATAGTACAAAATGCATTCTCTGAACTCAATTGTTGTACATGGGTAAAAAAAGCTCGGGTGTGTTTATATTGTAGCTCACCCCGCGCAATTTCTATTTCTTTTTTTATTGTTATGGCCACGAATGCAAACCCCGCACTTTTCTTAAAGTAGTGCGATATATACCCCGCCCTTGTTTTTTATGCTTCTAACCTAAATGCTGAAGTAGTTCAATTCATTTTGAATGTAATAATATCTAACTTACACACCATTGTTTACGCAGTAAACATTTTCTTATAAATTTAAAATATGGTGTGTTCACTAAATAAATTTCCGGACAGATNACATTTCCTAATTCAAAACCGGTTTAGATCAACGTATATCCATGAATTGAACTACTAAGTTTTATTTTTCTTGGCCTAAATATTTAAAAAACACTTTACCGTACCGCAACCGCTATCCTAGGTAATGTGCACTGGGAGCTAACGTGATGGAGTTACCTCTGAAATTGCAGAAAATGTCCCACAAAATCGCAGCATTGGTTTAAGGCTTTGTAGCCTTGTACGTACATAGGCTTATCGAGTTGCTGTCATCTTTCGATTCTTTTCTGTCATCTCAGTGCAGCAAGCAACTGTGGCATTTATTTGGCCAAGCATATGTTTATCGAACACCTGCAATGATTCGTGACCTTGACCCACACAAAACACTGGTAGCTCTGGATGCATAATGGTTTATTATCTTGCTCTTGCTTTTTAGGTTATGAAAGTTTCATCTGAAATTAATGTAGTCGTACGCATTTATTTTAAACTACAACTCCTTTCTCAAGCTCCAATGACTTTTAACGGCACGGATTAAAATGTATTATCTGAATAATAATTTTATTTTTTATTTCCCGCTGTGCGAGTTTGGGCTTGACATGCCGTGCACCATGTTACATAATTGCAGACGATTTGAAGTTTAATTTTTAGGAAAAATTTGAATGGGTGCTGCAAAAAAGTCACTGTAAAATAGTTCCAATCCTTTATTATATACATCTTTGCTGTTTTATCATGCTTATTACAATAATATTGCATGACAACAATGGTATTGTTCAATTAACAATGTTCATTACCAGCTAACTTCTTACAGTTGTGGAATTTTCTTGGTACGTTCGAATGGAGGGATTCATTCAAGAAAGAATGGGATCGCAACTTTGGAGAAAACGTGGTTCAGATTTTACCGAAAGTGAGCTTGCAACATCGATAAACAAAAATTTGATACTTGTCCATGTTTTGTTGGCATTATTATTTTTTTATTTAGAAATTTCATGGAGATGCTGAGAAGTTGCTGGATTTCTTCACTGAAAAGCTTGATGACCTGCACCCAGAAGCCTTCATCTCTGACTATTTTTCAGAAGTTGTTACTAAAGAAGTTGAAGAAAGGCTGCAGGTTCTACTTATTTAGTGTTTGAAATAAGTGCTGTATCAGTCACAACTTTGACAACAATATGCAGTTTAAGAAGGTACTAAACGCATCCGGGATAATTGTGTCTCAAGTTATCGGAAAAGCCGTTTGAGTTATCGGAAAAGCCGTTCTCTAGATTAGAAGAAATGTCTCAAGTTATCGGAAAAGCCGTTTTTTCACGGCCAAACCAATCAAATTGCATTTCTTCTAATCTCGAGGAACCTGTTTTCTGATGTCATGGGGTGAGAAACAAATGGCACCGAGAAATAACACATATTTTGAAATAAAGCAAAAAAACATTTTTGTTTCAGAACCCAAGAAAAATTTAATTTTGCAATTTAGTTTCAAATATTTTTTTAATAACTTTCGTTTTGGGATCTCTTCATCCTCTTAAATAAGGCCTGGCCTGTATGACTGTTCATCTTTGCTAGGCTGTGCTTTGGTCGAATCAAGACCAGAAAATTGTTTTTTTCTAAAGTGACGCACTGTTGCTTTGCGTCACTGCTTCTTTAGACATTGAAGACTTAGTTTGTTTGATCTCATATGCCCTTACCCACAAAACGATGTCAAATAAGTCGAACATGCACTGCGCAAAATGTAGACAGCAGAACAATTCACGTTCACGACCCAGCGCTATAGCGGGATTTCAAAAGCTTTTGAACTGTTATTGATGAGCAGGCCCGCAACCAAAGGGGGGGTCAATCGGACAATTGCCCCCCCCGAAATTTTCACAAACGTATGCATTTGTTAGGTGCAGCAACAAGTTACATCATTTTGCCCCCCCCAGAAAATATCAGCTGGTTGCAGCCCTCTTGATGAGGTTCTGTAGCCGTCCGCGTGAAGGCTTGAGACTTCTTGGAAAATGACGTATGTTTTGACTGTACCCTCACGTGTTTGGCCCTAAATGCTTTGCCAATCGCATCGTGTTAACCAATAGGATCTCTGCTTGTCTTGCGGCAAAGTGCATTTGCTGGAATACCAACCTGCAATCAGTGTTAAATGAGTACCCGATAGATTCTAAAAAAGTGAAATCACTTTCATCCACAAACAAACAGCGCAGAACGCTTTTTTGACGGGATTTTTTGCAAATGAAAAATATATTTACACATAATGGTTAATCTATCTTTTGCTAAGCTTGGAAGAGTCAGACTTCCCCGCATTGCATCTGTGGCAACGCACTCCAGCATCGTTTTTCGAGAGTGTAAATCTGTCGGGGTTGCACCATTTCTAGAAAATTTTCGAGACAGTTAAAACTGAAACTATAAAATGCATCGCACAACATGCAAAAAATGCCCATTAATGCGCCCGCGAAAAGCCTGCCATGCAGCGAAAAGTGTAAAAAATGGAAATTTTGTTTTGTATACAATTAAAAAAAAAATTCGTTTAGGTTTGCAGACTGTGCTGTGCTTGTTTGCACTTTGCAGCGTATCCTAGGCAAGAGCGTAGCAAACAATGAGAAATTCTACAGAGTAGTTTCCGAACCAGAGCCGTATTAGCCGCACTTCATACCCCGCAATTGGGGGGCACGCTGTCACAGGGGCCCAAAATTCAGTCCAGTCACCACTTAGTCCACCAACGAAAGCTTCGACACCCCAAATTGAAGTGTGAAGCACTAGAAATCAGTGAAGTTGACGGGCAATGTAAAAGAAAAGTGCTTATAGATAACAGTTACTGTGGGCCTCTTTGAAAGCAAGGTATTTACACATTACAGCTGCTGTTGGGGACCCCTTTGAAAGCTTAGTGAGCGTACTTACACATTACATTTCCTATTGAGATCCCTTTGAAAGCAGAGTACCTGTACATTTCAGTTGTTATTGGGCAAAGCCCACACCCTGGATTTTGAAAATGTCAGCAAAAAACGTTGTTTTCTTAGTTTAGAATGGGAAAAAATAAATTTACCACTTTTGGCCCCTCCTTGAAAAATTTTGGAAAAATCCCCTTTCAAGGGTTTGAATAGCTTTCTAGCTCAATCTGCTGGAGAATTATAGCCATGGGTATAATATACCCAGGGTTAGCCTTTGTGGAAGTAGAGTTTTTACCAACTTTTTGTCTTAGAACCATAATTTTGGCTCCAGACATGCTAGAAAGTCAATCAAGGGCTCAAAAGACTGAGATCATAGCCTAGATTCCAAAACGATCTTGAACCAAAAAATGGCTCGATGGGTTGGCTTTCGGGGTCAGGTAAACTTGGCCAAAAAGGCGAAGAAATGCCTCCGTTGTGACGTTACCCACAGAAAACCGCAAACTCCAAACGAAAAAAAATTTTTTCCATCTCAACTAGAAGACTTGCCGAATCCATAGAGGGTTTGAACCAGAGTTGTAAATGGGTCTCGTTTTGAAGCCCCAACTCGGCCCGAGCCCGGCATTTATGTTTGAAGCCCGATTTATCCCGAAAGCCAAATTTACCGAGTGAGCCAAGATATGCGCAACTGCGGTGTATCAAAGAACGTAGCGTGCGGGTGTAGCTGCAGGTACACGATTTTATAACACCTATAGCAATCACCTTGACCAAAACATTAACTTAAACAAAACAAGCACAAACTCAGCCTGTAAGTCAGCGCATACTGCGTAATGTAATGTTTCCCAATATAAAAACAAACTGTCACGAAACTGTTCACGAAGGCGCTACAGACATGAAAACCCGGATTGTAGGCCGTCGTTTCTTAACACAAGGAAGAATCGCATACGTGATTGAACTTTTTGAGGCAACGTCATCGCGTGCTAATTTCCTCACTGCTGTCGTCGCCTTCTGAAAAAGAGTGTGANTCTAAGCCGAGCAGAGAACAAAAGAACGCAGCTGTGTTTGTAAATATAATGAGCTGAAGAAAAACCACAATCATTCACTTCACTGGGGTGACACAGAAGTCACCCCAGTGATCAGAACAAATGTACTTCAAGAAAGAAAAAAATCGTTACTTCGAATGTTATTAAAAATTTGTGTATGCAGGCCCGACATTGGCCTGAAACATTTTGACAAACTTAAGCCCGAACCCGGTCCGACTTACAACTCTGGTTTGAACAGCTCTCTAACTCAATCAGCTGGCGAGTTATGGCCAGAAATGTTGTGAGTGGCCTCAGTGGGACTTAAAGGGTATGTGTTTATGGCGAGATTGTTGTTTGATACTCTACTAATTGTGTGCCAAGGTATGAGCGGATAATTTCAGAGAAGCAGCAACAAAAAATCACTAGGTTTGTTTCTAATAGGCATTGAGACATGAAAGTTAAACAGCACGACCGAGTGTTTTCTGTTGTATTGGCATTCGGCTTATGTATTGCAAGCAGCAATTTTTAAAATGAAAATACTGCAAAATCAGGCTATTTCTGTGATTTCTGTGCCTTTCTTAAACGAAGGGGTGCAAACATTGTATTTTTATGAAAGGGTGCCAGCATCAAGAAAGGTTGGGACCTAAGTTGTAAATGCTCCGACTTTGATTAAATTTGCGTTATTTTGATATTGCGCAAACATTAAACAAATTTTGCACAAACAAGTTTGTTGCTAATATGCTTATCTGTTTTGTTCCACATAAACTATAATTGATTGATTAATTTTGAACAACCACCATTTACGGAGCAGTGCTGTTTTCCTCGTCCTTTCTGTTCTGTACATTTGCCATCAGGACCTCAAGCATCTGAGAATTTATAGTTGAAAAAGCGACCTGGTTCAGCCATGCAGTACTTCCAAATTCAAGTAAGTTAGAGAACGTAATCTAAAAACTATTTTTAATGCAATTAAATATGGATTTGTTATGCGCTTTTCCCCTCTTATTTGCAGAATGAAATCACAATAGGTAGGTTTGAAAGCCGGCTTGCAATTTTTTTGGTAAGTTTTTACATGTAAACCATATCTGTTAACCAATCATTTTTCCTAGACTGATACCTCGGTCACAATAATGGGGAAAAGAATCCTTCAACCAAAAATGCTGAAAATTTGCAAGAAATTATTGGTGAAGCAATGGAAAAAAACCAAGGAATCTCTCCAAAAATCTGAACAGAATGATACCTATCTTCTATTCAGATTCTTATTTGAGTGGAAACCGGCTGCGTCGTTGGTGAAGCTTTTAAGTACGTCTGTAGCGTTTTTCCTTTCAAATAAAATTCTCATGTTGATGGTTTTTACAGACGTTGGTTCACATCTCCAAGGTTTATTGCTCAAAATAGAGATTCTACAACAACGGAAGAAGTTACAAAGCAAATGCATATTAATATATGGTTCACTTTGTTTTGTAGAAAAACAAATATTCTTCTAAAATCATGGTTCTGTTGCTGCGCAGGTCCAAAAGGAATCGCAGAGCAGTTGGAACGCGAATGCTCTGCAGTGATCGAATCACTGAAGAAATCAATCAAGAGCACAACGTTTGATTTGATTCATGGAAAAATCTTTGAAAAGCATCTGAAGAGATTGTCGGCAAATAAAAAAGTGTTTTCTGAAACATATGGCTCAGTTTGCAAGGTAAAATGTTTGTAATTTCTATGTTAGGAAGTTCGAACGTATGTACATTATATCAAAGGTTGCGCCATGATTTACGCTGCGATGTTCATTAATTCATTCAGTAATTTTCATATTCGGTTTTCCTCTCGCGAGGGTCGCTGGAGCAGGAAGACTCGAAATATCTCACGGTCAACAGCAATCTCAGATAGTTCTGCCGGCTCCACACCAAGACGGGACCAATCAATGTCGGAGATGTAATCACTCCACCTGGTCCTTGGACGACCTCTTGGCCGCTTGTACGTGGGGTAGCCAGCAGGACGTGGCTCGCCAACCTTTCGTGGGACATTCTTGACACACGACCGAAACCAAAGTAGCTGGGATCTCTCGATTCGGAAGAGAAGTGGCTGGGCATTCAGGGCTTTACGAAGTTCTCGTTTTGCGACCGCAGAGCGATGAAGCTCACGTAGAACTGCGTTCGCTTAACCAATCCGTGCATCAATCCCATCGTTCCGCATTCCGTCACTGCTAAATACCATTCCATTGTACTTGAACTTCTCTGCCTGCTACAATTGACTGCCTCTCATTTGCAGCGTGCACTGCTTCGGGTTTCCGAAGAGACATAATTCTTATTGCTGAGTAAGACAATATTTTTGTCTTTGACGGATCTAACAGTATGAGATCTTTTGCCGCGAAGACGCCAGGTGGTTTGCCAGACTACTCTGTCTGCTTGCCTGTAATTAGAATCCAGATTATGTCCAAAATTTTTCAAAGATTGAATTTGGACTTCTTCACTGTGAGGCTGTAAAGTTTCGCCAGGGATATCTAGAACTCACAGATATCCCTGAGAGGAGTTCTTAATTTCCCTGACTTTCGCGCTTCAGCGTACAGCGAATGCAAAGAAGAGTGCGCTTTGTTTTGAAGACATGCCTTGTACAATACTTTCTTTGCTCGAATAGCATCTTTCGCTTTGTGGTTCTACCAAGAGGTTACTTTTTGCCATTATTCGCCACAACGAGTTTTTTTCCGTCCGCAAACCCGAGCAGCAAATGAAGCAACAGCTGCCAGACGCTGCGTTGTACACGGCAAATATTAAGACATGAATCAATGCGCAAAATGTGAGATATGTCATCGTAGTGAACTTTTGTTAGATTTAATCCCAGCAAGCTTTATGTTTGATAGTTAGAAAGCAAGCTAGTGTGCACAAAGGAAACAAACTGATTAGGAAAGGAAGATCAATCGTTTTGAATTGTTTGATATAGTTGTTTGCAAAATCTTGCGGCCATCTTGCGCAAGGTTTTGCAAAAAACACATTTTAAAAGTGGTGTATTCGAGGTGAAAATAGTTATGCTTATGAACAAGTTTATATTTCTGTGGATAGTGAGATATATTTTGAAATCGTAAAGGGGTCCACTTTTTGTGAAGTTTTGCGATTGATACGTTTTTTTACTGAAAAAGATTTTTTTCTGTCGAAATGTGAACGTTTTGTTGCAAAATAGTGTTAAAGCTGTAGTTGTTGTAGATTGACTGCAAGCTTGGCATATGCAATTGGGATGGTGGCAGCGTTCGTTGCTTATAGAAACATGAAATTTTTAAAAAAATGAGATGAACATCATAAAGCTGAAGATGGAGATACAAACTGTAAAAGTTCAGTCGGTAGCTGTTTCGCACTTCGTGTGAAAATACTCAAGAAATGCCATGTAGAAGAGATTGCATTTATTCAGCTATAAATTGTGGGCGAAACGGCGTACTGACAAGAGGCCCCACTAGACCGACAAGTTTTTCGAGCTCTGAGTGGTGGTTGTATGATACGAAAAGGTCTGGATAATAAAATCTCAGAGACGCTTCAGAACTGTTTTGGAAAGAAACTACAAAGCCTGAGATCATTTAATGTTGCAGTGGTGAAAGCTCGAAGAACATTTTGAAGTCTTTGAATTTTCATAACAATTTCGGTTGGGTGACTGGTCAACAACTGTAATGCAAATAGTAGGATTTTATCTCTATAAAATACGAGATAAGTATGAGGAAAGAAGGCTTATCATGAGAGAAAACGGCCTGAAGTTATGTATTAGGCCTTTTTTAGTTGTTGTGCTCCTTGGGAATGGGTAATGGAGCTTTCAGTTATCATTTACCAGTGGATTGTGCACTATGAAGTGACCGGTGGCAGTGCGGCATGCAAAACAAAACAGCATTCTCTTTAAAGAAATCGTGATGCTTTGCAATGGAATTGTAGGTGTAGATCAGTGTTTCTCAAACTTCTTTGCTCCATCCCCCTTTTCACTCTCTACACATCGCTGTCGCCCCCTAAGCCTGATAAAGCAAACACAAGGAAGTATTTTTAAATAATATAATTTGAAGAAATCGGTACATGCCATGCTCCCCAGTTCAATGTGATGGATGCTCTTGGCGGCCTTAACAAAACTGCGATATATTGGGAGATATTTTAGTGAGGTATAGTCGTAGATCACCTCGCCTATGTATCAAGAAGCGGTTTATTTGCTTTGAGAGCATTAAGGCTACAGCCAAAGTTAACTCAATGATCATCATGTGAAGTTGACTCAATGATCGATTAGTGTTGGTGCCTGAGCTTTTTCGCTCCCTTTGTGTTGTTCGCCCCTTTTTCCCTCAAAATTGCTCTCAAGGGGGCGATTGCGCTCACTTTGAGAACCACTGGTGTAGATCATGGAACATCATGACGAGGAGCTTAAATTGGTTTCGAGCGGAAGAGGGTAATGTAGGCTAATGAGTTTCGAAAGTTTTTCTCCATGTTCATGAACTTGCTTATCAAACAAGGGTTTTGGTATTTTATGTTAATATAACATTATGTCGCCATACATTATAAATATTTTGCACTATTAGTCACACATGAATTAGAGCCTGAGATACCTTCTCAGTAGACAAAATATGAAGAAAGTGTCATTATATTCGCTTTGCATACTAACTTCAGAGCTGGGGTTCTCAACATTTACCTCAGTACCCCCAAGGGGTATGAGGACCACTGCTTTAGAATGTCACGAGTGGTCTGTGGGCGCCAACTCAACTTATTCTGGGTCGCGCGGCTGCTGTCGCAGTGGATGTTGTGCTGTTGGCGAGTCAGTGACGGTTCCGCTCGTGAACCTTACCTTTTCACCCATTCAAAACCGAGCGCGAGGCTGAACAGGCCGCAAATATCGTTTAGACCCATGATTTACTTTGTGGACGCAGATGTGGAAGCACTTTACCCAAGCTTGTGTAGAGATATCCGACTAAAGCTCTTGAATGTGCATTGGAGAAGCATTACTGTACGTCTTCAACGGCAAAGCTCGCAAGATCATTGTTGAACTGAAGAAAATTTGCCTTACGAACGTTCACCAATTATGTGCCCAAAAAATGATCTATAACCGGTGATAGTTCACTCTGTTTAATTGTCAAACGTTACTGTGCGTTACAGCCGATTGCTGGTGCGCAAAGTGAGGCAGAACTTTTTCGTATATTTATCAATGACATAATTTGGATAGCCGCATCGGAAAGGTCTAGAGCACGCATTCGACAGGTACTAACTTCAGTACATGGTCACAGTGACTTGAAACTAACGTTTCGCCAACCCACACAGCCGAACATACGGGCGAAGTTGAATTCCTCGACGTTAATCATTGCATTACTACTGATGATGATTTTGCGTTTGTCACCAAAGACTTTGTAAAACCCAGGGCGGAAAGAAGGCAATTCATCAACAGTTCAGTAAATCACCCAAAGGCGACATTTAAATCAATCTTATTCGGAGGCAATAAGAGTGAGCCGTCTCAACCGAAAGAAAGAAGATTACCTCACCAACCTGAACCGACATAAAGCAATAGCGATACGCTCAAATTGTTCTTTGGACATGACAAATGACATGGAAGCAATGGCATCAACTTGGGAAAAAAGATTGCGCCCCCCAAAATGTGACAGGAAAGATGACCGACAGGTTAGGGCTGCATCATTCTGCAAGGATAAATTCTATCAAAGAAAGTTAAAAGCTTAAATTACGAAGACAATGATTACCTAAAAAAGACCTACCACAATTGGACAAAAACTAAGCACCATCGAATACCTTGCTTTAAATAAGACAAAAAGACAAACTGAAGAATCGTCAAGGCCTTGCAAGCACTGTACACTTTGTGGTTGCAAGGGAAAACACATCAAATCCATATTCCTAACTGTTTCGCAAATCTTGACACAAAGAAAGTTTTACCGCTAAATCAAACCTGACATGTGCAAGCTATGCTATTTATGTTGCGACTTGTGTGATATGCAATCAACGGTATGTTGGCCAAAGAGTAAACAAATTTTTCACGAGATGGTCAGCGCAACAAGGTGCTTGGAACAAACCAGATGATGGGATGACGGCAACCGCGGCTCTATACATTGTTTCATGGCATTCTACATCAGCCACCTACCACCTGCAAAGAGTATTCATGACTCTTACACGGTTACTTCTGGAGAACAACCCAGTTTTGACCTCTGAATACCTGTGAAAATAAATGACTCAACAAACCTAACGCACAAATTAATATTTGAACATGATCCTCCCACGTGTGAAATATTTCTCGTGCTCTTTTGCGACATTCATTGATTTTTTCAATTGCTTTTCTCACTGGTGTAACCTCTCTTTTACCGCACATGTAGTTTTCATTTCCCGATTTTTGTACCTCCCCAACGTTTATCATCTAATTTTAAAGGCTCTACCTAGAGTACATCTGTCAACCTTACGACTGCCATTCTGCTTGCGCATTGGACTAGTGCTTTGTGTTGTGTCATTGCGGCGTGACTCCGTCAATATGGTTATGTTACTCCGTAATACTGTAGGCGTCCGGTAGTTCATCGGTTTTGAAAACAACTATTTGAGTACGGCGTATTTTCCAGTTTTTGCTTGCCGCAGCTTGTGTTTTAATTTATTCATTTTAGTGTTTAGTTTGATTTATCTGCCTTTCCTTTAGCCCTTCAACATTTTATCCGGAAGGATTGCTTGCAGATCTCACGGTTGAGAATGCGTAGAGTTACGTGAAATCGATTTCCTATTAAAAAATTTGCTGATTGATTAGATTTGGTTACCTTTGTAGAGACCAGTTGTTACTTGAGTTGTAACATGATGACATTTTGTTTGCTACATTTTTTGCCAAACATAAGGCTTACCGCGCAATCGTGTTTTTTAACTTGTAAGGCAGCTGTTTGAAATGGAAAGTTCTGCCTAGAAAAATCCTAAATATCAGCGCATAAGTGGAAGGCGTTATTGCATTCCAGAAATGATCACGAAACGCTGTTAACAGCAGAAACGAAGTGTTTGTTATGGATCATTCTCGTGACCGCAAGGCTGGTACCGAATGGGTCCAGAAGCAGCAGTAATCTCCACGTTTTTCAGACCCGTCGGTAAAGTTTCGCGAAATGCTTCCAGTGCAACTGCGGCTTAGATTTACCTGTTTGAACGTCTAAACTGTTAACTCGTCGACAAAATTTTTTTGTAGTAATATTTTGTTCTGAATGTGTGGGGATGATGTGTTCTATCAGTCCACTTCCAGAGAATATCACGCAAAACAAGACTTATTCGTTATAAGTTCAATAGAGTCAGAATGGCTGCAAAAACATTTGGTGTACGTGTCTACAAAGTTTTACTTTTCTGTCCCGAAGGTTTTAATTTTGGCACGAATCTCGAGATACTTGTATGTCTTTTGTTGTATTCAAGGTGGTTCCAAAAAACTGTATAATAATACTAAAATACTATAAACAAACTTTTTCATAATGTATGAACCTGGTCATAGACCGAAATATTTTTGAAAGGACCGAAAAATTTAGGTTGTTTCGGTCAGAATGTCTGCAAATATAGGCTACTGATCACTGTTACGGCCAGTTTTAACACAACTGTGAGAAAAATGACCGAAATGTCGCAACGAAAAAAAAACGGATATGAACATATCATTTTTGACGTTGTTTGTCTGTATTCAGGAAGGCGTTATATTGAAGTAGAATATTTTTCAGCTTTACAAACGATTTCGTCACGTTCTTCAACTAATTATTTCATTTTAGACAAGTGGGTCTTCGGTTGACACTCTTGAACTTACATCTCACAAACTGCTGGAGATAATAGAATTTCGAGTGTCTCAATTGGAAGCATTTTACGAAGTTCGTCGTGCAGTTGATAACTTTTTGGACTCCATTTTGCGCTACGCAGGTAACAGGTTGTGCTTGGTCGAAACGACGGTGTAAAAATCTACTTTTGTTGTGTTTTTCTTCCATAATTTCACTATAGAAGTGAGAAGATACAGTAGGAAAATATTTCTTTGGCACCAAACATCCTGAATGTTGATAAGCTTTCTGCTCTTGACAAGACTCCGGCAGAGCTGTAGAATGTACTATTGCTGTTTGGTTACCGGAAAGTAGCCTTTGATTTGCAGTGATTACCGAACATATATCTGCTGAAGCGTTTTTCTAGATTAAAACTTGCTTGTGTCCATCAAAAGTTCTAAAACGTTTTTTTATCATTGCTTGATAAAGAAAGCTTTATTGTGTTCAGAAACTATCAGAGTGGACACAACTAATCTGGAGAAGAAAGCTATGGCAGAAGTCTCTGACTTGGAGCTTGCTGAACTGGTTCGATGTGAATTTATCAAAATTCCACAATTCGCGCCAAAGAAGGTCGACACCACAGTCCATTATTTTGATTTGAACGAAAATGAAACCACTGAACTTCTACTGATGTACAGATCGAAAGTAATGAAATCATTTCTTTATGGTGGTATTTAGCAAGTTGAGCAGTTGCCTATTTTGTAAACCCCAGTTTTTAGGAAAATGTATGTTTTATGACAATGTATTATTGACCTAAAAGTTTAAACCAAACCATTTCAAAGTTATAAAATGCTGTTGCAATTTTCAGGCTTTGGACAGAGCGTTTGTTCAAGAAAAGCTTTTGGAAAAATTATGTGAATTTACAGAAAAAGACGAAAGCAAGCAGTTGGTGGTTGTTTCTCTCCAGGTGTTTTTGAGTGAAATTTGGCTTCGTGCTAAAGAAGAGTTATTGAAGACTGCAATCGCTATTGAAGACGGTAGGCGCCTTTATAAACAGAAGTACATTTTTAACTTGTAAAGATGCTCAGTGTTTGTTGCGGCAGCATTGTGACAAAATATTTGTGTTTTGAAACTTTTCTTTTAAGTTGTTATTGCACTCACCACAGTAGTAGGAAGATATTAGTTAATCTAACACACTCAAGCGTTTGTCTGATTCA
>JGI24022J15233_10001699_pt1 | contig 19086 bp, 10 predicted proteins | sample Ectturendosymbi2_FD_15233 | JGI IMG/M metagenome (IMG submission 15233) | reverse complement strand
TTCCTCCCAAGAGCCGCCAACTTCGCGTTTGTGTTCGCGCGTCGTATGCGCACCAGTTCGCGACAAGACAGCAGATGGAACGGAGGATGCTTCCAGCGAGCGGCCACTTGCTTCCGCGCGAGGCGACGTATTCTCTAAATTTTCTAAAACCGCCGCTTGAACTGCAAGTGGCACGCGGGGAGACGTGAGTTTGCCAGTCGCGCTCGAAGCCGCCGCGTTATCTGCGTGAGCGAGCGGCGTTCCTGCACTGGAATCGCGGTTTGGCGCGGTTGGTTGACCGTACAGTTCGGTGGCCGTAGAAGAAGAGGAAGATGAGGCAGCAGTTTGGAATGAAACATCGGGAGACGAAAGTTCGGAACCGGACGTTGTTGCTTTTAAACGTTTCCTGCGCCAAACAAGTCGCACCGTATCTTCCACATTGCCATCGGCATTTCTGCGTTGCGGCGCTGCGTTTAACGTCGGCGAACTAGTAACAGTTTCTAGATGCGCAGAAGCAGGATTGTCGGCCGAATGAATGTAAACGGACGGCGCAGTGCTTGCGACCTCGTGTGGCGAATGTACCGTCGTTTTTTCGCTGCCAGTCCCAGAAAACGTGACGGACGTAGTTTCTGGCGACGTGTGGCCGTTGTCTGCATCTTTGCGCTTGTATCTCCCGCTTGAAGGAACTGTATCACTAACCTAGGAAAAAAATATTTTTGAAGAACTGGAGTAGTCTAGCCTGACTCATGTTTTTCAGTCATCACAGCGCGGTATCGCCAAAAGCGTCCGGCCCAATGTACACAGCGTGGCAAAGCCATCACACAAATTATACGACGCGGCTTGCATTAAAAGATAGATAAAAATTCTTGAAAAATCTCAATGGACGTGTGAGTGTCATTTTAACAAACATTGCTGAAGAAAAGGTATCGCAAATCTTCATACGGTATACACGCCGATAAGTTTACAACTGATAACGTTCAAACGCTTATCGGGACAAATAAAATTTGTTTTCTTACCATTTTTTCAGCTTTGCACGCTTCTCGAAGATGGCGACAGAAGTCTTCTTTCGTTAAGTCACCCGCAAAGACGTCCAGTTGGCAAATCACACCCTAAAATGGGAAGTATTCGATAAACAATTTAATCAATGTAACGTAATCGCGGCTTCATTAGCACTCGCCCAGAAAGCACAATGTTAAATTCCACAACACATCCCACTGAGTCAAATGCACACAGCACAGGAAAGTCTTCTACGCGCAATCTTTTGTGCCGAGGCGGGTGCAGCTCGCACCTTTGTTACTTTTTTTCAAAAGTGGTTTCCTAGACGCTCGCAGCTGACTGCCAAGGCACACGAATCTGGTGATCGTGACCTACGCACAGTTTGACGTCATACATTTCAAAGTTTTCACAAATTTAAACTCTGTAAGCTGCAACATCGTTTCGCAAGTTTTGATAACGCGTTCGTTTTCTAAAAACGTTTGGCGTACGCAAGAGTGAGGCTATCGAGCGTGCCAACGCCAGACAAGGAGCCACCATTGGGCGCTGGCCGAACGTGAAAAAATAAATTTTGACCACCCTGCAAATTTACTCAAACTGTTTTCTGACAGACGAGTTTTAATCACAGATGCCACCACAAGGTCCGCTTCAAACCGAGTTTTGGGTGCTGGATACAGGAACAGTTCTGGCACGTATGTCGTTGATAAATTGGTAGCCCGGTTTATCCCGATAACCAGAACGCCTGACATTTTGCCATTACTCGTAACTGCATACCAGCGACAGCCAAGCAAGCCGAAATCGGTTAAAATACGTTCATCGTTTTCCCCTGTGCGCAAAGAAAAATGGCTGTGATAACTCCAGATTTGCTGACCCGTGCGCCTTTCGAGTTTTCAGTTACGAACTCTGCAAACTTGGCGACGAAACACGCCGGCTAATGTTAGACCGATGTCATCAGCAGCAAACTATATCGACAAAACCGAAAATCTCTATTGTCGGCTGCTGCTCAATTTCTGTTTGACGTATGCGTTCTCTGGTTCAAAGCGAGAAACAAGCTTTCACCATGAACGCAACTTTACATGCCCCAAAATATCCATGATTTGTTCATAGGATTTAAGGTTTAACAGTGGTATTCCAAGACACTGGCACAAGCTACGAAAAGCACAAACTGTGTTTTTCGCCACAACCACGAAACATTCAGAAAGAAAACTGATAAATGCAGGTGGCCTCTTTTTTTCATAAAAATCTCTCCACGCCTCTTGTCGGCGAAAACCAAAATCCGCAGGAAGCCTTACCCAGTCCCACAAAGCCAGAGAGCGCAGTTTGCACAGTGTCAGCTTACCTGGAACGACCGCCCCCGCGCCCTAGGTTTTCCCAGTACGAAGAAGCTCTTGTTGGGTTTGAACAGGCGATGCAATCGCAGGCCGGGGAACTTGCGACGTGTAACCGGCGAATTGCATGTCGTCTGAACGGAAATCGATCCGTCACGCAGAACAATCGCCACTGTTACGAAATGGGCGGAATCGTCGAGACAGGTCGGCGAATATTGGATGCGGACCTTTCGATGGCGTTTGCGCAAAGAAAACTTCAAATGCGTTGAAGAAATCTGGAATAAAAGCAATACTAAAGGCGCACCTTCGCGACAGCAATACAAAGGCTAGAAGACTCGTACAGGCATGTCGCATCCACAAAACAGCTGGCCATTGTTCAGGTTAGCCGTGCATGATGGCAACAGTCAGTTCATATCAACTTGGTTTCAACAAATATATGACGAAAGTTGTGGAAAGCTAGAGGAGCGTAACCTTTAAATGTCGTTCGCAGACAACAAGCAAAATATCTTAAACGAATCTCATGTAACTCTGATTATTCTGATAAGTCAGGTGTGTTCGCGAACATTCTGCGATATGGTGGAATTGACTGACAAGCATTTTGAAAGTACACTAAAGCAGGCTTACTTTAACGGTAAACAACATCCGTCTTCTTCGACCTCGAACGCCAAAGAAATGAACGGGTTTTTCGAGGAGACGATCTTCACTTCGGTAAGCAATGATGAAGGTCAGGGCCTGTTTTGTGTCAGATCTACCAGCAAGGGGGCGAGGCTTGTCGAACGCTCGCAAGTCGAGAACGTCGCTGATTGGCTGGGCACAAATACAAATCAAATAAGTAAATCAGAAGCAGCACCCGCAAAGGAAGTCCCAGTCCCCAATGGAACCATTCCATTACGTAAGAGGTCGTGGGCTGAAACAAAACGTATTGAATTCCAAAACCGCTCGGTCGCACATTTTCAAGACGCGGAAAACAGCTTCCTGTACTTTCTCGATCTGCATTCGTTTTTGCAAACAAGATAGTTGTTAAGTTGCCATCGAAGTCACATCGGTTTCTTGATCTTAACCTTAAGCGCTCTGGGCCAAGTTCTATACGGCTAGTCAGCAAAAATTGGCGTTGGCCCGTCCAAATCAGAACTAGAAAGTGGTTGAGTTCCTCCGCAAATAGTTATGAGAAAACCAAACGAATGATTTGAGTCACGCCGATGTCGGGTCTATCTCCATGGCGACTTTTTCTTGAGACCAGTTCATCGAAAGCTCGGCGATTAAAGTTTTAGAAAACCAGCGATTACTTTGAACGCTCATGTTTGATTCGTGAAATATTAAGTTTATCAAAAAAAAGTTTCCATTTCGTTACTCAACATTATCAGGAACACGGAGAAACCAACGTGAAAAGTTTGAACGCACATTTAATTCCTATTTGAACAACGCTTGCAAGGACGTAACAGCTGGGACAATTTTTGCAAAATACGCTGCACAATGGACGCATATCGACACGTCACGAAATCAACCCCGTTTGTTCTTGAGCGTACGCCACAAGCAGTGAAAATGTTAATGGAAACTGGTCTCGAACCGAAAAAACTGAAGAATATTCACCCTGCAGTTACATCTTAGGTCATGATAGAGCGCAGTTTCGTTCTCCATCCTGTTCGCACGAACTGAAATAAGAGTGCGCTGCGACGGAGGGTCGTCGCTCGGATAAATTCCATCAAACTCACCTTAACTATGTGACGAAAGCCGGGTAATATACGAAGAGCCTGGTTAGTGTACTGAAATGATGTCTGACCGGATGCTTGTTCAAGATTGTGAAGACGCGAAAGAAGATCAGTTCCTACGAAAAGCATTATCGTCACAATGAAAAAAAAACTCAAATATCACGCTGCAAAAAGTGATTCAATTCTTCCACCACACGTTAAATCAAGCGCACGCATTGTGACACGGGCTACAACACCGTTATATACCATTCGTAAGGATTAGAAACTTGGCGAGATGCGAGATGCCCTGAAAAACTAGTGTGTTGACGTTGACAACCCACCATCATTTGGAATGTTTGTATTCACCCCAACTAGTACGTCAAGTGAGACAAAAGTAGGTTTGACACCAAAATTGGTTGTGTGTGCGCCAAACGCCCTAACAAAGCATACCAAAGCTGCCATTTAAATCCTACGTTTGTAGTTATACAGCAGACCCCTGTTTCGAACTTGTTTCTAGTACCAAAAACCACAATCATCTGTCTGGAAAAGGGAGCTCGGAAAACATATCGTAAAGAATCGGACTAGCTACAAAACCAACTGGTTATTCATATACGCAGTACGACACAACATTAGTGATATCTGACAGAGCAATCGAGACAATCCATCACTACTTAACACGAAATAAACCCAGTCAGCCAGAGCGACAGGACGAAGAGTGCAAAATACTCGTGAGCATTGGCGTAACTACAGGTTTGAGCTAGGGGGCAAAGCTTAGCTGAAGAGGGTCCACTAGCCAACACTAAGAAAAAAGTTAAGAAATGTTAGCGAATCTCTGGTTGTCGTGGATGTCTATACCAGCTAAAAAAAAGAAAACACTCCGAAAAATGCAAAAAAAACAGCCTAAAGAATACTAAATACTAAAATGTCAACTAAAGGGGACCCAGTTTTTACATTTNGCTTGTCAGGGGGGAGGTTCGACCCCTTGCCCCCCTTCCATTACGCCACTGCTCGTGAGGCTATGACCACGATTGATGCAACTGACAATATTTTCAAGTGCTGAATCATAAAACACAATTCGTTGCGTATAAGGTAACGTTTACACAGAATGTAAGGAATAGGTCAATCACAGTATTCTTGCACTAACACAGCAGCCTCATTTAACGGCACCGTGACCTCTATGTCGCAAACGACGTTTGAAAGGTTTACAGCACAACAACACTGTCGAAGTTCGTTACTTACACTTTTCATCAAGCACCGTATGTCAGTGCGCCCCATCTTTATTACCTGATGTTTACACTTTTCTAGCTCAGGAGACAGCAGTATGTCACTTCATCAATGCATCAGGGCCTTTCCATTGCTCCAGTGAAATAATCTTACGTTTCAGCAACTGTGTACAGCACTGCAGATACGAAACATTTTGCCACCAGCATCTACCGCGATCAGTTGCGCGACGAGGCTCAGCTCACCCATTCTAACGTTTGTTCTCCAGAGGCGGGGTTTCGATAGCGGTTCTAAAAGAACTCGCCGCTCTGTCGACCGATAACAGCAATCATCCTCGTCACCATCCAGCCACTTCAGTTATATATGCCCGAATCTAACTGCGTCACATTCGCATGAGCGTTCGAAGTCTTAACACTAAACAGCTACGGTTGCCAGCGTGTGCCCTGTTTTACGTCAATCACTCCACACAATAGCGCTAACGTCGAAACATAGCGAGCTCAACCCACTGGCTGCCACACCCCGACACTGATCAGGTACGACGAAATGGTAAGCTGTGCCGTTTCTTAAGTCTCGCTGCGACGAAATCCTGACTGCAATTCTAAACCAAGGCAGACCCTTTTGCTTGCATTGCGTTGTAGTGCTGACAATGCGCGATAACAATGTGGCCATGACCAAAGAAGACCGACATTTCTCTGCATGTTCCAGCAAATATCAACAATGGTATGTTTGCACTTGTCCCGTACGATGTACCGCCATCCGCCACCCCTTAACAAGATGGTACGCGCAGTGCCGGGCCAAGTTCCGGAAAAATACCAAAGATTTTCTGCTGGGCGCATTTCAATTTCTTTGAGTGCATTATATTCATTAGATGATTGTTTAATAATCGCAAAATAAAAACATGCTCAGCTGGACATGGAGAATTCACGTTTGTCCAGTACATTCACATTATTTTATATCGAAAACTCCGAAGAAAGCTTTTGAAAGGTACGCATTAATTCTGTCACCCTAAATAACTCGCTCTCGTTTGAATTAAGTTTTTGAAATTTATCGCTCACGTCAAGATGTTCACAGCACGGTATGAGGACGCCGAAGGACAGTTTGGGTTTTGCAGTTCTGGGGCTTTTCGTCAATCACAGCAACAAACAAACTGACGTCGAAATCATCTTGTCCAAGGGCAAGCTCCTAACAATGGGAATGCGAAGCAGCCTGAGAGATTTGAGAGTTATACGTAGTCTGAAGCGCAGTGACACTGCCATTGCTCACTTACGGCCCGGCTCTGCCAAAGCGTAACATGTTACTGATTTTACACGTTCACTTCGTTTTTTTACGATTTTGTTTTTCTTCGACGTGTTTCAACGAAATGCGTTTATTCCCAAGAAAGAACTTTAACGAAACCTTTAAATTCAAAGACACACAACATCAGAATTTTTTACTGCTACACCTGACGGACATTTGCCCAACAACAGCGACTATCTGCAGTAAAACTTCATAGTTTATCACGATCATCAATCCTCTAACTTTACCATTTCAACTGAATCACAACTCCACTTCGAATTACAATTCGGTCATTCGCTTTAAACCATTGGGAAAAAAATTAGCTGTCGAAGGGTGTTACACTGTACAACCTGGTCTACAGTTTTTTTGTTGTTTTTTTTTTTCGGTGTCCCAGCATTGTGAAAAATTGTTTGCCTTTTGTGCTTGAAAGCGTAAGAAAACTCATTATGGGTGTCGACAATTTATTTCGAGTTTGTGCGAGCTGGGTGCCACATGAAGTGAGAACAGGAATCTCCAAACTATTTAGATCCTCACATTGGAACTGTTCAGTTCTTGTTGGTCCGCATCAAAACGCAAATTGAAACTACTACTAACCTGTGTACGGGATGGTGCAGTTGGGCCTGCTCACCCAGTGTGCAGGCTTGAATCTTCCATGCAAGTGGCAGGCAGCATAAAGCCCATTTGTATAAACACTAGTTCATGATCTCCCTTCATGAAACTGCCCGAAGACAACATACATTTGGAATTCCTTCGGTACAACACCAAGGAGCTTGGAACTATGTTTGTCCACGACGAAGTTTATAATGAGTGAGGTTAAGTGGTTCTTTAGAGAGGGTAAAAGTTATTCCGCTGAGTCAGGCTGAGCGGGGTACGAAAACGTCGCGACAGTAAAACGAATTTGCACGCTTCGTTCAGCCCGGCTTAACCGCATTGACCCTAAATATGTAAGACCACAATACAGAAACTTACTTCGTAGTGGCGAAAGACCGGGCACACTGGCGGTAAAACAAACAATTTTCTGTCGTTTCACAGTATTTCTCATAGAAAACTACGCGAATGCTGGAGTGAAGCTTATCTCAGAAAGCCGAGTTTTTATTCAGATACACTTATTATATGGTTTTATATCATATGTTACTGAACTCTAAATTGATTCTACAGCTAGTGCGTTGCCGTACGTCTGACAGCAGAGATTTACGTCGTTGTAGAGTGTTATTGCGTAAGCTTGCACACCTGCAATAGCTCCACTCTGTCTATAGAGGGGATATAATTTCACACAATCCGAAACTACTATACAGTAAATATACTGTGTTGGCATCAATGTATTTCAGTACATTAGAATAAAAAACATGACAATATATAGAACAAAAACATGTGCCAGAAAGTTATAATCCAAATATTTTGATTTCATATACAAATGTCAGCCTTCAACTGCCAACTACCCTGTCATTAAATCGATACCTTTTTGACCCTCTAGCGTCGGCTCACCCTTTTTGACCTTGAGTGTTTGTCGACCCCATGAATAGCTCTATCGAACCCCAAGTGTTTATATTGGTCACTTCGAAAATCTTACATATACAATATATGCAAGATAATTTAACATTTCAGCCGTAAAATGAAAATTCCAGGCGGTCATTCTGCGCGAACCTCAATCAAAAAATACGTCTGTTGGAAAGCAATTCGCCTGTTGGGTGGAAAGCGATGTATTTTTGCAAAAATTGAGCTGACAAAAGTTTACAGTGAATCCGGTTTTGTTGAACCTAGTCGTTGCCGACTCTTACACGCAACTGTTTTTTTTTTTAAGAAACGTGATTCCGGCAGCACGACGGTGATTTGATCTTGAAAACGAAATCTACCGAAACAAGGCATGTGACCTATGCCGTTTTGCTCCTGAGAAATGACTATTCGGATTTTTTTTGTTTTCACGTGGACATGATGAGACATTCTCTGCTCGGTACTACAATCAGTGGTGTAGGAGGTGGGGGTGTACACGCACCCCAAAAATTTTGATTTGTCGAAAATCCGGACAAAATTCCGGAATATCCAGAAACAGATGTTTCGATACCTTTGTTCTCATTGTGTGATGAATGAGACTGACTGACGAAATAAACACATGAAGAACTTTTTTTGGAGGTCAGACACCAATAACAAGTTTTTTGTGTGACCTCGAACAAAAAAGGTCTTCATCATTTTTGAGATACAAATTTGTCGAGCAAGTTTGAGGGAAATTCGAGCAAAAATCCTTCTCACCCCCAAAAATGCCCCTACACCTATGACTATAATTAAATCCGTCTTGCAAGGCGGATGACATATTTTACTATGAAAGACAGTATATTTTTCTGCTTCACTGATCGACATCAACGTACAAACGATAAATCCAAAGTATAGTACATGTACTTTTCACATTCATTGTCTTGCGAGGCAGTTCCGAAATGTACTTTTCACATTCATTGTCTTGCGAGGCAGTTCCACTGTTTCGAGCCTTCGTCGGCAAAGCCCTGGCCTGTTCAACCGAAAATCACAACGTTCCAAGACAATGATTTCTTACAAAAGCACTGCTACAACAGACTTCGCACAGTGCAGTCGGATGACTTCTTGGTGAGTTGTTTGGAGTCGCTGGCACCAACGTGGTCGCGTAGTTCATGGTGAAATGGACGAGCACTTTGACCGCCACCGCGCAATCGAATCAGGGCTCACGTGCCGTGAGTCTACCCCGAGTCGTCTGACCACAAAGCCTTTTGTCAAGAGGATGTTACCTGACTATCCGCGTTTAGCAGAAAGGTGATATCGCCGAGCGAGATTAGCACTTTGTCAGGAAGCGTCGCCGCGGAAAACAGCGTTTAAAACAAGCTGCGCACCCAAGCCAGCACGTCCGACACGCGTATATGTAGAAAACGTTGCGAGAGACAATGAGGGTCACCCGGCGCAAGGGCCAGCGACGTTTTCAGCTCAGCTGCATCCAATTATGAAGACGTCGTAGGGCGTTACAAGTTCATATTTTATTTTCCAAACCATAGGTTTATACTTCTTGATCCCGGCATTAAATTAGGCATCTAACATCTGCCTTAAAATTACAGGTTGGACTTAATCTCGATTTACCGCCTGTGATTGCAACCTTATTACATTCGGGACCTGCCTAACTCAGCCTGGCGTTAAATGCTGTGGCCTAGCAAGAATCGAAAAAGGAAATGAATCAAACGTCTGGTTTGGCAAGATTTTCCATTCAATTCTTTTGGATGGGCACCAATAAATCTCCCCGAGGTTTCGGTTTATTATACAGGGTGTCCCAGAAGTCGCGCACCATATAATAATTAGTTTTTGATGTTTCATTAGATATGGGTGAAAAACTAACAATACAAGAAAGAGTTATATTGGTTTTTATGTTTTATATGTATTTTCATAAAAATCTGCATGGTGCGCGACTTCTGGGACACCCTGTATATTCAATCTCTAACGCGAATAAACGCCCTCACCACAGCCCTTTGAACAGCTAATCTGATTAAGAGAGATACAGTCGATCTCAATATTTTTGGAAGACACACGCAAAATGAACCATATGCGCAGCAGTTTGATCCATGCAGGTAGTAAATCAAATTCAGAGCCACGTCTGGCGTCACTGGAAATGAGTATGGTTGGGCTATTTTTTAAATTCCATTCCTCGTTCAGTTCGACTATGGGCACCCCATGCCCCCCAATCCTTCATGACTTCAACAACAGCAAAGCAACAGTAACGCTGAAAACAAAGATACTGAGATATACCTAACGAAAATCGGCAAGTAAACACTCAACATGATAAACGAAGGAGCCGAATGTAACGGTTTTACTTCAAAACTTTAAACGTGAGTCCAACAATCTTTATTGGGACTAGCAATGTGTTGTTCACTGATACATTTACATTTTTTCTTCATTATTAGCTTCTTCTGAGACAGGCTTTTCTACTAAAGAGTTTTTACCGGGGTTTCAGCATCCACACGAATAGCGTATAGTTCATATAAGTTTGGGGGACAAGCGACAGACACAATAAATCAAGCTAACGTGTACAGCCCAGTCATAATAGCTTCACTCTTATTATGCAAAGCATAGTTTAAACTTAGGTCTAAAACTGACGAGAATTGCGAAGGTGGAGAAAAACTGTATGTAATCTAAGAGTGCCATCTAGCGTTTTCAATTAAAATCAGTGCAACACTATTCAAGACGCCTATGTCAGATAACAGGGCATAGCCTGTTTTTCATTCTGTTCCAATATGCATGTCAATGTATTGAATACAAACACGAAAACGAATCGCTGGAAAAATGCCGAGATTTAAATTAAATCTGACGGTCGTATAGGGGAGCTTTAGCCAAGGGATGGAGATTTCGGGTCAAAGGTAAGCAACAGTAAACATACAGAACAGAAAGAAGATTTGAGTTCAATAATCACGCAGTTTTTGTGTGACATTGAGGTTTTTATTTTCATTAGGTTGGTGAAAGTGGCATTTCCAAGCAGTTTTTGTTCCGAAGCTATTACTACGCACAACCTCCAGTCTGTCTTTTTCTTGCAATGCTGATTTCATTAGAAAGACAAACCCCAGTAAAACACACATGTGGTTAAACACTCAGTCTTTTCGTCACTCTACTTGAACACTGGATCGTGTACTTCAAGAAAAATGATGAGGTCCTGTGCAGCAGTGCAGGTGCCTAACACAAATCCTTACCATTTCTTCAAGCGTTCCACTTCTAAAATCGCTCGAAAGGCATGAACTGTGTAAAATTTTCACCTCAGCCAACAGCTTTTTCCTTTCCGTTTGTTTTTCTCATCGACACGAGATGTGTCAAGCACCAAATCAAGAGTTCTATTGCGACAGCTCAACACCGACCCGACAGGAAAAAATACATTTCCCAGTCGCCACGACCACACAAATGACTGGGAATGTCTTGCTGGCGAGTATACTGCATTTTTTTCAAGTGAGCAACAGCGAGGTAGAAACAATGTGGATAACCAATGCGCCTTTCGCGAGTGACACGCTATCCAGCAATGCTTTAGTTCGATGCGTCTGACGTGGATTTTTTATGAGCAACACGGCCAGATGCGGTCAAGGTCACGCTTCAGTTGCAACGCGCTAATTCTAAAGTAGACCGGCATTCGGAAACCGCTAAGGTCGATTCGATGTTGGACCCATCACATGACACAAGCCTGGTCGCTACTGTTCACGACCAGAAGCTTGTTTTACGCTTGATGGTGTCTGAATGGACACTGCCGTGAGCTCATGATGCACTCGAAAAATCCCTGCAGCGGAAAAGTACAAACTAAATTATGTTGACTCTTATGATAAAACGAATGCGTGGAGAGCACTGGGGGAGAACATTAACAAGTATCCCAATCCGGCATCGAATCTTTACCGACGCTTATGACAAAGGAGGAAGGTGGTTACGTATGTTTAGGGTCTGCATGAAGGCGGAGCCTAAATTCTTTAACCGTGGAAGGACTTCGTTCCTATAAACACTGAACACAATGCAGCATAGTGGGAAAATTGTCAAAATTGGGCAAAATATGTTTTCAAAAACCAAACTGATGAGCAACGCAGGAAATCTCGCGCGTCTGCTTCCTCCCGTCTTATCACGACCGGCGTTTTTAAGCTTCTTTCGCACGTCTACCCTAAGCATATTTCAAGAGTAGAACGTAACCCCAATAGGTTGTTTTTGCTTCTATAAATGCATTTAATGAGTCCAACAGGGAAGGCTTTGGAATAGTGCATTTAACGAAACAAAAAGGCTTTGTTAGAAGGAAATAATAACGATGTCTGAAAGTGATGGGGTTGAGTTGAAATAATTGTAATAAAAGCAAATTCCACGTTAAATTTTTCTTCTATTATTAACTTACAGCTAGTACAGTACATGAATAATGGAGGGCAGACGCGCCGCTGAAGTAAAATCGGTAGCCTGGGTCCTGAGGAGTGAAAGAGGCGAGAAGCTAATGTTTCAAGTCACAATCCAGTGCAGCACTTCCGATTTCAAACGATTGGAAAAAGCACTCGCGTAGTATGATTCATGATTCTGTAATTTAACTCTCTTGGTAGGTGAAGTTTAGCCCCGGGATGCAAATTTATTCTCTAACCCCCTGGTTTACAGACTATAAAAAGAGTAGTATTGCACCTCTGCTAACACGCCTTTGACCACGTAAGGTTTCAAGGGATGCAAAAGCATTTCGTTGTGTTTTATCTTTGTTTCTGATGATCTAGCGATCCAAAAAAACTCACCTTGTAGCGACTCGGATTGAACGGAAGATAAAAACAAACAGATGAGCGTCACGACCAGAAACGAAGATCTGAAAAATCGAAAAACACATATATTTTTTTATATAAACAAACAACGTGAACGAAAAAAACATATTTCCCTTCTTGCTATCATCACTAAAACAGTGTTGGTTCAAACACCACGAACAGGTAAAGCACCACGCAAGTCAATACAGCCAAGGGGCTATTCGCGGTTACGCATCATAATTGTCTTAAGGATTACTTTTTAAAGAGCAAAAGCTGTGAGCCAGTTCGCATACTTCCGCCTAACCAGTCACGCAACAACATCTTTCATTGCACCAGTACCGTTTATTGAGACCGTTATTCATACGAGTAGGTGGGACCCCCAATTCAGTCTATTCCCGTGAGGGGACCACCAGCCCAACGAAGTCCCATTTTAAATATACGCCCCTAGAATTCCCTATTTGAAGCACAGCTCACGAAGCCTAAACGCGCGCCACAAAAGGATGTTGCAACTCCTGCAGCAAACTATTTCTTTCGCCCTCGGTTTTTTGTACCTTCGCTAAACAAAAGTTTTGCCGCTTTTATTTAGCGACAAAACAGGGCTGCGCCGCAAAGCAACAGCATGGCGTGATTCAACAGCATCGTACCGATAAAACGTATGCCAGGGCACAACACCAAGACCAGGCAAGCGGAGAGAGATGTCTACCTTCCCATGCGCGTTTTTGAAATGTTACTTTTATTTTCACGCATCTTACGTCAAACTTTACGAAGCGCTTGTGTTATGTGCAAACAGCAGCTTTTTCTATGTTGCTGAAAGCGCAATGCGTTGTTGCTGAAACACGAGGAGGCGCCAGAGCGCATGTTTACAGTGTATGAATAGGTGAATCCCCAAACGTAAACATCTCGTGACGTAAGTCTCACGTGAACGCTTCGTCCAGCCGCCGCTACTGGTCCCCGCAACTACGTAGTATAAATCACGGTCTACTGGTTCTGCAGCAAGAAGGAAGTGCAAGACTAATAATAAAGTTATTAAGGCAACCCAATAAAAACCGATTTTGATGCAACAATAGCTCGTCGTAATTAAACACAATAATCAAACCAATGAATTGTTAATGCTTATGCACAAAAACCTATAATCAGATTTGCCAGATCATGCTTATTTCTAAGCTTTGTGCTTATTTTAAGGAGCAATGTCTCAGATAATATCTGTGTGTTTATTTCTAAAAGTGCTTATTTTATGGCTATGTGCTTTATTTTTATGTTGTTAGAGTTATGCCTCACTGCATTTTAATTTTCAAAATTTTCTTTTGCAAATTGAACTAACCAATTGAAATTGGAAACGACTGCCTGTGAAATGTACCAATTCCTTCCTCAAACCGAATGCTTTGATTTCTGCTTTGAAGTCTGTTGTTGTGGCTTATTTTAATAAGATCTGAAGATACCTGCTCAGTAGGCGATCTATGTAGCCTTCTCTGGTAACATTCAGCGTCTGATTTTCGGCTGTGAAAGATGTTCTTTCGATGGATCCTGTTGCATAGACTAAGTTGTTTCCGTGGATTCATTGTGACATCACAAAACTTAAATCACGTGCGATCTGTTGCGTACGCTAACGGCCATTAGCGCTGTAAGTCATATTTGATTGCTTAAACATGTTTTTTTCGAAACGTGCTTATTCCATCCAGAAAGATGGTTACCCTGTCTACAATACTATAACCTGGTTTCATTACATTCAGTACTGTCACGACTGTTGGCGACGCTTGCTCGGCCCAAACACTGTTGAAGAACCTGTGAGGCTATTCAACCTCTGGTGGAGAACTGGCATCAAGATAACATTCCGCTGCACCGGATTTAATCCGGTGTAATATTACAACAACCACCCGCTTCCGGCACCGGTCGCAACTGAAAACAATGATAAACACAGACAAACAGGCTTAGTCCAAAACTTTCATTTTTCGGCGCCATAATATCAAGATTACTTTCACTTGCAGTGTGCGGTGCGAATTTCAAATGACCACACGGACTCTTACTGTATCAAAAATATGACGAGTGGGGATGATAACTGTAGCGGCCGTTTTAAATAAAACAAACTCTTTTTAGGGAAGTAAAATATTTTGTTATCTGAACTTCTTTTTACGGAAAACGCACAATGCGCTGCCCTAGGCACGTTCCTGTGCCTCTTAACTGCAAATTTTATGTGATATGAAGGAGAAACATTTTTTCATGATATCTTTACTAATTCAAATTTTTGCCTACAACTTAACTTTGAATGGCTGAGCGAAGGTGTTTCGTGCAAGCGAAACGCGTAACCAGCGTTTGTTGCCCTGCTACTCTCTATCTACCCCTGGGGATGGTTGAAAGTTACTCACACGTAATAAATATGTGTGCGTATCAATGGCTGTGCGGCTAAACGCAGAGATTAGCTGACAATGGATCGTCACTCGGTTACAAAGAATAAGTATACAAGTCAGCTGACGACGTAAAAACGCGTAATAATTAATTGGCGCAGGTCGTTGAGGCCCACGCACAAACCTGTGTTTCATTTATTTGCACTTCCCCTCAACCACGAACAACGCTTTCCGACAGAAAGCTGCAAATCAATGCAAATTTAGTCACCGGAAGTAATGCAAAAGAATTGTTATAAACACACGTTTCTGGTTTATGACCCCTAATTACTAGACGTTGTCTGCTACGTATTTTAATGCAGAAGATTTTCGGTACTGCAGCTGGCATCCAATTAGAAAGCGTTCTTGTTTCTTTCTACATAAATAGCAAGCAAGTCGTCTGTCCTTTTTCCCGGTTACTCAAGCAAAACCATTTATGTATCACAATGGTTCTTCTTCCCGTGACCTGCCACGTAGCTTGTTGACACGGAATATTGCATCACACTTAATGAACTGTCTAGTTAAGACGTGTTACCTGGCTTGCCTCTTTCGGGCCAAGTTTGGGCAATCGGGACTTATTTCGCATTGCGTGGACTTCAAACCCCTGTTCAAGGTTTCACTACAGACATAACTGGTGTATCCTGTAGTGTTGCTATGATTGCTTTCCAGAATAAATGTACACGTATCGTTTTCATCAAATCCTTGGAGAAACTGCAACGGGGATGCAACGAATTGTTTTTCAGTGATATGACGTTGTTCGGTAAATGGTAAATTTCTAAGCTACCAATCAATTGCTGAAGAATATACCTCCATTACAGTATTACCTAAAGTCAATGTTCATGTATTTGTCGCACCAGCCAAAAAATCTTGTATGCCTAAACTCGCCCCAACATCTGGACCCAAAACTGCTATCGCCTCTCACCAAAGCACTCGCCCCATGTGAATTCGTGTGAACCCACCACTGCTCTCGTTTCCATTTGTTGTCATTCACTCATAATTACGAAAAACGTATTGGAAAAAATCTCCCGTTGACCTGAGAGAAAAGCTACAGTGAAAACTAAATGTCTGTCCGAACTTAGGTAATCGAACAATCGCTTCTACTCCCGCAACAGATTTGAACTCAACGTTCGAAAGTTACTAAATTTCTCTTGGATTAGATCTAGGTTTTGATAAAATTTGTTGAAGTGGATTATTGTGCGAGCATTGTTATGGGTCACAGCAAGAGTGTTTAAGCGTTTAGGTATCATCGGCTTGGCATATTCTTTGGTTTGTTTAAAAATGACTTCGTTCAAACTCACACAGCCTCGACAAAAACTTTAACCTGTAAGCCATCAAGAGATATAGTAAAAGCCCTTTCCACCACCACACTAAAAGTTTTCTTTCGAAGGGTATCTAGTAAAGCCCGAAACATAGGCAACAAAATACTTTTATTTTACCAAAGAAATGAAGTCGCCCGCACAGCGTGAAGACATAACTGATAGCTGGCATGGAACAAGGTAATTATCCGACTCAGCCAAAATCGAAGAAACATTTTGACATTAATACTGAAATATGACAAGGTGCCGTAAGATACTAGTTTTATCCATGCCCAGCCGCATGAAAATTCAACACGGTAACTAACGAAGGAAAAACTGGACAAAACAGGAAATCTATCGAAGAACTGTCAATAAACTTTAAAAAATGCTTTTATAGACATACTTGTGTAACAAAGTGACCTTACCGTGTTTTTAAAAAGTATGCATGTACTTGAAACAGCAGCTGAATGAAAAATTTGTACCAAACGCAAAACAATGAAATTTGGAATAAAAAAATTACATAAGAATCAAACAGTTTCTGGTCCGATTGTCCCCGGTTGAATTCGCCCACCGCGCAAGAATTCCTAAAATTCCATGGCCTTGCAGCCGATGGCAGAGGTGAAATATTGGAATGGAAAAATGCACAACCTGCAGAAAAAATCGTCAAAGCGGCAAAACGACCACCCTACTGTGGGGTTGAAATCGACAGTATATTGCACCCTTTGTGACGCGCACCTCCACACACTTAACTTTTGAACCTACATTAATCTTCAGCGTGGTTCACATGGCGGTTCTGAAAAGCAGTTGTTCTATAGAATGGCCAGGGGGGAGCAACGGGGCCATGCTCACCCATCACTTTTAGCATATCTTGTCGTTTTGTACTTCGAAAGCAGGTGTCCCAAACCAAATACTGTTGCTTGCTTAAAGTCAAAATATTTGGCCCCTCCAAAATATTTGCGCCGGCTACGTCACTGAGTCGATTATGTCACTTGTCTTTGCACCCACGCCTAGATTAACCAGAAAACCAGCGAAAATTAACAGCGGTTATCTGAGCACAGGCGATACCAGGACAAACCGAACTCTTGTTCTGGAGTAGCAATGCGCAAACCGGAACAAGTGATTTGAAAGCGGATCGGTTTCGCGGTCAATCCGATGATATGTGGAGTTTTCTTCAACCTATGCTGGCCAAAGCTGCATTGGGCTCCGAGGCTGTGGCAGTTGCAAAGCTTAAGGAAAAAGCGAATGAGTATCCTCGTTATGCGCGAGACGATATCCATTCGCTTAGCAAGCTTAAAAGTATTCGTATGCTTTCCGCTTTCTTTCGTTGATTGCGATTTGGTGCAATGACGTGCATCCGGTCAAGGTTTTACGTAAACTATTGACCAGGACTGATGAAAAATCAAAATCTTGTTTCGTAAAAAGCAGAGTAAACGAAATAAGAAAACGAACAAAAATTTCACCAAAGTTTGAAAAATAGTTCCCACTATACAAGAAATGTAAACAACCAACAAAACTAACTGAAGAACCTATAAATTTTTAGCAATGTCGCGTTTACCAAGATCCGTCGTTTGTTCGATCACATTCGGTTATAATCCGCTAATGCTTCTACACTTTTTAAACAGTCGTTTTCCACTACCATGGACAGATTTGAGGCATATCTTTCTTATATAACGTTTCAAGCAAAAGGCACACGCCCGAACGTTTATGCTACGCCACTGGTCCTCTTTACAAACAGTTCTATTTGTCTTCACTCCATGTGTGGCGTTTAGTCTTTCGAAAGCGCTGGCATTGGGTAAGCCATTATGCGCCCTTTGATACTATCAGAAAATGAGTGGAATGTAATTCAAGATTTACGTGTCAAACACAATACGGTATGTATGGCCGCATTAACGCGAGGAACATTTTTATGACAAAACAAGGTCGCACGGCGATTGTCGCCCCACCGAATATTTAGAAATTGTGATGAACAACATAACTTGCGTAGTTTAATCAAAACTTCTGCCATGGGATTAATTTTCAGAACTATTTGAAAACTCGCCAAGCGACCGCTCGGCGCTGTGATTTGCTCCCAACCACTCGCGCGCTGATAAATCAAGAGGTCTTCCCTGTAAGCATCGCGAAGGTGTCTCACCAAACAGCTACGCTGAACATTCACGCAATTTCTCCGACAACCCAATTCACCCGCAAAGAAAGTAACAAACGAATTTCTGACCAGAAAACGCCCCAGTTTACTGTAACCCCCGTGTCTTTACAGCATCTAACAACCCATTCAACTGCATACATCCCCCTTGGTGTGGCTTTGCCGAAGCATTCATCCCGCACGACCGCGTCGATCGCTAAGAGGCGAATTCAATCCCACAACTGTCAAGTGGCTTTCAATCACAAGGCGGGCAGAGCTTGTCGAAACAGACACAGAAGTTCAGGCATCGGGTCTTCTGCTACTTGATCGGTAGCAAGCAATTGACCTGCAGCAAACAGAGTCGAGTGGCGAACTTCTACCGCTCATGCGACCAATAAATGCCACCCAGCTGCCAGCTGATCTTGATCAAAAACGCCCGGCGAGCGTGGCACACACCGCGGTATGCCGGCGACACGACTTGGTCTGCGCGCGCGCGAACGTACGTGACTAAGGGCTGTCTAAATGCAGAGTGGCATCAAACAAGGCATCGGCCGCAATTTGCCTCGAGCTTGTC
>JGI24022J15233_10001698_pt1 | contig 19089 bp, 9 predicted proteins | sample Ectturendosymbi2_FD_15233 | JGI IMG/M metagenome (IMG submission 15233) | reverse complement strand
CCATCGGAACAACTTCGTCGAAGACCAAGTGCGTGCGGTCGAGAAATGGGCGATCTCTTCAACACCCTAAACCAGGGGTTCCCAACCTTTTGTTTACCATGTACCCCTTCAGCATTCCGACCAATGAGCATGTACCCCTTCAGCATTTCAACAGATAAGCATGTACCCCTTCAGCATTTCGACAGATGAATATGTACCCCTAAAATCTCTTATGACAAAATGTTTTATTATCATTATTCATAGATATAATTAAAAGTAAGCATATAATGATTTTTGAAAATAATACTCACTGATATATATATAAATATTTCAAAACAAATATTATGTAAATATATTTTTCTTCTATTGCTAACATTAAATGTACCCCTTCAGGTAGGCGAATGTACCCCTGGGGATACATGTACCCCAGGTGGGGAACCTCTGCCCAAAACAAATCTCTTCCCCGGCGATAATCGAAGGCACTCGAAGGACAATTGCTGTATCTGTGTGTGCAGTGTTCGCAATCGCGTTGTGTAAGAACTTTCCGCAGATGTTATCGTGTCTTGCCGTTCTGATCGTTGCGAACGCGACGGCATGGGCCACGCAGTAAGGATCGAACGATAGGATAAAAACAGTAAAGACACCGACTTTTACTGTTATTTAATGCAGGGTATTTTTTTATCACACTTTGATTGGAGAAGAATTTTAACAGCTCGGTGTTTCAACTTTCATCTAATGTTAATTGCTACCCTATCCTACAGTAAATAATTTTAAATCGTTTAAGTGTGCACGACAAGAGTCAGCAGCAAAATCTAAGATAGGCTAAAGTAGCAAGATGCTTTTTTATTTTGAAAGTGCTGAGGGAATTGACATTGCCATTACTTACAGATACTGAGATAACTTGCATAGGGGTGGATATTGAAATTTAGGGGCATGCTCTCAGAAAGGGCCCTAAAACATCGCCATTGCGAAAGGTAGATGTGGGATTACATGGATAAAAGAGTAAAATTTATTTCATATTTCAATTTATGAACTGAATTCAAGAGCATAAGATACATAAGAAAGGAATAAAATTTTGTAAAGTTTTGCAGTTACACAATTGAAAGCTGCCTGCTATGGCACATTTTCCCATAATTTTTGCTTCATTTTGAAAAACATGTGACTTGCTTCAGAACAACTTTAAATGTGGCTTTTGAGTGGTACAAAGTTTTTTTAACTAAACAGTGGTGCAAAGCTCTCAAGGGGGGAACGGTATCTCTTCAAAAGAGGAGGCCGTGGCGACTGCCTCGTTATCATTCCTTATCCATCCCTGAGCTTGCAATCTCTCTTGTTGGCAAAGCGAATGTGACTAAAACGAAACTAAATTTGAATTTTTTCCCAATAGGGCTTCAAATTCCGCAGATAAGTTATTGCATTTTCAAGAAGCCCGTGATTTGTACAAATTTGATTACGTGTAGTGCTAAACTATCTTTACATGCAGTTGCGCGTGGTCAATAAGTTTTGTAATACTGGGGTCACGATTGTGTTTACAGTTTAATTCCATCTTCTATTTCAATTAAAATAACTACAAAGGTTTTACGGAATAGGTTGAACATAGCCAAAAGATCTTACGGATTATCAAAAATCCAAACATTTTTCAAACGCGTTGAAAGACTGGCGTTTACGGTTATCAACTACATACGTGAATTAATCTCTCAAAAATTAGATGACTACGGGATCCATTCTATGACGGGATCCTTTCTATATATGGATTCTATTTGAATAAGAGCTGATGATGCCTACTTTGCCTATCGCCTTCGTAGGCGAAATATATACTCTGTAAGATCTTAGTGTCTCATTTTTGCTGAGAAAGGATTTCTTTTCCATAGACAATGGGATCCAATTCTTACAGCGCGAAAGTTTTGTAGAAGGCCTACTTCGGAATTCAGTCCCTCAGAGTAAAGCCGCTGCTTGGGTTCGGTTGAACGTGCTGTGTTGGTGTGCATCAGAAGCGTGTAAATACAGTATAACAAGGGCAGTCGTAATGGCGGCCGCGACGACTTCTTGCTCAAGTGCAATATTGAGCATTGAGGAGTTTGCTAGCGCTGATGCAAGAAAGGTTTATGAGCAAATGACGGTATTGATCCAAAGTAGAAGCTTGAAACTTCACTATCAAACTTTTAAAATTGTCAATTAAATGAAAGCAGACTTTTTATTTGTCGGATTAAATCTGAACACAATTGTTCAGGAGAAAACGCCAGAAAGATGTGCGTTGCATGGATGATGCTTTAAAAACAAGGAGCATTAAAAATATTTAAATGTTGAAACTCGGTTGTTTTCCCCAGCCCTAATAAAATTTCTGGATATGCATTGTGTCAACAAACGTCGCCAAAACGTTGGATTTGAATCGTTAATTTGACGTCGCAGTCACAAACAGCTCACACCCAGTAACAATGACCACCATACGCCACTGATTCTACAGCCAAAGAACCAAAGGCGTCGATTGTTTGAAGAAAAGTTCTGCCTCTCGGTTCCTGTTTGTGGTTCTGCTTCATTGAGAACAACCAAAAATCTTACGCGCCCAACGTTTATGCAACAGTTGCTTCCATGCAAAGCAAATTTCAAGTTCTTTCAGCATGTCGCTAATACGCCAGGGAAATTTGGACTAAAATTTTGTATGGTTCTTGACGCTGATAGCAAGTATTTGTATAAAGACTTTCTGTATTTGGATAAAGATGACCCCGGAGACCTTTCTATGAGTGTGCCCACTACTGTGGTAAAGAAACTCATGCAATACCTCTCCAAGCACGGCTACAATGTCACCTGCGGTAACTTTTTCACACCTTTGGATGTTGCTGTGCGTTTAGCGAAGGAAAAAAGCAGCCTAGTTGGCACTGTTCGCCAGAATTATAGAGAACTGCCACAGATTGCCAAGGCAAAGCAACCACTGCATGAACCTACACTTTTTAAAACTACCACCTCGTCGACAAGCGTAACTTTGCCTTGTTATCAATGCAAAAATGCAAAGTTTGTAATCATGCTGGGCACACTTCATCAAGACGTAGGGGTTTTTCAGAAAATAACACCAAAAAGAAACCAGAGACTGTTATTTTTTGTAACAAAAGCAAAACAGGAGTCGATGATGTTGATCAGATGGAAAGAACGTATTCTGTAAAGGCAGCAAGTCAAAGTTACAGTAGTCTGTACATGCTTTCACAACGTGATTGGTTTTGCAATTACAGACAGCTGGGTACTGTACAATATGCAGATAGAATTGGTCACAGTGATTACCTGCAATGCGTAGCTGAAGAGCTTTTTAGACAATCACCAAACGATTAAAGTGATGAACTATCTCGAAGGGAACCGGAGGCTCCCACGCAAAAGATAAGGAGTTGCTGATTTCCACATGCCTCAACAGAATGAAATTGATATTTTCCAAGAGAAAAGAAGCAATCTGCGTAAAATGTTCTACAAAAGTGTGTCTAAATTGTGTCAAATAAATGTGAGAGAAATAAAAATCATTTCTGACATTATTTGCAGAATGAAGTTTATCGAAAAGCTCAACTGGTGTATCAGATAAAACGTAAAACGGACACATGCCAACGTTTCGTTGACTATACAGCCAACGTCATCAGGGCAAAAGACAAGAGTTGATTTTTGCCACTCTTGCTTTTCGCCTTGATGGAGTTGGCTGTAGAGTCAACGAAACGTTGGCAGTATTCCTTTTACGTTTTATCTGAAACATTAGTTGAGCTTTTAGATATACTTTGAATCAACCTGGTGTTCTATGAATAGCAAGATCATTTGCAGATCTTCATGTTGATTTTAATTATCGGTTTCGCTTTATACAGTAAAACGGAAGAATAATACCATGCGATATAAAGCCACTTGGTCTTTTTAGGATGGATGACTTCCTGTCATTCTAATGTTAATTGTTTCCGAACATATGAGAACTGCTTGTGTGCTCAAAATAGTCGGTGTCTTTCTTTATATTTTACGTGGAGCTTGCAAAGATGGGCTGATGTTATTCCGTAAGATTTTATTTGCTGCTTAAGGTTGCTTATGATGCTTTACAGCAGATAACTATTGATTTAAAAGTTGAACTGCTTTTAAATTTGAGTACTCTAGAGTACTTTGGCACACCAAACAAAAACAAACGCAACCGACTATCGTGGCCCAAACGCTGAAAGCGTTCAGTAAGTCCGCATTTGGCAAGAATTCCACGAACATTATCATAAAGTGTTGCACGAGCTGTACAGTGAACGTTGCAAGGAAAGAAAAGTTGTAGTTAGGCCTGTGTATCGCCCTAAACACAAACACGACAATTGTTAGACGATTTAGACGATTCATGAAAATTGACTTACTGGCGGAAGAGTTAAATTGCGAGAGGAAGAGAGTTCCTCAAGCAAGAAACCTCACGGAAAAAGTCAAAGGCCAAGGGTTTTTTTTAAAGTGGAATCTGAACATTTTGGTTGTGGTGTAAAGCATAACGAACGAATTCTTTGAATGTTCTGGAAAAACTAACAGGAAAGGTGCACCATATCAAACATTAATTTGGACAAATAATGGAGCAAAGATATTTAGCTGAGTGCATTTAAGCTGGTGAGGTTTAGATCAGTTAGTGCATCGTTATAGGAGGGACGTTTGAGACATATCGTAATATCATGTCAGCGGATTAAAGTTGAGCTTTATCACGCATTCGTTTGTCACCATCGGAGCAGTTGTCATAAACAATGCTAAGACGTTCAAGCACTGGCAATACGTTAGTTTTGTAAATGATAAGGAGAGTGTAGTGAGGCATGGAATTGACAAATGAACGAAGACGGTAAATTTTGGTTATCGCTTTTTTATGTACAGTACGTGTACAATGTGAGTATGACAAGGGAGACTGTGATGGAACAGTAAGCTCCAAGTGTTTATGTCTATCTGTTTCAGAGAGGCAGGTATTGTTAAATAGCAAAGATGAGCGATCTTTCCTGTGAGTAGATATGTTCATCATAACGGCAGTTTTTGTGTTTTTTGTGAGGTTAAAAGTACTATTCCAAACCTCACACCAGTTGTGTAACGTGCAAAGACCTTGAGCTAGTATGCTTTGCAAATGAACAGGACACTTAGCTGAATAAAACAAGGTAGTTTCATCCGCAAAAAGGGCACTATATGCTTTAATTTTCGTAGCAATATCATTTACATAGATTAGAAACAATAACAGAGGGCCTAAGACACTCAATACCCTACTTATATTTTAGGGTCGGAACGAATCTAGTTTGAAAATACACTTAAACGCCCGCGCGATCCCCGACAGTAGCTTGCATACTTTTTGCCATAACTCCCCAGACCATAGTGCTTTAGAGCTAATCGAAGAATCAAAAGATACAGAACGTCTTGCACTTTCGATTAAAAAACGTACCTTTGATTTTGCATATTTGTGAAGTAACATGACGTCACTAAAATGACTTCGTTGTGTCCTGTGAAAAATGTCAAGTGCCAATTTACCACTTTTTTTTTTAAAAGCGACTAGACGAATATCTGCCACTTTTGAGGCTTGGATAGATTAGCCAGCGTGATCGGTCGGGAAGTTATGGCTAAAATCCGGCCATTTGAACCACCACAGTGGCCCTCAAGGCACTCAAAGAGACCAAATATCGGCCATAACCTGCCGACCGATTCCGCTAGAAATTCAAGTAGGCGTCTGGTTTCTTTTTAAAAATTACAGGAAAATTGGCACTTGATTTTTTCACAGGTCCCAATAACGCCCTCATGACATCACACGCTGCCCCAAACCCCAAAACCAAAAGTACAAATTTTTTAATCGAAAGTCCAAGACTTTCTGCATCTTTTGGTGATTCGATTAGATCTCCAACACTTTAAAAGATGCATGAAGCTAGAAGGCAGAGCCAACAATTCCGATCTGTTCTAATTTAAAGATTTAGTTAACATGCATGATCATCACTATCGAAAGCTTTAGTAAATACGTCATGGAATATTATTCTTGAAGAAAGATTCGAATCGTATACTTGGCACAAACTGTAATAGGCACCTAGCAAAGATCTTAGGTTGGAGTGTGTTTTTCTAAAATCCAGAGTTATTGAGTATCAATACCTTACATTAGTAAATATGTTTGTGCAATTGTTTTTCAAAATTGTAGAAAGAGACAGCAACAAGGTAGTAGGTCCGTAGCTCTGGACAACTGTTTGTGAAAGAGTTTTGTGAGGAGGCATTACTGTAGCAGTTTCCTAGGGTGCAGGAAATACCTCAGAAGACACGATTAGATTAAAAACAAGGCTGAAGCGAGTAGCGAGAGATTAGCTGCAAATTTTTATAATTTTATTAGGCAAATTAACAAAACCTTTTCACTTATTGGCATTTAGGCTACACGAGATAGCCTACTTGAAAGGTCTCAAAGGCTGTGGCGGGATTCACATATTTAAGAACAGGTTCTCTCTCTCCAGGACTCACTAATACTCACTAACAAAAGGCTCTCTCATTATCACAGTCTCCAGAGGCAAACAATGCTGGTTGGCCCGGTATAAGTGCAAAGGTCAATCTTTGTGTTGCCAACTGGTACAGTCTAGCAAAGGAAATTGTTCATTATAGTTATTTTCCTAAATTTTTGTCTTGATTTTCACTATTAAAACTTAGTAACAGGTCAAATTTTTGACCCATGGAAAGCTCTATTTTTTCTGGGAACTTTGCAGACAAAGCAGAAAAAACAGCCCCGTTGATCAGCGCTTGGGAATTTCGGTGTGTCTGGTTTACTGGCCTTAAATTATTGACCTAAGTGCAATAGCAAATTGGCCATGAAACCCATCCCCACGCGGCTTGTTTCCACAATTCAAACGGGAACAACACATTCTCGAAGAACTGCGTACAGATCGTGCGCACAGTCCTCTAGCCAGGCCCCTAACCACGGGGTCGTTCAGAGGCATTCCCTCAAAAAAAATTTTAATGCCCCAAAAATTTGTTGTGTCCAGAAAATGTATAAGTAACATATAATAGAAGAAAAATTCTTTCCCCCCTAAAAATTAATTTGCCCCCAAACATTCTCGGCGTTCCAACGCTACACCGGATCGCTGTGGACAGGAACCTTGAGCCTCGGTGGCGTTATGAGAGAGGGTTGGTGTTGCGACCGCGGTAACTTTCCTAGAACACGTCTGTCCATCAGTTGGTCGTCCTGCCCATCAGAAGTTGGGAATAACTAGATTGTCCGCAGTAGGGCGGTGGGTCTCCTGTAGGATGAAGATGAATGCCTTCTTAAAGGCTAGCTGTTCGATAACGCTGATCTTGTTTTCGGTGAGCCCCTCGGTGTTCAGCTGGATGATGCTGGGTCTTGGGTCATCTTCAGCAGCATTTCTGCTGCCGCGCCTTGAGAAGGGCGTATTTCTACCCAGCCCGCGCTGAACACATCCAGCACGGGTAACAGTGGTTGCTCTCGAACCGACAGGTTTGGTAAGATGTTCAACAAGCGCCGTAACAGGTAGGGCCACATGAAGGTACCTGTCATCAAAATCTTAAAACCTGGCCGCGGGCCTGTCTGTGGCCACCGACAATTTTCGCACAGCTTCTTCCAACTTGTTTCGCACACAGTAGTGAACATGAGGATAAGATGAGTAATCACATCCGGAAGACGTCCACTAGACAAATCGGTACCACTCCTAAGCCATGGACGGATAAGCTGTAGGAGGATGAGGTGTGTTAGAATGTTTCGTACGGGTCAAGTGGGATTCAATTGAAAATGTGGAAAAAATTACGAAGGGATGAAGTTGAAGAAACAATCATCCTATATTTGAAACAAATATCTATAAAACTAGTAAATAATTTGAATGAGCTTCAAACCTGATAATGGCGTTTTCACAAAGGTGTGTAACTGCTTTTGTACCACAGATTGTTGAAAGAAAATCTGCTAGATAATATTAAGCACGGAACTGAAGCTGCTTTTCTGAAAATAAGGTAACAAATCAATCAAGTGTTAGCCTGTGAAAACCTGTAGTTAAAGTCTTTAATTCGTTTGTCAATGCTTTATCAGTACATTTGCCTAAATAGTAATGACTCCACAGTTATAGCCGAATTTCTGCGTTGATTACCATGCCGGTGTCTTGGCATGGCATGAACAGACAAGGTCTGTTTGTGATGATTGTGCGCAAGGCAATTTGCAGTGGGCCTAGCTAAGTCCGAATATTTACGGTGGCAGTTGTCGATAACTCCCTCGCCAATGGAGCGCTGCGACGATTCACTCAGAGAGTGTGGATTATCATGCAGGCATGGTTCGATCAGTTTAGTCTGGGTCTTTGCGGATCAAAGTATGATGTTTCTGTAATTAACATGAAAAATTAAAGAAAAAGTGACTGCCCAATTCCTGCGCTGAAAAAAAATGTCTGATTCACACAATGTTTGGCAAGTTATCTACACAGAATTTTCTATTATCCAGGTGCTCGTGATAAATTGTTGGTTTCCAATAAGCGGAACAGATGAAAAATGTTTACTTGGGTTGAGGTCACCAACTTTAGGGAATATTTGCAGGGACGCGTCAAAATACAATCTTAAGGTTGCAAGGAACAAATGCGGAATTACTGTTGCGAAAACAGCTCCAGCTTAGAAGTTACTGATGTTCTGTCCTAAAAAAGTTTTTGACAAGATTCAAACTTGACATAAAAGCATGCAGGCTCATCTTAGCTTAGATTCCATAACTAAACATCATAGAAATATCGAAATCACTTGTGCCAAGACAAATAATATTTAATTTGATTATTTTCTTTCTTGAACGGTTAGCGAATTCCATTTTTGGTGACTGTCTAAACGTGGAATGAAACCTTCCATTTTTGGTGACTGTCTGAACGTGGAATGAAACCTTCCATTTTTGGTGACTGTCTGAACGTGGAATGAAACCTTGCAGATATTTTGTATATACTTGCTAGTTTGTAAATTCCGGTGAAGAAGCAAGCGTGAATCATTTATACGTGATAAGAAAATTTCTTCAAATGCTTACTGTCTCGTACATACGCTGAATGTTTTCATTCTAAAGTCTGCTGAAAAAACAAACTTTCTAAATCCACTCCAACGACCTATGCTTCAAAATATGTGTAACCGTTTCACATAAACAAAACTGCAGTGAAGTTGCAACCAGTTTATCAAGAGCTTTTGCTTATGGCAGCTACAGAACGTGAATCGAGTTCGCTGCTATATAAAAATCATACACGGTCTAGTAATAACGCTGCTTTGTTTATTGCGTCTCGGAAAGCTTTCTACAATTGTACGTTATCCTCGTTCAAATCAATGTAGGTTGGATGCCTGACGCGCAAAGGTTCCAAGTATCCATCATCCGACAGCGACTGTGCTTGGCCTTCGGAAAATTCTACGTTTCTTTCATCCTGTTGGCTTTTAATATTGTCGTAGAAATGATGCGGTGAAGGATTTGACTGCTCTGTGGCGTGCTCTTCGAACCAGCTTACCCTGGGTGCATCGTTTTGAGGAGTAACTGAAAAGGTAAAGTTCTTTCTTGTATTAAAATTCAACCTCATTTGCACTCAGTTATTTGCCAAAGCAGGATGATTGCAAACAAATTTCGCAAGAAGTTTCTTTTTTTTTTTCTCACCTGAAACATAGGTTGAATGTCGGTCTCTGTCTTGAATTCGAAACTTTCCTGTTTTTCGTTTAGTTGACCTGAAACATACGGAAGTATATATGCTAAACAACCACACGTTCAATCAAGTTACTTCAAGTTCAAAAGCAGAATCTTTTACATGATATGATTTACTTTTAAAACATCTGGGGGCCGACAATTCAGCGATTGTACAAAAGTGAAAATTTCACAAAGCGAAAATTTAATGGTTTGCAGTGCTGGCAGAGCAGCGACAACAACATTCTGAACTGCAGCAAAAGAGGCATTTTAATAAAGGAAGGCTGCATATACGCCTACCATCACTTGACAGGTGAAATAGTCTCAAAATATTGTAAAAATAATTTTACCAGTATAAGAAGACGAAAATCAGACATAAAATCATCAATGATCCAGAGACGCCAATGAGTATGAAAATTGTCGTCGGCAAAACAGATTCTGAAAAAAATATATATTACTAAAACTTTTTGCTGTTTCATATTTTACACTTTTACCAGGATAGCTAGAGCGAAATTTACTTCGCTTGAAACAAACGTTTGAATGCTACATAAAATTATATTTTCATTTTTAATTAGCCACAAATGCAAAATGTGAAAGCAACTATCCTACCCAAGAAACAAATAAATAAATGAAGTCCATCATGGGAATTTTTAAAATGCAAGAAAAATGAAGTGTGAAGAACAAAGGTTTGAGAAACTTCAAAACAATCCGTGTTGACTTTTTTGCAAGTTTTCGCTTTAAGGCATTTTCGCGTTGGATTTTTTACGTCTCTAATAGATCAAATTTCCTGTTTTGTAAGAACTTGCCTGCTGAAAATCAGTGCATGACAGTGCATGACATAAAGCGTGTATGGTGTACGTTGACTTGTTTCTACCGGTATTCCGTAATACAAATTATCTTTTGTTTTCTTGTTGCAAGACATAGAAGTTTGAGAGTGATGCTGTTGAAAACTGTTGTCACAAAATATCCCGGACAGATGTGAGTAAATTGACTGTTCTCATATGCTTCAAAATTATTTGCTTCCTAACAGGGCCGGATTTATACATGTGGAGGCCCCAGGGCAGCTATTTTGTGGAGGCCCTCAGTACCTCAAGGAAATATTATTCAAGGTCAAGGAAATACTACTATCAGCTAGCTGTAAATATGTAATAATTTCAGTAAAGTCGGACGTTAACATAGTTAAATAATTGCTTGTGGAGGCCCCTGGTTTGTGGAGACCCCTGTGCAGGTGCCCACTTTGTCCTCCCCTAAATCCGGCCCTGCTTCCGAACCTACAACCCTTTGCTGTTCCGCAGCTACCTTATTAAGAAACCTACCGTTTAAATTGGTGAATTCGATTACGATCAGTTTGTTTTCTAGCAAAAATAATCTTTTCTGTTTTTGTAAAACTTTTTCTTCTTTCAATGTTGAAAAGGTTCCATGAACATTGTATAACGCAGATTTTATGAGATGTTCTACAAGGATTGAAAAAATACAAGATACATCACAATTTCATTTGATGATATAACGTTTGTTAGCAATACAAATGAATTGATTTTGGGCCATGTGCATTAGAATTCTAAGCCCTGCCATATGGAATTATCAAAACATATAAACATTATAGGAAAGGTTCCCAAAAATACTTTTAACGAATAATTATAAAACGTGTTCATTTTGTCTATATTAAAATTTTCTGCCTAACCCGAAAAACAGTGTTGTGAGGAAAACACAAACATTTTCCTTTTTTCCAAAGCCAACGAAAAAGACACAACTTGTGTTTTACGAAACCTTTTAATTATTTCTTTTCATTCGATAGAAGAAAGTAACTTTTAACCACACTATCGAATTTGTTCACATCCTACTTTCATTTGTTAGAACCGTACACTTTGCTCTCAGAAATAACCTCAAACAGCCCCCACAAACATTTGCTAATTATTTCAGGAAACGCCCGTTTTGACAGTTGAGTGTTACAAGTCCTTGAGACTTTAAACATAAATAACTAAGTGAACCTCAAACCTGGAATTGTTGCTGAAAACATTCTACTTTTTTTAATAATTGGTTCATTCATGCAATCCGTGAAGATGTACTGGACTCGTACAGAATCTCCTTGAGTAGGGTTAAGATGCAGGGTGACGTTGAAAGGCCAGTGTGCATCTGCCCACTTGTGTACTGTGCACGACTTTGAGTAAACATTGGCAGCCCTGCATTTGTCTCCATCTGCTGTTTCCTTTTGGAACGCAATGCATAAAGCAACAGCGTGGCTCAAAAGATATCGTTCTGAGCAACAAATCGAACGTCAAACCAAAGAAAACTCTGTTGTCAAACGCAAATTTTAAGGTTTTGCTTAATTACAGATTGTAATCTCTTTTCACAAAATGATCAAAAAGCACTTGCAGCAAAAAGATTAACTTATCTGTTATTAAACCAACAACAAATTATATATCAGAGAAAGCAGCTTCTAGGTAAATAGTTTTCAATCCTAACTTACCTTTAAAGGAACTTAACTTTGCAAAACTGCTGCCATTGCCCTGAGTAGCATCGATAATTAACGTTAACGCAAAGTACGTCATATTTTCCGGTGGCCAGATTGTCAAGTTGTATTGTGCCGGTCGGGCCAGGGAAGAATAATATACTGCATCGGCGCTGTCACCATAGAAATGAATGGCACGATTAGGACATTCGGCTGTTGCTGAGAATGTCGCCAGTGCTGAAAATCGATACTAGTGATCAAATCAACAGTTTTAGTGAAACAGTATTCACTTTTATTTCAAACCATCATTTTACCTTGATGTCATAGCCACCTTCCAAAACTTTATTTTTAGCTACAGCAGTCTGAATTTTAAGACGTTTTGTGAAAGACTAGCAACATACGGTTAGAGCATGTAAGTGATGCGTATATCTCATATACGCCATATTGTCTCTTAAGCACCATTTTATAGAACCGTCAACTGCGCCTGACTTACGTAGATTAGTTGAAAAAAAAGCTAAACCTTGACTATCACGTATAGCAAAACAGTCTTGTTTAGATATTCCATCGTAAGTTAGCAAAGTGAAGTTTGGGGATAAGTGACTTCGTGATATAAATAGCCAAGACTAAAACTATTGTTTCCTCCCTTTCGAAGGGTGTCTAATTTCACTTTCAAGATTCATTCGTGTGATAGATGTTTCAAACATGTTGCCAACACAGGTCCAGCTTACCACAAAAGCAGAAAACGAAGAGTACGATGAGGTAGTTCTTGTTACTCAAACAACACATATCGTCACCAGCCTTTGATCTAGCTAGCCCAACTACGTTGTCTGCACATAGATCACTGTGTTTGTCAGGAAACTGCATGCAGCATGCTTTTCACAGTTTTTAATTCGTTGTCGTCATCAAGAGACTCCACCGATGCGCTGATGAAGGGCATACCAGTATCCAGCATACTTTAATGTTATTTGCATGTACTTATAGCAGAGAATATAGCATTGCGACATTTACATCTGTTAGTCACATGAATATCCTAGACGTTGGATGATGGTGAGCAAAACCCAAAACATTTCCATCCTTATCAATGATGCATCTACGCCGTTTTTTTCCAGTGGGGCACTAAACGCAATAACTATCCTCTCAACAGATCTATAGATTCAAATGGTGCACAAGCTGATCCTTTCAAGTAGAACCTTATGTATGGTTAACGTTTTCTTTCGATTCTCACGACATCATCTCTTCAAAGTTAACATCTTCAAAAGTGTACCTAAGGCTGTAAATAGCGCTGCTAGAGGAATACGATGGTATGTAGTCGCACAATGCTGAGACTGATGCCTTTGCCATGCGAACCACACGTAGACTTCCTGCTTAACAATTCAAAGGTCATCAGAAAGAAACTGCTGATGTCAACAAGAAACTAAAACTCGGTTGAATCAACTCGCTTTGAATCAGCAGGAGTTAGTTTTAACTGGTTTGCTTGTTCAACATACCTTTTGAACAAAAACGTTTGGATCCACAACAGAAGCGTATCAGCCGCTGCCGCTATAACACTTTAAATGTGAAGCTGGTTTAAAAACAAAAGAGAATAAAGACTTTAGTTAACAAACGCAATTGTTAAAAGAGTGAATTGATGGTGTCCTTGATACTCTGGTGGTCTGAGCCGATAGTTTGTTACTGCAACTTTGTTGGCAGATGACGTCAGCATGTAAGTGAAGATCAGATGCTGCTGTACAAGACACAAACTGTTTTGCAAAGAAACAATATTGAGACTTTCAGTTTCTCCATGGTTCTTGGTATAGAGTGGTAGTTTTTGAATGAGTGGTAGAGAAAACGGGTTTGTTAAGTGTACTAAAAGAAAAGTTGTTGCTCCTGTATGAAGTCAACATTTGCACTTCAGGAAAATGAATTTGTTTTTCATGCAGCAACTAATGCAAGTGGAGAGTTATATTTCTGCTAATTTTTACAGATGAACAATGAAGGAATCTGTAGATGTCGATGTTGAAAATACATTGAAGCCCTTCCTACAGGAAAATGTCACAATCGCCGTAACAATGCTAGAANTTAAATAAAGCAACATTTGCAATATGCAGATTCATCAACTCAAAGTCATATGAACTGAGTTAAAACAATTGATGTTTCAACCATCCTCGGTTGGCGTAAAAGTTAACAGAGTTATTTAAATCCACAAAAGCATACTCTGTTTTTAAAATAGTAGGAAAGCAATACGTCAAAATCTGAGCTGTAACCGATGCTTTAGACTTGTAGCAATGGTTTCTAATGCTCCAATTTTTGTCTAAGCCACCAAGAACCCAGTCAAAGGCCCTGTTGAATCAAAACAATTCATTGATTTATTGATTCTCATTGTTCAAAATGACTGATTTGTTTTGTTTTATCAGTTGGCGTAAAAGCCATCAAACCGCCCAAACGAGATGTAGCCATAGGTCACTTTTGGCGAAAAAATGGTATCAAAATTGTCTATTCAAGAAAATATGAAAGTTGTAATCGAAAGCATATTTTTGATGTACAATCAAAGTCAAAGCTCTTCGATTCATGCAAAGTTAGAAACAAACCTTTATTACCCAAACAACGATTTCAAAATATAGCCTAAAATGAGGCTTAGTTAATCATGTGAGGAATACTTAGTTGCGACACTTTTAAAACATGAAAACTGAAGTTTTGAATTGCAATTTTTTGATAAATACTCCTCAGAGAGCAAAATATTTGCTACGTCTTGGCCGCTGCAAGCAGAGCTGGGAATAAAAAGTAACATCCTTTTGAGACATTCTGTACTCTTCGAGTCTTGCCTTGCATGAATCTACCTCCTAAAACTCAGCTGATAACGTTAATTTTGGCTAGTAACTGACTTGTCTTGCTCACTGCTAACCATGTTATCATTCTTCATGCAACGACTGATGTACGTAGGCCAATGACATGGACCAATTTCAGATACCCATATGTAACTACACTATATCGAGCTGTAAAAACAATCCAATGTGCACATATTTATACAACCTTAACTTGCAGTCAGAGCTATCTTTGAAACACAAAAAAACTTTAAATTGCTAATTTTTCTTTACTTGTAAACATGTAAAGCAACTGAGAAACATAAAAGTTAGCCGAAAAAATTAGTAGCCGAGACAGAATGCCTGCAAAAGGAGCAAGACGTCTTTTGTTTTGGGAGCACGAAAGAACTAAGTATTGCATTTTACACGTTCTACATTTTTTCCTCACCGTTTTCAAATAAAGCGCTTACTTTCCTGAAGGTATGTCTCAGAGCAAAGCAAAGTCTGATTTAGCAGTTTCGTTGGGAACAAGTGATTTATGCTGTGACCACGATTAAGCATGACCGAATGATTTAAATAATCTGGAAACAACACGAAGAACCTCTTATGAAACGCAAAGGCAATCTTGTAGGAAGTGCGCCATTGCGTATGGGTATATCATTACCAGCCCTTTTCAAAAATTCTCATCGTGATTCCTGGACTTCTACTGTAATGTGAGTAAAAATATGTTATCCGCAAATAAGATCATGGGAGTTTTACTTAAAATCAACCTTTATTGCAGCATCGTAGAAGTCTCAATCCTTGAAAAACGTAATTGATCACATTTTTTAAAACTTGTTCCGGTAAAATCTCAACATTTCATGAAAGCAGTGGCAATTAGGCATGNCAGTGCTTTTATGCATTGCTGTCAGTAAGCAGTGACACAAGATAGAAAGTAGAGATCTATCCTCTCGAAGTGAGATATGTTTGCCNAAATTTGAGGAAAATGCATGCTCTGGCCTCTTCAGTAACAGTTTTTTAGGTATGTGTTAACATTCCTTAGCTTTACTTTTTTGTAGATTGCGCAAGAAAGTGAGACTTAGAAACGCACCAACCTTCTTCAATTTGTTATGGTTTGGAATTCTCTTGTGAGATACCTTTGTTGTCAAATCATACATTCCTATTTCTAAACCCACTTTCCTAATCAAAATTTCTCGTGGGCTCCAAAAGATATTATTGTTTTTCTAATGCAGGGATCTTTCCTTTGACTTTGCAAAACATTGTTAACAAGTTATACTTTATTGAAAACCTCCTATGGTTAATTCGCTAGGTTTCCAAAGTTGCGCTTCAGGCAAAGTGCTACAATTTCGCCACTCAAATTGGTTGTGAATATAGAAAATTTTGGCTTTTATATATTTTGACTGCATGCAAATATACTGTAGTCTTGACCACGGGCGTCGGAAGGGTATTTTCTAAGGGGGTGCCGATATAAGATTTTTTCAATGATTTTTCTAGCGGAAGGCCAAAAATGGTGGAATTTCGATTATCCCACTCGAAACTAGGAATCCCTTTTTTGCTGAATATTTTATAGGAAAATGTCAAATTTCAAAATCCAGGTAGAAGCTTGGCAGCCCGCCTGCCCCCCTCTTCTGACTGCCATGGTTTTGACGTTGAATTGAGCAATCTGTATTGATATGTTCAGGCATATTCTGATTACAGTAAAAGTTCGGAGCTTGCAAAACAATATTTCCTCGAACGTTTAACAGGGAAGTAACTATCCCTAAACACTCTGGGACACCATATCAAGCCTTTCTTGTGCTAGAGCTTTTTAAATCATTTAACACAATCCTGCAGACGTCAGATGAAAACTCATCAACACACCTTTGTACAAGTTGCTCAACTATTACAGAAGCAAGCATTTCAATTAAAACAAAACTTTTGCGTTTCAAGAAAGTCATCTCCGAAAAATTAAAATTATTCTTCGTCTGTTTTTCTACTTTTTTTCAAAACTTTTATTCCCAAAAGAACTATAACTTTTTTCGTCGCCAGCAGGAAAGCTCGTCTTTCTAATGAAAGATGCAGCAGCTAAATCGGATAAAAGGAACTCTTTAAGGTCCGTAAAACGGACGATCGTGACCTTTAAAATTATATTATCGCCATAACTCGCGAACGGATTGCGGTAGAGAATAAGTGAAGACATCCTCAGATTCGGAAGATAGAAACGCATTTTTGAAGTATGTTGCGTCTTCAGACGCAGTCCAAGTCAAAAAATCGTTTCGAAGACGCTAGCAGTGAAGCCGGAAAGGATTTTTTTTAATTTGTCCGAAAATTGCCCAAAAATCGCTTCCGAAAAATAAAAAATTTGCATTTTTCTCAAACGTTTCAAATGTCATGCTAACTTTTTTCGTACTTATCGGAGCGATTGCTTTGCTGTCTTCCGAATCCGAGGATGTCTTCAGTGATTCCCTAGAGCATTCCTTTCGCGAGTTGTGGCCGATCATAACTTAAGAAGTAAAGATGGTCCTTTCTGCGCGCATTTCACAGGTTACTAACATCATCACTGCTGTTGGATATATTCCGTGGCATACCGCACAACTGCTTCAAATTATTTTCCGGTGTTTGATGATCCACACCTATCTTGGTGTCTGGAAATCCTTCACGTGGTGCGGTTACAAAAAACATGAGCTGAAAAGTCCAAAGGAATTTTGTTTCAGATAAACACACAGTTCTTTTATGTCAAAACGTCATCTTACCTTCTGACTATCCTCAATGTTTGAAAATTCAAGGTTTCTTTTTGTCATTTGCTGATCAGATTTTTTATGTTCATTAATTTTTGGTTAATTTTTTACAATATTACATGATCCTAGTAAAGTCCGTAGTGGTGTTAATGCTAAAAGTGAAAACCGTATGTATGTGTGTAGCTGCATTTTTGAACCAAAACAGTGAGACAAAAATTTGTGGCCATAAAATACTTTTCATCAAAGTATCCTAAGAATAAGTGGTGTGGTCAAACTTTTGCTGTGGAGTGTTTGATGCTTATCAGCAGAACGTTTTATGCCCTTTCATTAGAACCAATATTTATTTTTATTTCAAAAAATCACACTTTGACAAAATTCCAACAACGAATTAAGAACACTGAGTTTTAAGAAAAGAGTTCGATTTTCTTCATGGAGTTTGATTAAATTTTAAATACGCGAAGAAAAAAATGGAACAGCTACATCAATGTCATTCCATGGTTAAATGCTGCATGACAAATTTAATTTGTTTTGACATGATGCTTTTAGCGATGTGTTCGATCTCAGAATGACATATTTTCTCCTTTGAGAAGTTTCATTCATTCTTCGATTTCTTGGGCCGTGAACCCAAAATCTTTGGGATGGGTAAGTAACTGTTCATGGAATTAGCAAGTAGTGTTGCATCCTTGGTTATTTAGTGTTTTGAGTAGGTATGCAGCGGTGCATTCGGGACTGGAAAGTATTCGTCATTGGAAAACAGTAGCGATGCATATATAAGAATAAATGCTGGCATTCTCCAAACCAACTGCACTTTTTGCTATGCCTGAAAGCTGAGTTCTTCTGACATTGAAAAGTTTCAGAAAATTTTATTTTTCGGTTGAATTTCCAGCACAGGCGCAGTGTAACTGCCGCGAGCCCACAAATTGAAAAACGTCGCAATGTTTACACGTGTTGCAATAACTTCACGCCCTCCACATGCAGTAGAACATTCTGCAACACACATAGTCCACATGTGAAAGGGCTACGCGTTTGATCATCTCAATAATAACATTTTCGTACAAAGATAATTGAAGAAAATATTCACAATCGCTGTCGAGGCTTCAAGCACTATGCCGGTTTTTTATGTGAAAGACATCAAGCTTTATGTACTACAATAACTAGACTGCGTCAGTCATTGATGTCTAGCATTGTCATCGCTTTCCACGTTGAGGTCCATGTAGGTAGGGTGCCTGGTGCGTATCGCTTGCAGGTACTCGTAACCGTTTGATTCTAGTTCAGATGGAAGTGGCAGTGGAGGGGCGTAAGAATTGTCTTCAGCAGAGAACGATACGTAATTGTACGCATGATCCGATTGCGACCTTTCTCTTTCTGCACTTTCTTCCAAAGTGGTGTTTTGTGTGATTCGTGTTTGAACTTTAAGCAAAATGATGGTTATATCGTACTGCAAAACAATTCATTCTACGCCAGACCAACAACCTCCTAAACATTAAGCCTTCAGGAAATTAAAAATCTGGCCTAAAGTCGTATAGTTATACCACGGCGGGTTCAGTCTAGGACAGTTCGGCGCTGCCATTT
>JGI24022J15233_10001694_pt1 | contig 19110 bp, 9 predicted proteins | sample Ectturendosymbi2_FD_15233 | JGI IMG/M metagenome (IMG submission 15233) | reverse complement strand
TCGAGACACTCCTTTGTACCCACCGCACAAGAACTCATCAGTTCTGGTCCATTCAACCGCAGAGTACTGCGCGCCTGTCTGGTGCTCATACACGCCATTTGTCGACCCCGCCATCAACGACGCCTTGCGAATTGTGACTGGATGCCTGCGTCCTACACCAGCGGACAACCTTCACATACTCGCAGGCAACAAACCTGCTGGGCTTCATCGCAGTGGAGCCACACTGTCTCTAGCACGCCATGCCATGGCGCATGGACATTTGCTCCACTCAGCGCTGGCCAGTCCTCCGAGTGGGAATGCACGGCGCCTCAAATCGAAACACCCATTTGTTCCCGCGCCACAACATCTCAGTTTATCTGACAACAACATACGTGCGGCGCAGTGGGCGGGTCATCGATGGAATGCGGATTGATTGGACAAACCTACAAGACACCGTACTTTTATCCCCGACATTGGCACTCACTCTCCTGGAATGACCCTTCTAGAAACAAACTGGGTCCGGATTAACCGCTCCCGCACTGGTGCCGGACGTTTCCTCTCCTGCTTGCACAAATGAGGTATCGCCTCCTCTGCGACCTGTAAGTGTGGCGCGGAAAAACAAATCGTCGACCATGTCCTGCAATGTCCAATCCATCGACCTTCCCATGGACTGCAGAGCCTGACGGTTCTGGACGACAAGACAATTGAATGGCTGCTCAACACCTATCCTGAGATCTAGTGCGGCCAATCAGTTGATAGTAACAACTCGCTCAAACGACGACGATGACGCTTCCTGGAGGCACTTTGCTGCACGAACAAGAAGACAAGATAGACACTGATGCAGCTTGCCACACTCAAGAATGTCTCATTGCTGAAGTCTGTGAAGTTAATTGAACGCCAGTGCAGAATTCACTTCTGATCAACATAGCTTGTAATTCTAGGCTTTCTTCATTGCGTTTGCTGCTTTCTAAAACTCTATCTTTGGCCAGTAATATTATGTATCTGTTTAGAACTATAGCTACGCTCTCATCTGTTGTTTGATTGGAATTGCAACAGCATACAAGTCGATAAAACATTTTGTTGGCGTAGTTATAAACATTCGTAAAACCACGTATGCCGGGTCATTTCTCTTCCGCATATGGAGATCTCATGTAAAATGATCGACCACGTCACCGGAGTGCACAAAAAAGATTTGGAGAAGTGATTCCTGCCACAGGAAAACAGCCAAGAAGTCCTAATAAAGCCCAGCTGGCGTGATAACTTGGTGGCGTCTTGGTGTGAAGCCAGCAGAATTACCGGAGATTGCTGAAAAACATGAAGTGTTTTGAGGCCCATTAGTTTTTTGCCTCAGCGACTCTCCTCAAAAGATAAATGGATGCGAAAGGTTAAGAGAGTGCAGTGAATGAAGAAGCAGAGTTAATCTTTGAAGTCTTAGCCAAATCGTCTGCATGGCCAATTTCCTTCGCTACGATAATAAGTCCAGTATCAAATGAAAATGAAAATGTACACAAACTTGCAATGTATTTTACAAGAAACACTTTGCAGAGTGTGAAAAGAAAAAGGAAATTTATTGGGAGGACGAGAGAGCCACCGATCAATAAATACAGCATTTTCGAGGGTACAGATTGTTAAGTTAAAACAAGGATTTTGCCATGCAGTTTCCAAAACGACCGGATTAAAGATTAACATGAAGGAATGTTCCGCTTTTGCAGAGCTTTGAGCTTCTGAGATAAACTAAAATCAAACGTTCAGTATGTGCCAATAATACCTATTTCCTACAAAAACCCAGTTCACAAAAGCCTAACTGTGATCAATGTGGAGAAAACAAAAACTTTTTTTGAAGCCTAGAATGGTGCAATATAATTGATATCTGAAACTAGCTATTTATGTTTGCCTGAATCGTGATTATATAATCGCCTGCTGAATTCTGTGTGACCGGAACAACTGTATGGTTGGACGTGAAACTTAAAAAATAGTTTCCACGCAGCAAACTTGTGTTTGGGTTAAAACTTTGCCATGCAACTCACATCGCAAATGTTTGTATTTAAAGACATGACATTCGGCTTAACAAAATGTTTTTATGTGAACCCTCAATGAGATTTTAATTTAGCAAATGTTGATCTTAAATATCATATTTGTCATCTATTTAGATTCATACAGAGCCTAAACTTCAACATCTCACAGTTATCTCTATTCCCTGTCTGTTTTTCATCCACAAACACATGCTACCAAAAATATTCTTCCAAAGATATATTTATGTACAGAAGAAAAAAGTAAGCAAATACGAACTGAATATGTTAACAAGATATATAAAACAAGTTATACAAAAAACGCATTGTGAAACATTGCAAGCAAAAAGTCCTAAATAATCCGATATATCGCTATACCGTACACAAACGGAAACTCGTCCAGAAAAAGTGTTATTAACACCAATCGGGAGAGGTCGTTGAAAATCTGCAGCAAAGCACACTGATAGAGGCAACGAATGCGTCACATGACGATGAAAATTGCATCCTGAACAATAAATTGGTTGCGAAATTCGCAAGATTAACATCACCACCATAACCACATACAGTGTTTTCAAAATGTTTAGAGAGACCAAAATTATCTTTCAAAATTTTCCAGCGGTCTATCAAAACACAATAGAACTTCGCTGCATAACCACCAACAAATTACACTAAAACCATGCATTATGACCATCTCGGTTTTCAGATGAAATATTTGCGGTTTCTCAAATGACAGTCACCAAGATCAAACCTTCAAAAACCCTGGCCATAAAACAAGCAACGAGCAAACAAGATTATACAAAAAACTGTCTTTGCGTGGACAGAGCATTTAAAAACACGTTGCACCAACACGATAACTGATACGCAGCTGAAACGATTTTGTAGAACTACTTAAATACCAGTGAAGACGCCTAGATAAAACACACGTAGTATAGTAGAAAATGATTACAGAAGAAAAATGATACAAAATGACGAGATATTCAGTTGTAGAGAAAGAGGAATAATCTTTTTTGTGTTAATGCAAGGGACGCAAAATTTTCTCCACAAAACATTCGACTAAACCTGAAGAATCCGGTAAGGTGTTCAAATTAGGGACGAAAAGCAGTGTTATTAGCAAGTTATCAAACGTTAAATCTTCATTGATGAAAAGTTAAATTCCATTTTTTAATCATAACTGAGTCGAACGATCTTTGCCTGACGTTCTTTTTTCAAACATAATTGTATTGTGTACCGTCGTGACTCCCACACGCAAGGCGCTAGACTTTAAACATGCATCGCAGTAACGATAAGGGATGTAGTGCTAACAGCAAAGGTGTGGGAAAGCCATTCCCACGCTTTCCCTGTCCACTACACCCCTGGTAACAAGGAATACACAAATACATGAAAAAAGATGAGAATATAAAAGTGGCGGTAGTAGAGAGTATACGCTTGATGTCGCTAAAACATTTACTTTGACGAAACACAAGCTTTTAAGACACACGCATGAATGATGGCATCACGATTATTATGATGTAGAACTGCGACGATTTCCAAGTACATCGATGGAGAAAGAGAGGGGAAACTAAACAACGGAGGGGTCCATTGTCCAATAAAGTGCTCTAATTCGCTACATATACCTCGTATTAAGCTTTGTTTTATATTTCAATGACAACCAAAATCCAAACACATCCGTATTTTTTCCTTTCGCATTTAATATCCGAAGTTTCGTTAACATGAAATTGTTCGCAAAACAGGTTTTTACTGATAAAAAAGCTTGGTTTGTCGTGTTTTACTGTACAACACCCGTCCGCAAGCTTGCCGGCTTTTCTAGCTCAGATTGTCGGTAGTTGTCAGCAATAGAAATTCAACGGTATTTCTCTATTGAGCGATCTTATCTTGACTAGGAAGACTAATGACCTTCCTACGCTCCACAATGTCACAGGAAAGCTTGTCACACTTGCCGTGAACAACACGGAAAGAAGCATTAGCAACACACTTGATATTGATTGTATGATTGATGTTTTTAGAAGACGAAAAGGTAGGAATTAATACATTTGTTGCTAAAAATACTTGGTCTAAGACTTCAGTATCCGTTTTAATAAAGTGATTCCAGCACTTTCATACAATTGAAGTGCCTTTGAATTGAAATGGGCATCGCCACTGTTTCATAAAACTTACACAGTTTTATACATTATTGAACTACATCAGTGTGCTCCATGGTTTACTGTAGAGTAGTGCAAATTTGCATTCATAGCACTGACATAGTTCCACACCGCTTGAGCTATGATAGATAGCATTTTTCTAGTCTCAGACTTAAATGTGGTTGTTTCTTCGCGTTCAATGTTATATTTATGGTGGTTCTGTCGACAGAGATTGATGATTGTAAATATTTATAATTTTCACGTTGTTATTCGCTTCATTTTGGTACAGTTCACAACTACAGTTGTGGACTGTTAGTCAAAGTTGTCTCAAGTGTTTTTTAGTCTTTATTCTTATTCTGTACCTAAATTCTTTCGTACTTACGAAAGCTAGCACTGTAGTATTTTGACAGAAATATGATTACTGTGTCTCCTTGAAATACGAACGGTTGTTTTCACTTTACATACACTGAGAAATCAAACATCATGAAATAACTGCACTTTGTGAAACGAAGGAAAAATTAACAACAGCGTTGTTCTCGAGACTTGACGAAAGACACCCAACCTTTTTCACAGTTTTCGGATAAAATTTCTTGTAGGGTTAATGTTGCCTTTTGTGACATTAGTGTGTTTTTGCAGTGTCCGTTTTCCTGCATTCCACAAAGCAGAAATTCACACTTGACACCTCACCTGCCGGGCGGTTTCAGCTTAAAATCCAGCAGTTTGCACGTGTCTTTGCGCGGGCATAACTCCGGCCCCGGAAGCGCTGGTGAGTTGTTCAAACCCTCAAAAGACTTGGCAAGTCTTCGAGTTTGCGATGAAAAAAAATTTTTTGGTTTTGGGTTTTTGATTTTTTGTGAGTGACGTCATAAGTGGAGTAGTTTTGGGTCTTGGCCCACTTCACCTGGCCCTAGGCCCAAACCGCTAGATGGTGGTATTTCGCTCACGTTTTATTGGAAACTAGGCTAAACTCTGAGTCTTTTGATACTTTGGATGACTTGCTGGGGTTTCGGGTTCAAACATTATCACCTAAAAATAACAAAATTAGTAATTAAGCCATTACTTAGATGATTGTTTGTTGTTGTTTTTAGGCCATAAGTTGTGAACAAAAAACGATAGAAAGTCGATCAAGGGCTCGAAAGCCTCGGATTCTATCCTAGTTTGCAATGAAAACATAACCAAAATACTTCCGTCTAACGGTTGAGCCCTAGGCCAGGTAACATGAACTAAAATGGCCAAAAACCTACCTCACTTATGACGCCACTCGCAAAAAAACGAAACCCAAAACCGAAAATGTTTTTTCATTACAGACTCGACGACTTGCCGAGTCTTTTGATGGTTTGAACAGCTTTCTAGCGCATTTATCTGAGGAGCTATGCCGCTGCTAAGACACTTAAAATATGCTTTATTTTAGGCTGATTTCAAAGTACGATATACTCGTACGCCGGCAGCAAAAGTACAAAGTCTTAACTCAACACACCAATGCTATAAAACAGAACAAGATGAAACCACTTGTATTCTGTTTCTGCTCTCAAGTGGAATCCTATAATAATGTACGTAGGCAAACGATTTGCAAACCGCACGAACAATAAATTACAACACTGTACCTGGAATGCGCTTGCTGCAAGTGAAGCACAAACAAACTCATATGTTATCGTAAGTTACATTGTGTTAAAAAGTGTAAAGTATGATATGCAGCCTACGAATCCGTGTAAAACCCAATGCCGTGTAACAAAATTTAAGCTAATTGCATTTTTCATGCAAGATCAGAAATTCAATTTCGATTGCATTGCTTCGGTGAAAAACACACAGATTGCTTTTGCATTCTTTCACACAACTTTATCTCGTTTATAGGTTTTGCACCGATACAAAATGTGACTGAGCATACTTTTCAAGCTTTCTACGGTAAACGCATGTTGTAGCAAGACATATGTAAAAAGAAGGCAACTTGCAAACAACTTGAAAATTGTCCGAAAAATGTTTGTAAAAATCGTTCACTGATGACTTTGATGTGTTTTTGTTAATCAAGATCATCCCCATCAGCTGCATGGTTTGATTGATCAAACTGGTCGAAAGTTCACGGTCAAACTGTCTTTCATCTTCAGAAAACGACATTTGTTTCAAATAATGTTTTTTTCTCCATGAATCGTTGCAAACAACATTTCATAAATACAGCATCGCTTTCCAGGTTGTGAACTTAATTGACTGAAATCAAGTCTCCAANCTGGCCAAAAATCTCTTGCTCTATTAGGGAAGTAAGCTGTGAACAAATCGACCGATAATATTTAAGCGTAGTATGCATTTTCAACCACAAGGTTTTGTTTACACTGAAAATCAAATGCTTTTCATCATCAATTTACGTTATCACTCTGAGCAATACTTTTCACTGCTTTACTCGTGAATTTGTCTTTGTATTTAAACTCGTTAGCTAATCCTACGGCATGAATGCGTTATTGACAAGTCTATTTCTATGTCAGCACAGACGTTAATTTCATCAAGTGAGAGAAGCATAGACGTTACGCTACATATACCACAAAAATCAAAACTTGAACCTACTGTTTTTTTTTTAAGTTGGAAGTTGTGATGTCGTGGACAGATATGCGTGGCAAACCAGAAAAATTGAGGGAAAACACTTACAGGCTTGTCACCAGTGCACGCTTTAAAAAAAGCGATCGCTTTTGCAAATCTACCATTTCCAATTCTTCTGCAAATTTCACCAGCAGGTCGACGATCAACAAACCCATAATATTTTTTCATTTTTTTACTTTTCGTTTGAAATCGTTTTTTTCCTGTTATGGAGTACATATATGTTAGATATGGGCATTTTCTTGCATTGCTCAAAATAATAACTGCAAAGTCATCCAATTACCTAACTATAAAATAAGAATATCCATTAACTCAGCGTTTTTCTCTTGTCTGACTTCTCTATATGCTTACTGCGCGTGACCATATATTCGGGAAATGGCACAAAATTCTTCCACTTCTGATTTTCTTTCATTCACTTCGCTATGCTTTCCTGGTGATTACTGGGAATAGAGGGAAGCTTGCCTGCCTTCAATCGACAGCAAACATAAAGGTAACATGCCCGAAAAAGGCCGTTATCAGTTGCAAGCACTTTGCTGAACGCACGCACAAGAAAACACTAAGTATCAAAATGTTGAAATCCATTAAGCCTGCTCTACGCTGGGAAGTGACAGGGAGCGGTCAGACGTGAGCGTAAAGGACCAGGCGCAGTTGGTGTTTTTCAGTTTACACTTAGAAACGACGTTTTCATTCGTCGGTGACGTAATAATTACTTTCGCGCCAGTTGCTACAACTGATCTTCGAGGATGGAGGTAGATCAGATTTATCTCGAGCTGATAATTGTTTGGCGCCATTACTTGAACGCATTGCTAAGACAGCGCAGAAAACGTGCAAAACATCGATTCTGGAGATACTGGACTCGTTTCATCAGTGATTAAATCAAGCTCCACGACTTAAGTGATTATTTGCACCTGTTGGAAATAACTGTCATATTTTATTGATGTTACTATCAAATATTGGTAATGCTCTTCCACTAAAGACTCTACCTTTTTTCTAGACATGTCTTCACAATACTAGCAAGAAATAAATGCATTTGCAAACATTCTGTACAGTGAAACACTGAACTGTGAAGTATTTCATGTGGAATCATTTCTACTTCATGACATTACTTGTCTATAACACAATATACTGTACTATCTCTTCTACTACAGAGACATGTACATAAAATTTACCTCACAGTTTGCACATAATTTGACATGCTTTTTCGTACTAGCCTACATGTCACAGATTGGATACAAACTTATGAAAATTAAAACAGTAATGCGGATTCCAAAACCTTCTTAAAGTATCAAAACTTAAAACAAATCATTTAATCAAGCTGCTTTATTCAAACTTATTATGCCTACAGTTGTGCATTGCTTTTGTGGAGCAGTATGGTACAGTTTTGTGGCCTACAGTAGGCTGGAGGTAGCCATATATGTGATATTCACCTGATTGGACAAAAATACTGAAGTGTGCTTAGGTATAATTTATGTTGCTTGCTAGATGCAGTCCATTTGGCATAAAACTCGCTCAGTGGAACTCTACTACTTTCTCCTCCATCATACTTTCACTGCTACATCCTACGCGCGAATCCTTGCAGACCGCAGTCAAAAGCAGTCACCGAAATGGCAGAAGTGGCGAAACGATCCAGAGCGTCTCCATCGGAGGCATGCGGCAGAAGTGGACAATTTTCATATTTTTGATATGGTGGTTTGTTGTTGGCGCTGTATAACTACAATGCTCTTGTAGCGCCACGACTGAGTTTGTACAATTTCTGGTTTGTTTTGTGTTCTGGGTGTGTTCCCTGCAGCTCATCCGCACACCGTGCGCCTGGTGAGAAGGCTGCAGTAACAATTTACAAGGTCTAAAAAGAGTCAAACACTTGACCTACCAGCACCGAAGCGGACGCACTCACCACCAGGCCACGTGCTGGTCAGAAGTGGACAAACGCACAGCGACACGGGAACAATTCAGTAAATCAACAGAGTCAATTTCTGCCGCGTTTTGCCACTGCTCAGTGAAAATCAGGCCTTAAGAACAGATTCATCACACATTGCTGTAATTGGTAATTCAGTTGAGAGACTTGCTCTAAAAACCTGTCGTCTTTTACCAAACAGATTGTGTTTAGTCAAAAAGGAGTAAACGTCGTGATAAACCCTTTCCAAATTACTTAAGTAAGTTTACCTACAGGTAAACCCTGTTACACCTCACTTTTTCCTGGCAAGCATTTTCACTCATAAGCATTTCTTGCCTGTGCCACATTAAATCGATTATCTATTNGCATAAACTTGCTGAATTATGCGACTTCGTCGCCCATGTGGAACCTTCGTAAGAACAGATGATAAACATTTTTATGTCGCATTTACTAAATCACCGGAAAGTCATGAAAGCAGATGGCTGTCGGTNGATTCCTNGAACGCTTGCAAACCTAAAGCTACCGAGTCTCGTCGGGTGTCAGCGGTTTTTAGTCACACTTTTACCTCCTGCGGTTTCATTGTGCGTGGCTACTTTTGATTGTATTTTCCGCGTAGGTTTCCACCATCTACCGCATGACCTTAAGACAAGTTGAAAAGCAATTTAAGTACTAATCCTGTATTCCTGCGGAAACAGTGCTATCAGTACTTTCTGGAAGGAGCTATACGAATATCTACAAATCAGAAAAACACCGAGACTTTCCGCAACAACAACAGACTCTTAAGCTGGGAAGACATCGTAACATTCCTAGCTTCGGTTGCTTTGTGTAGCAGGCGACTATTATGTAGGACGATCGAATTAAGAGTAGCGCAAATGGCTGTCACTATCAGTAGAGTTTTCACCACTGTGGCAGTTACAAATGGAGTAGGATAGGAGATCGGGTTAGCCTTAATGGACTTTGCAAAAGAGCTGAAGATATCTACACAGCGAGACAACTAAAAAAACTGATCATTCGAAGAGATGTTGGTATCTAAGTAGGGGCATTGTGAACTGCGCACTTACTCGCTGCATACTGTACTCATTGTTATTTGTTGCTCGTCCATTGTTGCTTTAAAAACGTAACAGCCACCATACAACAAAATCACTCGACAATGAAAACATACGGTAACACTCAGCACGCAAAGCTCAGGGCAACAAACTTTAAAAACCATTCATACGTTTNTGCTCAAGTGTCATTGACTGCGCAAGCAGCTGACTGCGCAAGCAGCAATGCAACTAAGCCGGAAACAATTAAAACAAACCTCAACAATGCTAGATTGGCACAACGTTCAGGTTAAAAACGTAGCGATGAAGACATCCGTGAAAGGAANTGAGAGAAGCTTTCTGAAAGAGGAATTTCCGACATTTAAGTATCTGCAAACAAATGGGAAGGAATTAAAACCGGCGGTAGGTGAATTACCATCAGGGATTTGCCACAAACTCACCTGGGCTACCCTCATCGCTGGAGTAGCAAGAAACGTTCTGCAGCTCTCCCTGCGCCTCATCCCCAACTCCATCGGAATCTCCGGAATTAGATTCGTTGGTTGAAATGCACTGATCATTTGCCGACATGGCCTCATCCTCAGCTCCTGAATTTCCGTGACCGCCTTTGTTGGATGAAACTCCACGAACCGCAACTGGCCTATTCCCAGCTCCATCCACGTTAACAGGATTTCTATCGGTAGGTGGTCGGTGTCGGATGCGTTGNGACCCTCTGCCGAGATTAATCCCATTGATATGCATAGCACGAGTGATGCGGAGCGTCATGAGAACGATGAAAGCAGAGAGAGACAAAGCGAACGCGATGATTGGACTGAAAAAAAAGGAAAAACCTCTCATGAAAAACTCATGAGAAAAAAACGTTAAGACATAACAACATGTCTCTAACCTTTATGCTATTTCACACGTTTACGAGATTACTTTCGATACTTCCAATCAATTACTTTCGATACCTACTGTTCTGCGGCTAGTGGTTCCATCAACTCGATAACGTCATCCAGAAGTGGCGGGAAAGACATAAAAAACACTAACGCCATCACTAGGTCGAGTATTGAGATCATGCTTCCAAGGAAAACTTGGCCTTTGTGTAGATTAACAGCAAAACATTAAAATTAAATTTTAATCCAAATCAATGGACAGCAAGGAGAAACAAAGTTGTAACTTCAAAGTGAATCAGCAACTAACCGCTGTAGATTAAATTAAAACTACAATTATTCTTTCCCAGACGTAAAATTCCTTTCAGCTACCAGTACAGTAAAACCTTACAAATCCATTAACAACGCTTATTGCATCGCTTCTCAGTGTTACCAGATCTTTATAATTTCAGCCAAATACTGCCGGATCCAAAGCCACTCCAACTCTAAATTGCTTCTGCGAACGACAATGACTTTTAAGTTCTTTTTTGCCTCTGAGCAGTTTTAATCAATCAAGAAAAACGAAATGTTTCACAGAAGATGGAATCTACGCTTTGAAATTAGTACTGGCGTTGTTGCTGCAAGTCAGATAGTTTTGATTTCAAATATTTTCCGGGCAAACTATGAAAACTGTCTGAAACAGTTCTTGTCAAGCTTTTTCTTACGTAATGACCTCTTACAAACCCTAAACACTTTCATTCTCTCCCACCATAAACCATAAAAATGAAAAATGCTGAGGTTAGAGTTACACAAAATGAAGAGAAAGAATAGAGCTTTGAGCAAAAGAACAGACGCTTGGCGAAACTTTCACAGAGCATAAAAGCAAAGGATTGTGATGAAAGTTTAGAGAATGAGGTTGAGGACTACAAAACGTCATTCTACTGTAAGTCCGACAAGCATAACTGTAATTGCGCAAAGATGAATCGATAAATTTCCACAGCGCCTCCGCACCAACGCACAAAGCAGTGCAACTCACTCTTTAAACAAATTCACAACTCAATTTACGAAAAGTTTCATTCAACTTCAGTGAGAACCCGGTGCCTCATGTTGACTAATTTCGTATTCCACAAGAAAAACATTTGCTTGCTGAAAATGTCTTAAGCCGCAAGCTGAACAATCGACATCTACAGGGTGGCCACAAAGTGTGGGTACATGGGGGTTTTCACCACCTATTTTATTTGTTTAGGTTACTTTTCTTCTCATAGGTTTATTTATTTAAATGATGATGAGCTCTGTGCAACGAAGAACGAATAGAGTTGGTACTATTAAGTGGACGAGAAGGATGGTCTCAGACTTTATGTGTTTTTTACCATGTACCCAGACTTTACAGACATCCTGTAGGCTCAAGTTCGGAAAAGGATTCGATGTCAACAACATGTCCCATAAACTTATCACAAAAAGTCATGCACACTTCTGAACTTCTGTTTCGTCGAATTGCAATCATTTTTCTCAAATTATATTTGTTTTTCCTTGACCGCAGATCAAACTAATAGCGAACAGGTTGAACCGCTAGAGGTTTTCAATGACGTGGCGATACGTCACAGAAAAACTCCAGATGAAGGATTCGAGACCAAGACCTGCATACTTTGTGATCGAGACCAAGACTCACAAAACTGGGTCAAGAGACCTAGTCTCGAAGCTCAAGCACCGCTATGTACGTAGCTGGATTTGGCAGAAGTGTTTGCTTGGCCATCATTCGGCAACCAATTTGGCACAGCTGGCATTGGCCTACAGCTAGGCTTTCTTTTGCAACAGACCAAATTTTCAGAAATAGTGCCTAAAAACAAATTTTTTCATCCATCTATCTCGAAAGGCATGCCACTGCAACAAGCCGATCCAGTACGAATCAGATGGTAATGTGCGGGTCCTTTAAACTATTTTTATGATAGTAAAACTCACTCATTTTAAATTAAGACCTAAAAACAGTGAAACCACAAGAAAACCTGGACACAACGAACCCCGAAAGGGTTTGTTGATGACGTGAGATGTACAATATTAGTTAGTGAAAGACTGTAGTCGTGAGTGTTTCCAATTCATTTGATCAATTTGAAATAAAGCGACATGCATCCAGGTTTTAATATGGTCTAACAACATCTGCCAAGATTGCCGTCTTTTTCTACAAATCATACGTGAACTTGTAGATTAGTTCCAGGCACAGTTGATTAACAGCACCACCACACCGTGAGAATGTACAGGCCGCCGAAGACAGTGAGGTGCATTCGGCTGTGGTTGATTGTGCGAGGCAAGTGGTGCCTTCAACGTCAGAAACCTTCTCACGTGTTCGGGAATTTCGTGTATTTTTCTTGTTCTGTCCTTAGATAGTTGGCTTTATGTCCATTGATTGGTGCAAATTTTGGTGAAATGCTCGGGGGAAAGTCATCCTTCAGAGCATCACTTCTATTGTTTTGCACACGGTTTCTCCACACGTGCGATCCGGGAATGCAAGTTTAAATGCCCGGAATATTTTTATACCCCTACACGTTACAACGCACCCACGATTACAATCTACGAAAGCAAGAAAAGACAGGAAAAGAGAGTTGCACAATACGCTTCGACATTTAAACGTAGTGAGACTACTGTAACTAATTGCAAAATTTTACGTCTCCCACGCTAAGCTCTGTGTTCTCTCAGCGTAAATTTGTGGACACAAGCGGAAGAAGTCGAGAAAACGTCGCTGCGGCTTTGGTGATACCGATACAACAATTGCACGTAACTCGACTAAGCGCAAGTCACATCGATAGTTGTCGCGAACCCGTTACGATGTCTCAACTGCACCACTATGCTTGGACGTCGGAAGGGGGGGGGCGGTGAGGAGCTTTAGCCTCCCTTGGATTTTGAAATTTTCAGCAAAAAAATGTTGTTTTCTTAGTTTCGAGTAGGAAAAATCAAATTTCACCACTTTTTCCCCCCTGGAAAAATTTAGAAAGATTCCCCCCTGGAAAAACTCCTTCCGACCCCCCATGCCACTATACACTGCTGAGCTTCGAGCATAGCAAGAGCATTTACTGCGCGTTATGTCGTGATACCGGTGTTGTACAGGTACGTGGTAGAAAGCAGTTTCAGAAAGCTGCGATTGCAGACATTTCCTCTGTTACTCCATTACTCCATCTTCCCTTTTTTGCTCCGTACGTGGATGCTTTTACGGTGTCTTTTCAAAACCGGTGTCATGCGAAATTTCTGACGTGCAAAATTTCTGACGTCACGTCATGTACGCATGCACAGAGGAATATTTTGCACATAAAATACGCTGAGAAAACTGATGATTAGGGCTTAGGGATTCGTGTTTGGGTAAGTGTGTCGGGTTAGGGTTTGGGTCATAGTGAGAAAAAGAAAAATACTTGAGGTCGAAGACTAAGTCCAAGTAGTTTTGTTGATTAAATTTATTCCAGTATTATAGCTTATGATGGGTACCTGACATCTAACAAAAATTATTTAATTTATGCAACACATATCAAAAAAGTAATTGTCAAACTTTATTTTTTTGTTATGAGAAGCAAAATAACTGACAAAAAATAACAGGTCAGAAATTTCGCGGAGGTCAGAAATTTCGCTTGACACCGGTATCGCTTGCTTGAAACAAGGAATAGCAGCTTAGAGTTTGATTTCGAGTTTAAAAAGTATGAAATGTATGTATAATATGTTGATTTCAACAAAGATTGAAAATGCGTTTGATAAATAAGGCGTTTCACTAATCAGAGAAATACAACGCTTTCATATTAAAACACCTTTATTTTGAACGTAGCGGCAGACTCCAAACTTTAAAACTCATGGTTGTGTCTCATGTAAATTAGATTTTATTTTAAGCTCTCACACAAAACATTATTTAAGCAGCCTGCAAGAATTTAAACTGGTTCTGACACATGAGAAATATGCACGTTTCGAAAGTGGTCGCTTATTAGAGGAAACACAATTTTCGCTGCTTTTCTGGAAAAGTAGCTGTGAATCCTTTAATGTCCAAGGTTGATGTGAACTTTAGCTTAACTCCCAATTCATTCTACTTTGTCAAGTCATTCACAGAACTGGTCACAAGGATTCTGCTTCAAATGTATTGGAGTATAACTTTGTCCCGTTTACCTATGTATGTAACATGATTGGCCTGGCCACTGCAAATATGAGCTCGCCGTTAACTATTGTTCGTTTTTACATGAGAGTTCATGAGGTAAAGGTCTGTTGCGGTCTGGATGGAGACAAACTATACATTGCACTTTCCTCCGCACATTCATCTGCATAAAACCAAAGTGTTTGTGGTTGCACATCTTTATTTAAGCTCGTGGACATCATGTGGCTCCAAAAACACCGTGTCCTGAAAATCTAAGGCAAAAGATAATATCTTAACATTTTGTAAGTATCTTCTAGCTAGAAATTAACTAACCTTTTAGGACTCCTCTCAACATTCCTAGAAAATCAGAGAGTTTGTTGTCAATTTCTGGGAAGGAAGAAGGGCGCCAAGTTGACAAATACAAAAAAATAATTTCGTTATGTGCAAAACGGATGAACTGAGATTTAGGTGAGTAGAAGAGTCCAGCGTGAATTGCGGACAAACAACGATTTTTTGCGTCTGTATAACGTAGATCAATACTTCTCACTGCCAGAAATCGCGATTGAAGTTTTATGTGACGTCCGCTAAAAGTCGCTCCATTCGACCCACTTCGTGAAGTCAAAAGTAGTTAAGACAACCGGTGTATATGAAAATGCTGATTCATCATTGGGATTTAGGCGATCGGTGAGGAAGTAACTGAAATATTTTGCTTATTATTCTGTTGCATTGAGTTAACCACTTGTTTCTGTCCAAACAACAAAGCTATGGCTAGGAAAACAGCATTTGTTTCAAAAGTTTGGTCGAGGGCATCGTGAAACTAATAGTTTTCAGCTTCTCAGCGTGGCCATGCGGGCTTCTAGCTATTGTGATGTGGCAGAGCAAAGGTCACATATGTATGATTTGTTCTCGGTTTTAATGTATCTCTCTATTTCATACAGAATTTCTAGTTATTTACAGACGATTTATGGTGTCAAGCCAAGCATGACTGCACCACCAAACCAACGGTAATGAAGAATATCCTCAGCAGTACTATTCCATGTCACGTTTGAGTTCTGCATGGGAGCATTCCTTATCCATAATATGTATATTAATCACTTTCACCGTTAAAGAAAAAGCCTTGATTATATTTTGTTAGCTAGTATTCCTATGGGGTGGTAAGAATGTCGCAACCTGCATTTTTAGTGTCATAATTCTTGCTCTAAACCACCAGAGCAGAAAAGTGGATCTTAATGATTTAACAGCAAACAACTGGCCGAACATTGTTACAGCATTTACCGATGATGTGTAGTTTCTACCTGAAACTTTAAATAAGTTTGTTTTTTCAAGTAGGAAACATGGAATGTTTTTGTAATTTGCACGTTTTCAAATTATTTGTTTGATTTGCAATGCACGCCTCAAAGTAGCCTATGTACGAAAAGCGCTCTCTGAAAATTGTATGTGGACCGTATATGCCACAACAGCAGGAAAACTAAAGCAATGCAGTGAATTAGCAAAACTGTATTTGATGATTCATGAATACAAGTCAAGTCATGCACTCCTTTGCATATTGGCAAGCTCCTTGTTAAGCGTGGCAACATTCGTTAAGTCAAAAGGCTTGTTATAGCCTTTCTTACGTGATGGTACTGGTGCTTCCATACCAGTTCTAGCTTCACAATTACAACCAGCCGGCACGAAAAGAATGATTTATAATGTACCACACGTGGAATCTATCTTATATCTTCCACATGCACACATTTACACAAGCGATACTTTACTCCCCTGATTGCATTCACAAACGAATGTACTCTGGTGCTTTGATGTTTTTGTCGTTTATTACGAATTTATACGTGTCAGGGCAATCAATATCTTATCAAGTAATGAGTTAAATGGTAGATTATGTTTTGCTTTTATTGTTTTGGCTCCTGTTTTGCGACTCAGATCCTTTAAGAGTTTTTAGGAAACTTTGTGCTTACGTCAGCGTCACGCGTCATATGACGATCATATGATCGCCAGTCGCAAAAATAGCATTAGCGTACTGTGGTGAAACAGTCGATAAAGTGAGGTTGAGCTGATGCATCTGTGACAGTGGTTAATTTGGGTATATCTTACAAGTAATACTGATAATGAGATTCATAAATAAGGTATTAAAATATTTGGAGTCTTGTTGTAGTTAACTTGCAAATGATTGCTGTATAGTGTTAGCGTAAATGATTACCGTAACTTATAAATGTTGTACATACACTCTCTTACAGTAGGAAGGCACCTTCCAAAAGTTGCCAGGACTTGCGAAGCAAGTCAAATAAGTTGTTTAAACTCTTGTGACAGGTCGTGTCGAAAAATATTATTGTACACAATGGTTTGTTGATATGGGTTGTCTTTAAATTACTGTACACGGTACACCTCACCTGTGTATGTGAAAAGATGATAAATGTTTTATTGTTTCTGTGGCTATAGTATGCGAGTGATGTGCTAGTACCCAAACGTGACATAATAACATGCCTGCAACATGAGTTTGTATTCTGTAATAAGAAGTATTGAATCTTTAATCAGAGTTAAGGTAGTAATTATCCCTAACAATTAAATAAGCACGAATGCATGCATGTTAGACGACTGCATGTTAAGGCTGGATGTCAAAACATACAGAAAACTTATTAACTTCACGACCCTATGGGCTTGTGCGTAAAAAGGTTATTAGCATAGCCATCTTGGATTGCTTCAAAGTATTGCTTACACTACAGTAATCTCTACTGTGACATTTAATTCAACAAAGACGATGGGTCCACCAACTAGTGGTACAGTAGTGCTGGAGAAAAATGTCTGTTGTGTTGATGTGTATTGGTATAGTTGATAAGGCCCTCACACCATTTAAGCTGTATTCAATTGTTAGAGCTAACTGAGCAAATGAAATATTGTCAATATTCAATTGGCGAGCAATAAAATCGAAAACATGTTTTTTGGCTGCTATAACTGAAAGCAAAAATGGAATCAGTTTTCGGGTCTTGGCTACCCTTCTGGCCCAGCAAATAGGGTCTTTCCATGCCAGGTAAAACAAATTGTCATCCCATGCCTGGTGTGAAAAAGAAAAAAAAACAGCATATAGTAAAAAAGCTGTTACACACATGATCTTTTCACGGAGGATATTAANAGCTGTTACGAATATAAAATTAGTTCTGTCAAAAGATTTCAATTCAAGGGACGGGAAGGCATGAGAAATTGTAATTTGTGCTTATGATANATATCGGTTTATAAATACTTCCTATAAGGAAATGCGAGTGCGTCATCTACAATTCAAAGTTAAAGCAGTACCCAACCTTTGAGGTGTTTCGGAAGCAATCGATTTGGATAATTTACGAAAAATTGCAAGGTCAAAGAACGGTGCTCCAGTTACGGAAGAGAACACAGCTGGAAATGCTGCGAGTGTTTTGACAAAATCTGTCCATACTGTAAAGGCAGCCATTTTGCAGCAAAGAAAGAGTGTCCACATTACGAAAATCAATTAGAAATTATCAAAACAAAGACAGCTTCTAACGTAACTTGTGCAGAGACTGGTAAAAAAACTTAAGAACAACATCTGTGTCTCCCCATTTGACTTCTTCTGCGGAATTTCCTTCGCAAATGGGTTTAAGTGGAGTTAACCTTTTCAGGCGGAGGTGTGTACCGAAATCCACGCAAACTAGTCAAGTTTACCACGCAGCCTCGTATGTGGATTGTTCTGCAGTTCTGCAGAAATACCTAATTTCACATTAGGCAATTCCAAAGTTGTTTCTAAAATTTCTAGCAAATGTAACAAACCAGGCATTGCTGGAAAGGACGCAAAACCAAACACTATACCTTCAAAATTATTACATCTTCTTTGTCGTCGCTTGAGCGAGTTGTTTCTGTCCTCTGCTAGGTCGCATTAGATCTCGGGCAGGTGTTGGGCAGCTATTCGATTGTCTCATCGACCAGAACCGTCAGGCCGTGCAGTCCATGAGGAGGTCGATTGATTGGATATTGGAGGACGACATGGTCGACGGTTTGTTCTTCTGCGCCACACTCACAGGCTGCAGAGGAGGCCATACCCCATTTGTACAAGCAGGAGAGGAAACGTCCGACACCGGTGTGGAGGCGGTTAAACCGGACCCACGCTGTTCTTGGGAGGTCATTCCGAGAGGGTGGGTGCCGGTGTCGGGGATGAAAGTACGAAGTCTCGTAAAGCTGTCCAATCACTCCGTATTCCATTGATGATCCGTCCAGTGTACCGCACGTATGTTGTTGTTGTCAGATGAACTGATGAGTTGTTGTGCGGCGAGCACAAATGAGTGTCTCGATTTGAGACGCCGTACATTTGCACCCGGTGGACAGGTGAGTGCTGAGTGAGGCAGATGTGTCCAGGCTCCATAAAACAGTGTGCTAGAGACAGTGTAGTTCCTTTGTGACGAAGATCAGCAGGTTGGATGCCTGCGAGAATGTAAAGGTTGTCCGCTGTTGCAGGACGCAAGCATCCAGTCACAATTTGCAAGGCGCCGTTGATGGCAGAGTCAATGAGGTGAGTTTTTGCGAAGTGACTCAAGGTGTCG
>JGI24022J15233_10001693_pt1 | contig 19117 bp, 8 predicted proteins | sample Ectturendosymbi2_FD_15233 | JGI IMG/M metagenome (IMG submission 15233) | reverse complement strand
AGCATTTCAGTAATTCCTTGAAAATTTGAAATGCTTTGTCTGTTTATACATGCCAAAAGCTGCTTTTCATTTGCTTTCCTTTGAGCACAATGCAGGTNACGTTTCATCTTAAATAAACGTTTCTGCGTCTTTTCCGAATATGCATTTTCAGAAAAACATTTCTGTTCATTTTACGTTCNATGATCTCCAGAAATCACTGTAGTTCATCTCATACTCTGTAAANAAACATTCTTCCTCAACTTGACACAAAACGGAACATCAAACTTAAAACATTTTTTTCAGGTAAATCACAAAGCACGGACATGCCATCTGTTGGCAATTTGCCTTAGCCGAAAATACCTTCAAACTCAGGTACGAAGAAAAAAACAGAAGGCTGGTCACACGGTCCGTTAGATGTAAAAAACAAACTGTTCTTGGGACCTTTTACATCTAATGTGACCGAAATGTGTTACCCGGGTATTGAAGGCATTGCTTAAATTCTTCCATTTGCTTGTGTGTGTGCATTAACCAAATATATTGGTTCTGCATTGCTGTTTTTACTTCAGCAGTTCCTTCATGAGGTGCTTTTACCATCTCTTACTTAATTTTCGTAGGCTGCGGTTGTGTACACCAGACATTGGTCGATTTTGTCGCATCAGCCTCTCGTTAAAGGTGCTGGGGTGCCTTTGGTCTCAATCGCATTGTGACCACTGAAAGCGTGTATCGACCGAGCAGCAAACGAATTTCCGTTCTTAAGTGTGAGTAGCCGCATCGACTGAAAATCCACTCCCCTTACGGGCGATTGTATGCCTCGTTCCCAACCCGTTTGGTTTTGCGGCACACGTTGCGACGCTTCACTAATCCGCAATTGTCGTGACGCAATTCCATTTGCAGCTTTTACCCAATATTTATGATATCCATGAAAAGAGCAAACATTATATGTGGCAAAGTTACGTTACTTCCTCTGGCGGCTTAAATTCGCATACATCACTTTTTGCTGATACCGCAAGCTCTTCTATTCCACAAATGTTTCATGCATTTCTAACCACAATTAGAGCAACATACTTTCACCTAGTATTAGCTAGCATTTCCCTTTCAACTACAGGTGGCTTTGCCTAGGGGGAGCGCTGCGGCCCAGTGGTTTCAATCATTACCAGCACCCAACGCCCCTATACATTGTTATGAATCTGACAGCTTGGATTTTATTACAGCAGCATACAACTGTGCCAAGTATCAAAGCAACCTGGCGCCATATATCATGTTTGTGTTTTTTCAACTTGTGCTCGTGTTTTCCTGGTCAGCACCGTTGTGTACGTGAGTTTTGTGTGAGTGCACAGCCATTAGACAGTAGGCGTCATCTTGCAACAGCCGTTGGGTTGTTCTTGTTTGCATATGCATCTGTTTTGTCATGAGTTACGGATACGAAAGCTGACATAAATGCAGTGCAAGAAGTCAAAGTTTATACTGGCAGTCCCGTCGCCAAGGGGAACTCTCGTGGGCTTAGCCCCCTCAAACAAAGTTCCAAGGCCCCCAAACTGAAATATGAAACACTATAAATCAATGGAGGTTTTGACCAATTTTAGAATGTCAAACCGGCTCTGACGACGGTTCTGTATACTGGGTTAATGGAAACTGCGAATGGTCAAAATATTCTTATGTGTAAGATATGTGTGGTTAAACCGAAAAGTGGCACGGCAGAATGAAATTGGAATATTGATGGAAAGAATATGGGTATACCATTTGAATGAAATATCAGCACAAAATCAAACGTATCTCTGTACCGTCTTTTCCACTGCCAGAGTTCGAGCCATTCATGAATTTATCCTAAGCATTTTGCGAGAAAACATGACATGATCAAAATGCTAAAAAACGACCCAGCAGTTCTGCAGCTCCTGCAGTTTATCAAACATTGAATGACTTCCTCACTTTCCTCAGTGCTTGGCGCACACCAGCTGCAACAAAATTAGGAGCGTTCTGTTCAGATTCGAATCATAACAAAAACGCTTTTTCTTCAAAACCAGCGAAACGTTATATCACGTTACAGGACAGAAAGTTTAAATTTGTGCAAATTACAAACATATTCGCAAACACTAGAAATGAAAGTTTCAGTCTGAACAATGCGGAAATTGTTTTAGAATAGTTTGCATCCGTTTGCTGATGACGCAATGTGGTAAAATTCTTCCGCAAATTTGATATATTTAAATACGTCTTAACGGTGGAGAAGCATTGCTCCCGTCTTTATAGCCAGACCGTCGCTTCCTTACTGTGCAGATGTCAGCTGAGCTGAACCAAGTTTTCTCAACGGTTAATGCATTTAGCAAGGTTTCACATGCCGCAAGCATAGCTGCTCTATGAAATATGTGCACTGTTCAAAAAACTTCCGACAATTGCAAAAATCATTTTAAAGTTTTATTAAATGTTTAGCAGAAGCTGACAAAAAGTATTGGCGCAAATCATGTTTGATGACCTGTGGACCTGTTTTGATCTTATACTGAAACAGTTTAAAGTACAATGTCAAGATTCGAAGTGTCTGATGAAACAGAAACTTCGAAACAAATAGATGGGGTGCGAACCATGCTTCTGGTTTCGAGGTCAGTTATAGTTTAGTACCTAGAATTTTTCTTTTGGCTGTCAGGTTTTAGCATTGAGGTGTCGCTGAGTGAGCAATGCTTCTCTTATCATCAGTGCTACTATTTGCATGCAATATCTGAATATTGATACAGTATGTTTGATCACCATTTTGAAACATCTGCTAAACCATTGAAATTGTTGAACTGTCTTTGGGTACGTAAATCAGTAGATAATTTCAACGATATTTAGTTCATTTGCCAATTTACCTGAAAGCAGTAAATGGTGCATAGTAGCGAAAGAGCCTTTTTACTTTTTGACTTTCGGGCGTTTCCTCTATTTGTAGTACTGTATTTTTTTCTGAAGTTCTGAAGTTGATATCAGGTCAATTCTTGTGAACTATATGACCTTATAAAAGTCGATACCAAAACTCTTTGTTTTTCAACCAGTACAAATCCAACTGCCATCAGATTTCTACGCAAAAGAACTAGCTGCAAAAAAATGTTTAAAAATTTCTTTTCAGGAAACAGCTGCCAATTATCCACAATGTTCGTTTTGAAAAGAATAAACTTTCTGTTTTCCGACAGATGCCAAAGCTGGAAACAAATTGAATTTTCTTAAAAAATCGAAGCACGAGATTTGCTTTCCTGCTAATGACAGCTGTTCACGTGGAAACGTTGTCACACTCAATATGTATTACTCAGAAACACTTCCCTTTGCTCTGCCACAAAACTCNGTATTCAATCTATCGAGACCGCCTAACATTGTTCAAGAACATGAAANTTTTTGTCGTTTTCTATGACAATGAGTTTTGTTCTTACTAACATCCAATTATAGCACCATGCTTCGGCAAAAATGGCTTGANTTTTTGCACTTTGCAGTAATCATGTAAAACTAGATTGAACATGCTGTAAGATTATTGCAAATTTTTAGGATTATAGTATCACCCGAGGACTATAATTTACTTTTTCAAAATGTAATTCCTACAGGGTACGCGACTTTTCCGTCTGGCCGTTCCGGTCAGGCCGATTGAGTCTGACCATTTGGGTCACGCGATATTTCGGTGTGGTCGTTTCGGTCTGGGGACATTTCGATCGCGAGATGTCTGTAGAGAAACAACTGATTATATTTGTTTGTTGAAATGATTGTATAGAGAGGTAAAATGTCACACTAGCTGGTGTTATACCAACTCCCTTTGATGTTGCAGCGAAGTGATAAAACAGTCTGACAGGTGAAATGTCAAGCTAGCCGGTGTTACATCCAGTGGCGATTCTAAGGGGTGACCTGGGTGGGCCATTGCCCCCCGATTGACTGTGGGATCTTGGATCATGTTTGTAGTTTTTTTAAATAAAAACATTTCGTTGATTTAAGTACGTTTGCATTAAAAAGTTAACCTGTAAGATTTCTGCACGATTTCATAGTCTGAGCGAAATGTCTCGAGACCGAAAGGACCAAGACCGAAAAGTCCCGTGACCGAAACGGCTTAGACCGAAAGGGCCAGACCGAAAGGTCCTGTTCCGTTTCCGGTAAATGCGGATTCAAAATGTAGCTGTTGAGCTGTCTAATCATTTTGAAATTATTACCGTTAATTTTCATCCTACGAATTGCGAACAAGCCCAGCTAACGAAAATATAAACAAAAACAAAAATAGACGACTCCCACTTATCCCACCTAATATTGTTAAGCCTAGCGGCTGGAATTCGCCAGATTAATTTCCTAAACTTTGTAAAAAGTCCACAAATCCCCGCGGGGATGCGCAAAGTGGAGGAGTGTACATCGAACAAAGTAAAAAATGGTCTGCCCACTTTCTTCTACTGTTGGAAGATTTTTGTTTCAAATAGACAATTCATGCAATGCAATGTTAATAAGGATTATGATAGAAAATTGCTGAATTTCGTCGCTTGTTTGCAAATAATCTTTCTAGACACGAATTTGTGATTTTCTTGAATAATACCAACGTGAACAGTTATATGAAAATGTATTTTTTTGCAATTTACGTTCCACACATTCATGCTGCCACAAGTAATACTAGGCGCTCTGTACTCCAGTGTCTTCAATAGAATTTGCCACTCAAGAATTCCTTTAAAATTTAAAATGAATCTTCTTGCCAAAACCGACAAATATCCTTTGCCTATATATATAGCAACATACTTTTTAAAACACTCCATAGGATAAAAATGCATTTTTGGCCGGTTATCAATGCACAAACCTACCATTTTCTACACCAAATTTGTGCTGTTGTCGCTATCCTAGGTAATGTTTAATACAGTTTGTGAAAACATAAATAATGTTGCATAGTTGCTTAAGCATAGGTGGTACTTGTAGAGTTTGTCTTTGCAAACATAGGTCTGACGTTAGAAAAGGTTGCCTTTGTCCATCAACTTTGCAACAGATAGTCAACATGAATGTTTAAATTCGCGTAACTGCAAAACAGTATTATCTCAAAATCAAGCTGTAGAAAATCAGAATATTCAAAATGAATTGAATTCCAATCACGGCCTTAATTTTTCGACGTTTCGCAATATATGAAATCTGTCTTAACACCTGAAGCAAAAATTCGCGTCAGAGAAACCTCAGCGGCAACAGCTAATCATTACTTGCTTCTGTTGATCAAAAAACCGCAAAATCCAAACTTGAACTGAAAAATGCACCTCTGAAAACAAAACTACGCTTCGTGGATCGGGAAAATGAAAATGTCAGAAAAGGGAACATTTGTGTCTGACAAATGACCCCTTAAAAAGTAAGTCTAAAATTGACTGTTAAAAAAATGTATTGTCGTCAGTACCCCCATTTTATAAATCAATCAGAACATCGTCTTCAAAAAAATGCCGCATAACCAAAAATAGCGATGTCTTTGTAGAACTAACGCGTGGTGGGATTTGCCACTACAAACTCATTGCAAATCCTCGCAGATGTTACAAACCAGACAAGAAAAAAGCGAAACCGTCCCAGCGGCAAACTCTGCAGTCACGTGACTCATGCCTTGAACAAATTGAAAGCATCAGTGTCCTGTACGTCATTTAAAATATCGCAGAGTAGAAAGCACAACAAAGCTGCATTGAAGAACTTGAGAAGGTCACCAGTGGATTTCAAAGCAATTGTGTTTTAGACACACAGGTCCAGGACCTGACTACAGATTCTCATTAATCCAGTTTAGAAAACGTTGTTTCCTCGTCGTTTGAAAAACTGCTGAGCAGTTGATTGATTCGAAGCTTTTTCTGTTCAGTGCACCACTGAATTTTTGTATCTGAGTAACTGCTTTGAAAGTTTCACAAGTTTAGAATGAGGCAAACAATGAAAAAATTGCTTTTAGTCATGTAACATCAAACAAATTTTTAGTTAGCACAATTACGCAGGCAGAGGAAAAGATTTCATAAGTATAGCTTTACGTTTAAATTGTTGCAACGAAAATTTATTTTAGCGTTTTTAAGCAGGGGTCTCTAATTGGTTATAAAGAAACATTTCGTGAAATTACAAATACAGTAACATTATATTAACATTTTACAACCTCAGTTGATTGTGAATAACGTCCATAGGGCATCTTTAAATGTTAATTCTAGCAATCAGAAGAGTGAAAGGAAAATGAAAAGAGAATTTAAAATATCTTTCAACTTGAGCAGTACAATATCGCTTGGGACTTAAGTGCATGTGATCTTGAATATTAAAGATCACATGTTTGAGTTTTGGTTTAAAACCTACTCCTAAGTAGTTCATAGAATCACGTTTATTTAGCTTCGTCTGGTGCAGGGTGTTAAGCCCCCATAACACAGATGTACAAGATTATTTCGGTACAAGGAAGTAGTTGCTTACCGCGATCGTGCACTGGATCACAAGATCCTTGTCACAAAACCAGTATCAAAGGTTACTTTTACATTCACCACTGAAAATAATCTTTATGCAACCCACAAAACTAAGACTAAAACTTTACTTTAAGGCAAAGAGAAAACTGAATGTTCTTTCACACCAGGATACGAGTAGTCAGTGAAAAAACATGATTATTGCTGAAATTCTACCACTGCTAGAAAAAAGAGAAGAAACTATTATTTTGTATCCAAATTCAAAAGTGTTTCTCACTTTTTTATTTATTAAAAATACAGCGGGAAATATTTTACGAAAATTTTTTTGAAGAGCATGCCAGCAAAGAGCAATGTTTAATACTTCACAATTACATTTGGAAAATGTTTTCGATCTTGTCTCATCAGTTTATGTCTACAAATGCACAGTCCGCAAAATGTTTTGAATTTTACTGCCATAGTGCAATTTTTTTGTCAAGTTTTTCCAGATTATTTTGACGAAGCAAAAATCTGAAGTTGTAAAACTTAATTGGACCAAAATGTCTGGAATCGAAACGCTCAATGCCAAGTACTCACCCGTCATATTATTTTGAAGCTTTACGTATGTTTGCTCATACGTTTTTTCATGCTTCCCTTTTTTACCTATTCCTTCAAACTTCAACGCAACGACAGTTTGTTTCTAACCCGATAAAACGCAACGTTTGTTTTCAAATAGTGAATCTGAAAGAAAAATTTGTAACATAATAAACATTTTAACATGCGTTGTGTCCTGCTAATCACCCTGTTGCTGCTGTTTTGTTTGTTTGTAAGCAACGAGGTAACAGCTCAGTATCATTCAGTCAGCGGGATTACAAGAGTTGGATAGTAAGTCAACCGCTGATTGCTGCTGTTAGTTATTGCTTTGGATTGTTTTAACCTATATTTGCAGGAAATCTCTGTAAATCAAACAGAACAGACGATAGACAACGCCATTTGTCACAAAACGGGTTTAGCGAAATGTTTTATCATACAAATATTCCTTCTTGCTTCGAAGTTTAGAAATAGAAATCAATGTCGTATTTGAAAAGAAATGATTAATTTGGAAAGACTGCGATAATAATTGCAGATATTTTAGAACCATGCATTTACGCTGCAAAAAACTGTGTCTCAAAGGTGATGCCAACTATAAACACGTTACTTATTGTGTAGCCGTTTCCAGGCATTTTAAAGAATATGGCAAACGAACCTACTGGAAACTCTTGCCTAAAATATATGAACAACAAAATTACTCTATAGTGTTTTTGAACATTCTACCTAAAGAAAACAAACGGAAATTAACCAAACAATATGTTTTTATCACGTTTCCAACAGACAGGCTTACCAAAAAGTTAAAGCAGCACCACCAATAAGGCAATTATGTCAACAACAAGTAAATTTTGCTGCCTTGCTTTGAATGTTCAAATACATTTCAAGATTTTGAAATCTGAAATATTAGTACATTATGTTCAATCCAGAACCAAAACAATAAGCCCTTTCGTAAACAACTGTTTTTCTTATGGCAGTCGTGCACTGAAATGGGGAGGAGACGCAGATGAAGATGAAGATGAAGAGGACGAAATTTCGGAAGAACTGTTGAATGCTTTGGATGAAAATCGACGTGAGGTTTGTAACAACGATTATGAAGTGAAGTTACGTGTCTTTACAAGATGAGCTATGATTGTTCACAATACGATCTGACACAATGTTGAAGTACCACCGACAGCGATACAAGTAAATTCGCACTCAAACTAGCTTTGTATTGCAGGGCGAATTCGACGAAGACAGCGACGACAGAGTTCGTTCAAGAAATCGATCATCAACCCGCCAAGAAAGCTAGTATTGTCAAGAATAACATCGTGATCATCTCTTTTCACCTAAAAACATTTTAATAAAACAAAGGCATAAATACATTGTGCAAATATTCTATACTTCAGTGAAGTTAAACCACGGCCTTTGTGCCGGAAACAGGGATTTGTCGATGTTCATCAGTAGTGTCTGTCACTTTCTTTTAATGCATAGAAAAAAATGTTGTTAACTATTTGAGGGGAATATCACGATCATCGGAAAGTCGCATATATAGTTCACTGCACAATTCAGTCAACTCTTACATTATTAAAATAATATTTCCAACAAAATGCGAACCGTTATTGCTAATAGAAGTAAACACGATGTGGCTTGTTTGTTTCATTATTTCGTTCACATTTAGTATCTCCGCACGTCGACACTTGTAAGTCTGTAGCATCTTATTTTCGTTGAAACCTTGTGGACACTCAGCAAAAAAAACATGAGATAAGTAAGCAAACGATTGGAAACATTGTGTCAGGTTAGACGGGTGAGGTTAACAGTGTTCGAAATCTGCACGTTTTTGTTGAATAAAATTTGTACAACCGGCTAAAGTAAAAAAGCTTCCCTAGAACAAATCTATCAGTTGTGCACATTTGCTATTTCCTCTTTCTGTGATGAACAGTCACTTCATTCGATTCGTGATTACTGCGTGCAATCATAGATTTCTCTGATTAGGTTAAATCAATGCAGTTGTGTAACAAAACCTTTTAAAATACAAGGTCATGTACCAGACCTCTCGCAATGGCGGTGCATCTACCGCTGACAACGCCAAAAACAAATAAACATTTGAAAGCACACAGCCACGACGTTATTAAAATTGTAAATCACGCTCGGGACCTGATCTTGTTGGTCGCGACCATAACGTTGATTTGCTTGACTCCCACCAAGCTCCATCCTGGATATCCACAGTGTCGAGACAACCGCATTCTTATTATTTCAAAGCACACATCTAAAAACTAAGGAAAGGGAGCAGTGGATTTGACTGATATGTTCAAAGAAACAAGTTCGTGCTTGAAACCACCGTGTTGCCTGGAAGTAGAGAGGAAACTTTACAACTTTACAAGGTCACCGGTGAAACACACTGCACAAGATGCCCACAGTAGATTGGGATTCATTGTACTCGCTTTGCTACTCTCATAAGAATGTCACCAATGTTCGGCGGCGCCCACACCTCCGCTTGCTTGCAACCGTGCAGCTACTAGCAGTGGACGCTGCATTGATGGCAAATAAATGTGCGTCAAACCTTTCTTGTGCGCGCCCACACTGAGTACGAGGTTGGACAGCTCGCGCAGCATCTTTCAAGTCATGGGCATGACCCAAGCAGTAATCAAAGCCGGTTCTATCAGCTTTCATGTTTCGTGTTTAACCCACTGTACCATCTGCTGGGTTAAACAAGCAATTACTCCAAAACCCGTTTGCAATCGTTCGCATCACTGCTGAACACCAGTATAAGCATCTTAGCAATAATAGTTAAGTTACAGCAGTAAACTACACAACCGAATAATATCGCAATTTTTTCGCACAAGAAAACTAGTTTCATGTCTAACACATCTTCAGTCCTGCCCAGCCAGTAAAAAAGTTACTAGCGAATGTTGACATTGAATCAATTTCAGAAAAACTACGTACTGTTATTAACAGCAATTCGCACGAGTAAATTAATTAAGCTTATTTGGCTTAAGCAGGACCAGGAAGGAGATTCCTCAAACAGCTTGCTGCAAAGCTAGTGCTCGTCTTGATGAAGAAGCCCCTCTTCAAATGCATAGTAAAATGGACGGATAATGCAGATGATTTTCCCATTGTTTTTCAATTAAACATTGCAGTTTGTTTGGAGAAAAGAAATAGTACACTTGAAGATAATGCCGACGCTATCATTTCACAATTGTTAAAGAAAAACGCTACGACTTAAATCAGAAATGAATGACAATATTTGTCTTACCATTGTAGAAAAATAATGTTTTCCATTTTTCCAACAATAGCATGACATGTGCTGCGACACTCGAACCTAAACTAGGTCTGCTTAGTATAAACTTCAAAACGTCATCAGTGATCAAGCAGCAAAACTTTCCCGAAAATGCGAAACTCGGAGGAAAAAACTTAACGATCTTAAGCTCAACTCTTCAATCACACGAACTACGTTCTGAACGAATAGGAAGCATCTTCTTATGGAAAAGCAGTCAATATTTGATAAAGACAATTGCAAAATCAAAGAACTAGGAAAGGAAAATCTTTCTTACCTGATACTGATGCAAACTCAAAACAACAGCAAGACGTTTGGGCACAATTTTTTATGAAACGTAGAAACATAATTATTTCATGACGTTGGAAGAATGCACTAAAATCTTTGAATCATGTTTTATGAAAACCCTAAGCAAAGGTTTATTAGCTATTATGTTAAACAATTTATTTTCCAAATTTGGGGATAAAAAGCCCTGGAGCTACGTGAAAAAATGCTTCAAACTATTTTTGTTCACGCTTATGTACAAAGAAAAATATGCTTTGAAACTTGCAAGTAACTTCAGTTCAAAACCTGCCTGACCGCCATATTAGATTATTTTCTCCATTGTTGGTGGACTCATTGAGGTTCATAACTGTTTTCCCCACGCTTTCAAATTTTTCTATCCAGAGATCGAAGGCAGGAGAGGGTGTAACCTTGCAACCTTTGTTTGTGAAAGTGGCAGCGATGACCATCCTTTTAGAAACGCCTATTTCAAAACTAATCATAAGGTTATTGGATGCTGAACACCTTGCTCAAAAACATTTTACAAGGAAATTATTTTAACAATTTAGGAATTCATTGTAAATCTATAGCTACAATAAAAATTCATTAAAGAAAATTGCAAATGACCCTTGAAGTCCCCATAACAATTTGAAATCGTGATCCCAATGCGTTAGTGTGGCTTTTATTTATTTAAGTGCTTTCAGTTTTTAATTATGATTTTACAACTTTTTGCGTGACTTGAAGATGATAAATCAAAAAACATTCGAAAAGGCAACCTGAATAAACGTACAGTAGCCTATGACATGAGTAATCTTTTAAAAACACGTTTATACAAACAAGTGCAGTCTATCACGAATGTATCACTTTGCGTCCCAGTTATTGCCTTAGACATTTTCGCTGTAGATAATGTTTTCGTTGCTTCTAAGCGCGATTTTGGAGAAATCTTAAGCCTTGACACAAGCGCAAACACATCATATACCACACAAGCGTTTTTTTGAGTGAGTAAAACGTGGCCATTCTGGGAACCAATGGATTTAGCGTTGAACATAGTAATACATTGGTTGTTTTTGTCACCTTTAGTAAATTTGTTTTTATCAATCTATCTTTGTAGAAAAGGCAGGTAAATCAAATCAAACAGAGGGAAGAGTGCAGAACAATCTTTAATAGGATGCTTGACCGTTAAACGATTTTTCCTGATTTAAAGATAAAAATGATACGTTAAGTTTTTGGTATGTAAATGTGTTTCCAATAGATTCTGTAGTAGAAACGTTACGTGGCTGCGATAAGTTTATTTGTTGGCAGGGCCGGTAGATGCTTAACCAACGCAGTGCCAGTGGAACTCACATAAACTGCTAAAGCGTCGTGTTTCAACGACAAAATTAGCGATTTGATTCAGAGTACCGCACCCTGTATTTTTGGCAAAATTATAACTTTGGTTACGTGACCGCTTTTGTTTGTAAATCATCATACAACTAGAGTATATCGGAACCCTAATCTGATCAAGATTGCACTGATCACCCAACCCACTCACGTCATTTTCAAACCATTCTTGATTTCCTTATTGTCATTTAATTTCATTTTCATTGCAATGATTGTTTGCTTGATGCAACTCATGCGTTTGCTTAAAAGTGTAATTCCGCTGCCCGCCTGCAAGTGCAGTGTAGAGACTTTTTCAGTTAACTTTTCGAAGATTTTTTGGATAGTTTTAATAAGTTTTATTAAACACGCAAAAATGCCTTATGCCTTCTAGATCCATCTGTTCTCCATAGTAATTCCGTGCTTGGATCTACAATGCAAGAAAGTGACTTTCGCCTATCATATCCGCAACAGAATTATTTTCCATTCAACCCAATTTAAAAATTTTAATATACCGTTCTATACCTAAAATGCGGCTTGCCTAAGTTTTGTGCAAACAAAATTTAAAGATTATTTTTTAGGTAAAATAACTGCGCAACAACAGAATGAAATGTCGTAAAACTCTGCGGCTGTCAAGAAATGGTAACCCAGCTTTGCATATGTTATTTGAGGAAATTCGCCGCTATCAGTACAACACACTGGCATAACTTTCAACACACTGGCATAACTTTCAACACACTGGCATAACTTTCAACACACTGGCATAACTTTCATCAGCTAGTCATGGTTGAAAATCATTTGTGGGGGTAATAAATCATAACTCAATCTTTCTACAGCAGTGGTTTCAGTTGAAACTCAGCACTTCCAGCAAAAGCAAAAGCACCAATATATACATACTTCTCCGCGGGTGCACATGAATCGGACGAAATCAGACAAAAGTAAGTTTTCAGATAACTCACGCGAGACCTAACACATCTTTAAGCTTAAGGCCTTGAAAGACTCTGATTTTCTTCTTATAGATATTCCGTGTAGTTTAGAAAAAAAATCTTGCACCATTCCATTTTTCTCCGAAAATTAAGTAAAATCAGAAAGGAACAAAATTGTAACATTATCCTAAGTATTTGAAACCTAAATTTATAAAACTGGATTTAGTAGTGAGACCATAAATGGTTGAAAGAAGAGTGAATCCAATGTTTCTTCTAAAACCTGCTGTGGTTCATGCAGCAACCTTGCAAATCATTAAGTAAAATAAGACAAATCCAATAGAAACTGTTACGCGAAGCCCTGTCTGAACAAACTTTTCACCCAACATGTTGTCGCCATCACTTTGCTAATCTCTGCAGCATTGCCAATGAGGTTGAAGAGAACGAAACGTTAACAGCAGCTAACTCTGAAGTCACGTGGTGTATGAGTTGAACAAAGTGGAAGCATGTTTCCTCACCAAGTATCAGTGGATGTGTCACCGAGATTTTCAGAGCCAACTTCGGTTTATAGGGCGGATTGCAGTTTGCATAACGCAGGGCGAAAAGCCACAGTCAATTATGTGTTTGATCTTCAACTGAGCGAGACATATTGTATCTGCACCAATGTACTGTAATGTGGCGTAAGATCTTGTTCCACGTAACAAAACCACTGCCATTTGTTAATATTGTAATAAATACTGAAAATGATCCTTATGTTCTCCACAACCTACAAAAATACAACCGGTACGTTTTTCGTTGATAAAACGGGTTCACCAGAAAAACAAGAAAAAGGTGTTCGCTCTTCGGAAGAGCATGTCATGCCAATCGGTTTTGTTTTTGCTTACTTACAATTTGTCCAGAGTTCCGATTAAAAAATTGATATAAAAATAAGAAAACAAAGTTTATACTGGGTTTATGGTTGGCTTGCACGATCAGTTTATATTATCATGTGATGGCGTTGTTGAACTGAAAAGAGTCAAGGTAAAATAGAAGTGAAATCACGACTGGAAAGAATAAGAACTGCAAAACTTCAATGAAATCCCAGCAGATATTCAAAAGTATACCTCTGCAGCATCCTTTCTACTGCCAGAAGTCAAGCGAATCTGATGTTAGTTGAACCGTATTTCCTGAAAGCCAAAACATGCCACCACATAACTGCAGTAGAAAGACAAATCAGTTACCCTGTAGCTGCGGTTGTTTATCAGACACTGAATGATTTCCTGACTTTCTTCACTGCTTGACGCACACCAGCTGCGACAAAATGAAGAGCTTTAGACTCAAACCATAACAAGAATTGAAGGCTCTTTGTTTGCTTCGAGCTTTCCAGGAGTCTGCCTGCCGGTGCTCTGCTTTCACAGCTCTGCGATGATTCGGACTTGCAAATATTCCTACAACAAGTAAACAACATCTGAAAGCTTTAGATTTGTTGCAATCTTTGGATGTTTCTATTTGAATCAGAGTTCAGGATTGAGAATGCGTGATGTTACGTAAAATTGATTTCCTGATAAAAAAAAAATTTGCTGTTTGATTAGACCTTGTCGCGCTTCTGGAGACTAGTTGCTTCCAACAATAAGTCTCCACAGAGGTGAATCGAATCAATCAGCACATGGTTTTAGGAAATTCATTCACATGATATTGCATACGCATCTTTACTCCTGAAAATTGCAAGCAAATGCTTACGTATGAAATGATGAAATACCTAAAGCATGTCAATTGTTTGTCTCAAACACAAGCTGCGAACATTAAGCTGGTCTCATTTAAACTGAACAGCAAACCGATGCCCACTACCGAAAGGTTAGCTTCAAATAATGCCACGATGACACAAAATTATAGCGGGTCGGACGACACGTAAGAAAACATTTATTCGGCATCTCTTTTTGTTGACGTGTTTAGTTAGACATTGCTAATTACTGTGATTAGGATTTTAACTACGCAGCCAGTTGTATTTTTTTAGCTTTCCTCTTGCTTGACCAGTGGTTTTTAAGTTTTTCTAGTACGCTTCAACGCCCTTCAAATATTTCTGAAAAGCTGACTTATCAGAGCAACTCTATCCATCTACAGTAGTAGAGAATTGAAGGCTCGATGTTTGCTGTAAGCTTTCGAGGAATCTGCCTGCTGTGCTCTGCTTTCATCCCTACGGCAATTCGGACTTGCACATATCCATATTCCAACAATAAGTCTCCACAAAGGTGACGCGGTCGAATCTATCAGAAAACTGTTTTGACAGGAAATCGATTGCACATATTTTTGGTGATTGATTCAGCTGCGCAAACTTTGTGAAGGCTCATTGCTGGAATGTGGATATACGCAAGTTGGGAGGTTTGGCGCTTGGTTGTGGATTTTGTGTCAGTATCGGTTTAGTCACGATTTGTTAATGTGCTAGTTTTTAACCAGTGTGAAACCAAACTGTCATCAGATTTCTTTGAGATAAATCTAGTTGGAGAAATTGTTTAGAGGTTTCATTTCGAGACAGAGCCGCCAATTATCCTCTGTTTATTTTGAAACGAACGCGTTTTCTGGTTTCCTACAGATGTCAAAGCTGGGAAACAATTGCATTTACTGATCGGAGCACGAGATTTGCTTTCCTGCTAATGACAGATGCTCCATTTTTCCAGGAAAGGGCACCCCACTCAGGCTGTATAACTCTGAAAAAGTCGCCCTTTGTTCTGCCACAGAATCAATACTTGTACTATTGAGACTGATTCACAGCGTTCAATGAAGCTTTCCCTTGTTACACTATGACAGTAGTTCTCAAAATTTTCTGCACGTTGACCCCCAATTTAAGTATACAAATATCTGCAGACCCCGTGGCCTAGCCCAACAGTTACTAATACAAGGAACGTATGTGTCGAAATATATATTTGATTACTTTGTACTTGAAATGCATGATAAAGTGATGCACAATCCGAAAATATACTTAGAATTTAGGGACTATTCAGTGCCCCCCATTCGCCCCCGTGACTGTTTATCGATCCCTTGGATGGTCCAATTGACCCCTGGGGTCAATATCGAATTATGTTGCCAACTTATGGAAAAAATGGTTTGCTTTGTTGCAATTCATCATTTTAAGTACAATTAATTTCAACAAGCAGCTGGAGCGTTGCACGTATCAGAGTCTAGGTTTTTGTTTTTTCTTCAAATTATTTGCCTGTAAATTGGAATTAAAAGTTCTGCTTCGATATTTTTACTACTTTCAACAGACTGTGGCTTTCAAATTATTACCAGTAAAAATTCTCAAAGGAATTGCCAAACCTATTACTGCGCAAGACCACATAAAAGTTAACAAACAAAAATAGAAACTCTCATATATCCCGTCAAATCATATTTAGCCTAATTATTGAAAGTTGAAATGTACCAGAGTAATTACTGACACCTTAGAAGAATGTTGTACAACTCAGTAAAATTAATTGCTTAAAGTGGAGCATTCTAAGGTGGAATAAGCAAAATATATTTTCTGCCCAAATGTTTGTGGGTAGCTTTTTGATGCAAACGGACGTAATGCGATAAAGATCATGACAGACAACTGCCACGTGTTTGCAGTTGTTTCTAAACAGTCATTACTTTGCAAATGCATTTGCGCTTTTCTTAAAAAAATAATGACTTTTCTTAAAAAAATGAATAATGTTTTTCTATTTAACTAAGATCTACTTTTGAGACAGTTATACTGCAATCCATAATAAAAAAGCTGCATCAAAGTGGTTTCAAACTCTTACAAATCGTTATTTCCTTTTTGTTTAAATTGAACCTGCTTGTCAAAACAGACCAATTCGCTTTTTCTCACAAGTACACAGCGTAATAAAAATTTTATTTAAAAGATATTTCGTGCAAGGAAATCGAATTTTTGACGACCTTTATGACGCAAACATACGTAGCATTTTCTGGTTCAAACCTGTGCTAATGCAAGTTTATAGTTTTATAACTTTAGCTGATATGAAACTGGCATTCAGGTTTAACTCTGATAAACCCAGACGACAAACGGTTCCATTGTTGGCCCTTAAAATTTTTGTTTGATGTAGTAGGCACGCCATGGAACAACTGAAGGCCCTATTTCAAGGAAAAAACAGCAACAAGCTTTTTTTCCAGTTTGGGACGGCGAAAGCGATATATGCGGCCATAGGAGTACTTTTCGGTCACAACTCGCCGACCCATTGCGCTAGAAAGTCCATGAAGACATAAGGTGCTTGGTCTTGATTTATTTCTCATAAACCAAGGAGAGATACCTTTGCATTGGAAATTTCGCCATTCGTCGCAATTACGTTACACAACCAGAAAAAATTCAAATACAAAGGTACCTGTTTTTCTTTCAGACAATAGGTAACATTCTGCATCTTGTGATGTCTTCATTGACTCTCTAGCGCAATCGCTTGGCGAGATATGTCCAAAACTGCTTCAAAGTCAAAAAAGGCTTTACCGGTGTCAAGCGAAGTTTTTGACCTCTGCGAAATTTGCGACCTATTATTATTAGTCAGTTCTTTTCTTCTCAAAGTAAGGGAGTGAAGTTTGTCGATTACGCTTTGGATGTGTGTTGTATAAATTGAAACTTTTTGGTGAGTTTTTAATCGTCCACAGCAAGCTACAGTACGGGAATAACTATAACCACTGGAAAATATTGGACTTGCGAGTATTTTTAGACCTTAGTTATTTTTCTTTTTGTGACCCTAACCCGACGCACTTGCCTAAACACTAAACCTTAACCCCTAATCATCAGTTTTCTCAGCCTATTTGATATGTAGAATATTACTCTGTGCATGCGCACATGCCGTGAATTCAGAAATTGCGCAAGACAGAATATCGTGTTCCCCTTAGAAAGGCTGAATCTAGGGCTCCTTTATTAGCCTCCATAATTACAAAACCACGTTACTCCACGTTTTTAAGTTGCGGAAGTTTCTGTTTGCCCTGTACCTCCCAAACAACATGTTTTTGTGTACTGATAATGTTACAATTACCAGAAAAAAGCATGAACACCAGTGATGAAAGTAGAATAATTTTCTTACCGGAACGACCCAGCATTTGTCAATATACCGTCTCGAAATTTCAGCCATAGCCTACTTGTAAAAGAGAAATCAAGAGCACTTCTACTTTTGGTCCACCCTGTACTGTACATTTTAAAACCACAAAAAATCTACTGTACATTTTGAAAACAACCATTTAAAAATCAACCAAAAGCGTTATAGACTACGTACCGCAACTTGCACTATCTCCGAAAGTGGATCAGGGACACAACTTGAGTCGTCTAAATGTAACACCTCCACCGTTTTTCCGCGCGTTAAGAGGATAAATACCACAACACAGCAGCACAAATGTAGAAAATTATTTAAAAGCTTTCCACAAAGGTTCATAGTAATTATCCTCTTTCCACTTGCTTTTGACCAGCCATGCCACTTGCTGAGTGAGCTCTTCCTTTCCAAGCCATGTTTTGACGTATGGATGGATCGGAGATCCCACAGTGCTGATAAATAGCAAGTTGGCGGCATTGCTTGTAGTTATCAGACTTCTTCTATCGTTTGTACAGTAATATTGTTAATTGCGCTAAACCCTCGCTCACAGTTGTCATTGCTTGGTAATAGAGTGTCAACTGTTAACTGCCACAAGCAGCTTGTTGAAGTTATTAGAAATGCTTTTTCCAACACTTGCCTTGTATTCAATAAAACCAAGATGGATTTCTTGGTTATTGAGATAAAAGGTCTTGCATAACCTTTTTACTTCGTCTTTGCCAAATCGAGGTTTCTCATGTACCTAATCGTGTGGATTCAAAACATCCATTTGACTAACAAGGTTTTTCTACATCACTTGGCGAGTTGCAACAGCGTTAGCCGATGCTCTGTTTCAGGGTTGCAACCAGCTCTTCATTTCGGGGGTGGCAATTTTCATGAAATTTTATTCGATGACGCCATCGTGCTTATTCAAGCGTGGTACAACTTTTTCGCAAACCGTCACAGATAAAGTTCTCTTAGCAGCATTTCGGAAAATGAGACCTTTTCAGTTTTAATCAAGATGCAGACCGAACGATGAGGAGAGAATAAAAATTAGTAGCCTTTTACAAAAACTTGGTTCGGTACTCAGCTAGTGAAGGTATGGCTTTAGTGTGGCAGATGTTTAGGCTACTAGTAAACCTGCCTAACTTTTTGTCATGTTTTAGCAAAATCCTCAAGAGGGGTGGGGAGCCTGCGGCCAGCGTGAACATTGGATATGGTCTGCATCAGAATTTTCGTTACTCAAGTTAGAGCACAAAATCGCGTCAAAACGAAGCTCCATGATAAGCAGGTACTTGGATATTAAGTCATAAGAAGTCACTCTTCCTCATAGTTAGAGAAAGGAAGAATTTTAGGATAAAATTAATTGATTTTGCGGCCCGCCAGCGATGATGCACAATTCAT
>JGI24022J15233_10001689_pt1 | contig 19125 bp, 7 predicted proteins | sample Ectturendosymbi2_FD_15233 | JGI IMG/M metagenome (IMG submission 15233) | reverse complement strand
ACTGCAAGTGTCGAAACTGCTGTGTGATTTGAATGGTGCGGCTTGGCACCACGATTCAGTAACCCACAGCTGAATGGCACGTGAATACCCACAACAATCGCAAGAGAATTTGCAACTGGCAAGAGATCTTGGCGTCATGGTATGCGTTGAGGTTATCAAACACTAGGAAATGGCTTGCCTGAGATATCTGAATCAGCTCAACTACACTAAAGTCAATGCGATGGAAACATCAATGACCTACAAGATTTCTTGTTTGCCGCAGATACCCCCCAATTGCGGGATTAATAAGATGTTTGCAATAGGGAAGACAGCAACAGCTTATTTGGTTAAAATACGACTTTGTTTATGGATGTTTAACCACTTTCAGAACAAAAAACGTCCGAACAACTGTTCAGTGGAACTACTAGCGTTCTGACAGCGTTATTAAACTCCAGGCGTTAATTTTTTATCTGCTGCGCTCAACTACAAAAACGTGTTTCAAGCATCAGGAAGGCTTCACATAAATAGTATTTGGTTTATTTGATCTGCATCTCAAACGTTGAACAGCATTTTTGACGGTAGTGTTGTGAATGGCACAATTTCTGATGAAGTTGAACCGAAATTCATTTTTCACGACTCTGGGTCAATATCAGGTGTGTTGACATACCCTCCCACGCTTTTGCATTAGCGGCTTTTATAAAATTGGTGCGATGCTTTGGCAAAGTATAAACTGCACATTCAGCACAAGCACAAAGAGATACATCTCTTTTCTCGGATAATTATTGGTTGTAAATGTTTCACTCGGAAACAAAACACAATCTAGCTATATTCTGATTAATCGACAACCTTGGATTTTGCTCAAATTCGACTTCAGCTTTCGACCCGGTCGGTTTATCACAATAAATCAATACCTCTGGCCTGACTGGTCTGACACTGCTTCTGGCCTGAGACAAGCACAACAATATCCGATTAAGCCAACGTCGCAAACCCTTGGGTCGATGAAAACGTATCCTTTCTACACGTTTTGGCAATTTAGCCTTGACTACTTATTCATTCAACGATGAAAAGTTTTAGTGCTAATATCCCACTGATTGAACAAGTCATATGAAATCAAAAATTTTTTGTCGTCAATAAACAATGTGCACAAATAGCTTTCCCCTAAAATATTTGTCAATAATATTCTTCGCCAACATGTCACATGCTGAATCCTTCTTCCGACATTTCATAAACTTTTATAAAAATTCCGATTAGTGCTGTTTGATTGCTTGACGTATAACAAACTTTTTCTACAATTCAATATGATTTTTAACTTCGCCTATGGCCACAGTTTCTTTGCATACATGTTTACCACATAAGTATCAAAGAAAGCACGGTCATTGCTTTTGAAATTACCAAAGCTTCGTGTAGCCTAAGCCGACTGGTAATTTTGGGGACAATCAAACCTGTAATTTTGCTTAGGACCGAAAAAATGGAAGCTATTTTAGTTTGTTTTCATTCTCAGTTTTGGACAAGCAGCAGGTTGCGTCATGCACTTTCCCACGAACTGCTTTTGAGTCAATGAGCCTAAAACTGACATTTGCGGGGTTAGTATATATTACGAATGATGTGTACTACTCGATAAAATGTGCGTTTACACATGTGATCTTGATGGCCTCAAAAACAATCTCGTTTTCAGCTTTACATCAAGCGGGTCCGTTCCGTTATGACCACAACCGGGAGCCAACAAACTTACCTTGATAGTGTCGTTGTTGCTCACTAGCAAGGGATAGGTCTTTTGAAATTCTTCAACCAGAGACCGATTGAAAAGACGTCCTACAGGAGCGAAAAAGCTGCACGATAGTGTATGTCCACCTAACAAGCTGCCTTGCGAATATGTGTCTACCGCTGCTGATGCGCTCGGCAAAAGGCTCTTGCTTGGTTGCAAAGTGTCTTCAGCTTCGTCCATTTGCGCATGCGCAATAACCGCAGGCACGCCCGCTAAACAAACGACTGCAAAACTCAGTAAGGTTTGAAATTGTAACTTGCGACAACGCGCTACGTTTGTCATCCCATCTGCATGGCAGGTTTCAAATGCTTTTGTCCTTCGAAAGTGAAACATTGCAAACGGATATGTCACGAACGTTGCGCAAGTCTTGTCATCAAAAATGCAAAGTATGGATTCTTCCTAACCGTTGTTTCAGGAATGAACTACTCCAGTTAGAGTATTCCTCACACTCAAGTCTTACCAACACATTTTGCTTTCGCATACCTGTGAACAAAATGTTTAGTGCGAAAGAATACGGTTAGAAAAGAACACAGTCCAACACACTTTCAGAAAAAAAAATATTTGTTTCTAACATGTAATACAAGCATCTGGCGCACACGGAAGTGTTTCTTTTGCGTAGAGTTATCGTACATTCAAATGCTTATGAAATTAATTCCTTGCACAACAGTTGCACAGGTGCAGTAAAATGCAAAACAGTTACCGAGCCAAAGAACCAAGCAACAGGCTTGTTTTCACCTTCTTTCTGATCAACAAAGAAAATAGAAACCACTGCTAGCATTTTTGTTGTCGAGCTGGTCGAATTTTTGCGAATACAGATGTCACAGTTTGGCTTCTGATATAGAGTCTTCTCGCTCAGGCCCAGAAAACTGGTTGAAAACAAGCAAAAGTGCTGACTTCGACAGTAACGGTGCTTGCACCCTAGTAACAAACAGATAACACTATATTTCTTGACTGTCCGGAAGTTCTTGTATTTGGCGTGAAAAGTGCATCAGAGCATTTCTTTCTGTGACGCAGGAGTTGAACGACTGTATCAGCAAGTTGTTTTTCACCTCGAATCTAATGGACGCAAAAATTAACAAAAATGCATAACACGAAGCTTCCAGAACACTCAGCATCACGTGTATTTTCAAGCAGAAAAGTCTGATGCACTATTCGTCATTGCTGAAACTTCTTCGTCGCACTTCTGAATCATGACGAATACAAGTAAGCATTACTCTTTTGACCACATGTATCGTAGTAATAACGTGCCTATGGATCAAAGCGCACGGAACCGTCACAAATGGTCACCTTATGAGAGTGAAATGGAGACACGCAGCCGGAATTCAGCATTGTTTTTGTAATTTGAGTGCACTTCGAAATCTTCTCAATAAAAGCTGCAAGTTCTGTTCGTCTGCATTCGAGTCCACGTAAACAACGGATCTCGTTCAACGAGTACCGTTGGATGGAACTTACATCGGTCACTAACTTCAAGCGAATTCTTCATTATGAAGACTTTCACCTAAGCTTGTAAGAAAACTTTCAAAAACGCACGACTTTTGCATCTGCCGCATTCAGAAAGTTAAAAACAACGAGTGCAATGTGGGGCAAATGCCAGTGGTGGAAAGATTTCGTTAGACGTGAGACTTAGCCGGCCACCAACGTAGACACCACTGAACCATAAACGTTTGTGCACATTAAATGAACTGTTTTTTTCGAGCGGCAAGAAATTTGACCATGACGTTCAGGAGGCGGTGCGAAGTTCAGGATGATTGCGACTGCCACAAAATAAAAGAGCTGAATTTCCACGAAAACGCAAAAAAATAATAATGAGCGCGCAGTGCACCGTACGGTATTCAGCTTCCAAATGTAGGTGGAGGTGGTGACTCTAAACGATGGTGTAGCCTCATTGCAACAACAATATCCTTTATCCTCGTCTATTTTAACAACCGAAGTTGCCAAATTATCATTTAGTCTATTAACATTTCTTTCCTTTCCTCTCGCCCGTAGCCGGAAATACAGCAGCCCAAGCCGATGGACAAACGAGGAAGCACCATCACGTGCCGCGCAAGAGTAAGGGGAAAAAACTCAATTTATTCTTGTTTCAAGCTCGAGACGAACAAAAACAATCCAAACGTGATGCTGCATGCACAACAAACTGATAATAGCACTGTTTTAGTCGTCACAACTATTTACAGAGCCCGTAACTACGCTACCAAAGTGACGGGCGATCTTAATCATCTGCGGTTTCGACTGTCGCCCAGGTTGCAGCAGATTGTTTCGCCGCACACAACATATATTTTACCACCCCTGACTAGCTTTGTAGTGGCGGGAAAAACCGCTATCGCGACACAAGCAACCCCTTATCGCGAGACAAGCAAAAATTTTTTGCTCGTGCTGTCTAGTTTGCAATCACTTCCGTAAAGTTTCAGCTGAGGAAATCCTCTGCCTTATATCCACAAACTGCATCATTCCGGCTTAGCACAAGCGATTGGTCAGTGCCAGTGGAACTGATATGCGTAGGTGCAGCTGCTTATGGCTTACACTTGCTGGAACCCGGTGCGTAACCAGAGCGTGGTTTTGTTTAATTTATTTATAACAGCAATTCCAGAAAATCCTTCATGAACAGCGAGAAAAAATATTTGAATCGTGTTGGATTAGTTCGATTTTGTGCTGAGCAGGTGTGGCATTTCCAATGAATGCAAGTTACAGACGTACTTTTCAAATCTTCTGAAGCGACAACCCATTGGGCGTGACAGCTCTGAGCGCATTTAAAATTAGTACCCACTTTCAAACAACGCTTCCGAATCAAATGGCATCATACCAAACGTAATGTTTTCAAATTCAGAGAGTAACAGCGTTTAAAAAATGGAATTCAACGTAAGTCAAGCAGACCACTACGCCTCTGGCTGAGAGCAATCATGGACATTTTCTAACGATATTTATTGCACAACATGCTTTACTCGTCAACTCAAAGGCAACACGAAGAAACCTAATATTTCTTTAAATCACTTGTGCTCACGCTTTTTCAATTTTCTCTTGGATTTATGAAATTATTCATCAAGCTTGCGAATTTCTCACCAGAGGTAGTTAAGCCGCAAATTGGGAACAACTGTCTTAAGGCTTTTGGTCCATGTTGTAAAGTACTTTGGTGAAGCAATTAGCGCCTAGCAATAAAAGGTGAAAACCCGTCATGCTTATCGTCAAATCAGCAGCTGGTAGAAACATGCAACACGTTCCACGGCATCGTCGTGACGGCTACAATGGATTTAACACCAAGGAAATATGTAACCTTTCCGTGACACGTCTATTGCTGGGGCTTGCTTTATCATTGTAAATTTAATGCAAACGTACCACAAAAATACATAGACCTGAACAGAATCTGAAAAAGTCGACATGAAAATGTCAAGTTTTACTGCAGGCAGAGGATATTTTTGCCGACTCGGAAGGTCGCTACAAAACGCGTTTACTATCCCGTTCCAATAAACCTGCAACAACGCGTCTTGGTAAAAACTGAGCCAAAACCACATTTAAATATAACCGTAGCAATGGCGTAGTTATATCTACTTTCTATTGTAATAGTTGGTATCGTGGTAGTGAAATAGTAGCTTCAAAACTTCTTGCGAGCACAATGAAACACGTAATGCATTTCGTGTTGCCATTTGAGAGTTTGTGCACGAATTCAGCCAGAAAAGCTGGTTGACAGTCCGAAAACCTGTTGCTTTAGCTAATGTGGAACGTCATCTTTTAAACCAACATTTAATTTTGTCAGTTCGCATGGCTCAAAACTGCATAAAAATTAGCTTTGGCCGAAAGATCAGTAAATTGTGGAACTCGACGTAGTTCTACTGCACTCGGAACTGGTGTTATTTTGTCAGGTGTTTGTTGAGCTGACGATGAACTTTGTCTTTTTAATGTTATTTGCCCTACAGGGGCGAACCAGTCAGCATCTTCCAGAAGAGCAAGAATATAACGTTACAAATGCAGTAATTTTTCAATTACGAACACGAAATAATCTAAACGCTGACATCGCCGAGTGCCTGTGTTTCACCTAATGCTGCTCAAACATTTGCGTCTGCAAAGTCGGCAGGTCTTCGCACATGACGGTTATCTAATTATGCCTTTGTCGCACAAAAGTAATGAATGACGTGACCGCGTTGCCGTTCGACAGACAATTAAACAAGCGCACGCCAAGTGATTTTCTCGCAAGTTAAGCGAATCTTGTTCCAGCTTTTCAGCCACACAAACGAGTGGTGCCGCTACACAACAGAACAACGCCCTGTGCACCGAAAGGTTGAAAAAGCGGAGCAAACTTCAGAGAAATTGACCACGAGCAACGCAGAAAATCACCAGCGCCGACGTGACTTCAAAGTAAATCGCAATCGGATTAAATTAAACATCAATCAATCGACCTCGGCGCAAATGTATTCACAGCGGCAAACGAGAGGCAGCTAAAAATATCAGTTGATTTATCACACGACGAGTCTGACTGGTGCGTCGTCACGCTGCCAACCAGCAACTGCCCGCCAAGAGTACGTTCACTCGCAGAAGACAACCAGCTGCGCAAATTCAATGAACTGGTCCAGTAGCTGGTAATTAACAATAAACAACGATTGTTATGTCATAACCGACCAAAGGTATTGGCCAAAGGGTTCTGCTTGGCGAAGCCATGCGATTAATGCGATAAGTAAAATTTGTTACAATAATAAGTTGGACTGTGCTGCATCTTTACCGACACTGCACTCTACATCGGCAAGTGGTGCGTTTTAGCCACGCAATTTTTCATCACTAGATATGAAAATTTATCACTAAATATGAAACATCCCTCGTAAATATACACTGTATTGGTAGTATTCACAGCTGAATATTGATATTACTCCTTTATGGCTTCATGTGACGGCTGTTGCCATTGACAAGGCGGTTTCTATTCCGGTCGATATATGGGCATAAACCCTTGCATCTGTCAGCGACAAATGACGAATGTAAGACGTGGTGCAATCATTTGCATCGATGGAGGATTTGCTCTCGGCGACGACAGATCTTTGCGAAACGTCAGCAAAGGTACGAACCGCTCAGTTGTGAAAGATGTCAGCACCTACAGGAGATCATGTAAACCAGGAGTACGAGTTGCGCAAATAAAAATAGCTTAAAAATTAACACCAGATAAAAATAAAGCCTGATGTAAGTAACCCTTTCCAAGAACGATTTTTTTCCATATAATGTATTGCTGCTCTTTAGGAATTCACACCAACTGACCAACTGTGGCATGCATGGCTACAGAATAGCCAATTGCTGACGCGCAGGCTCTTCGTACATAAATGTGCATTGTTTGAATCGACGCGGATAACACGTCAACCATGCAGGCAGTTAAAAGTTAGAACGAAAATATGAAATCAAGAAAAAGTTACTCTTGATCTGCCGGCCAACGATTCTAAATTTCATCCCGAATGTTTGGTTTTCCAGAAATTCTATGTTCTGACTGCAGTAAAATGCACAGCGCAAGTAAATGAACGCCTTTGGCGGCTTCGTTCCTAGCCCATACAGTATATGTTAACATATTGTGTGCTATTCAACTGAAATGAAAATGAAGTAAATTTTGCCAAATCTGCAAAAGCTAGCACTGCATCTTGCTCTTATTTTGACAAAGTTCCACAAAATTCTTACCAGCTGATGCACTTGACTTTGACTTTGTGCTAGCATTTTGAAGCTTTACGGAAACAGTTTGACCAGCAAAATTCATGGCTTATTTGTCCAGACGCGGAACGAGACATTCAGTAGAAGGGGGCACGGCCACCGGGCACATCATTTTTGGGGAGCCAACGTGCAATTTCTGCATTGAAACAACACTCTAATTCATGGTTGAGTCACCAAAACAGATGTGTATCAGGACGCCGTTGACGAACATCCTGTTCGCCTCTTACAGCCACAAAAATGATGGTACGAAGGTACGATTTCGCGAGGTACGAAAACAAGTAAAGACAAGTTTTGCAATTCACTTTAGTGCTTGCTTCAAATGAAATATTTTACTGGCAGTTAACTAGTTTAAAAAGCAAAACACGACAGTAACTCTCAATTCGCACAGCAAAAACCTCACTCTGAAAAGCGTCGTGTTGCGTTGCACTGTTTTTTTCGCTGAGACATTTCGGTCATTTGTCCCGTAATCGTATCAAAACTCGTCATAACAGTATTCACTAGACTACATTTTCGGACATTGTGACCGAATTGACTTAATTTTTTTCGGTCATTTAAAAAAATTTCAGTCCATGACCGAAGAAAAGCAGCTTTGCAAGTCGTAAAATACGGGTACCCACACACCAACCATAGGAACAAGATTCTTTAAAACTACTCGACACGTGTAGCTGCGGAAGCACGCCACACGATAGCTTTTGCGCATGAATGGACCTACGGGCGGCTTGAAAAGCTACATACAGTCACGGACCGCGTCCAAATCAAAGTAACCGAGGTGCTTTTCGCGTCATTTCTCGTTGGCTCGAAAGACCAAGTCACAAAAGGCCCGGGTTAAAAAATGAAATGGACAACACACTGCGGTGCTTTAGCGTTACGTATGAAAAACCAACAGAAGACCGTCATCTTTCTGGCAATCTAGTGCCATTTTTAAATTAAAACGATTGTTCATTCTCCACGAGAACTTGTAATTTTATTTCTGCATTATTAGCAAACCACGCAGATCTTTCCTTTCCGGCCAAAACCTCGCTGAACTGATCAAAGACGCAAATGGTATAATTCCGCGAAAGTGTTTTGCAAGTTTCAAATTCCTTTAAGGCAGTGGTTCCTCAAATATGGTTCGCGGCCCAAACAAGGGTTGCGAAGAGCCGCAAGATGGGTCGCGCCGAAGCGATCCAAACCTGATTTGTATACTTTCAACGTTACCACTGCTTGTCTGTGTTTGCCTGTAGTGTAGGTTCTTGAGAAACGAGTAGATTGCTGACAATGAAAACGAACTTAGCAACTACTGCCAAAAATCATCCTTACAATCATTTTTACATGTTAACATACGCTATTCGAGGAGGCTTGGGCCGCGAGATGTTCACCAAGTTCAGATTTGGGTCGCGTTCAAAACAATTTGGAAGCCGCTGCTTTAAGAGAACAAAACGTGTACTCTCGCCATTAACAAACTAATATATTTGTAATAAAAAGCAAATGGCCCCTTTCCAGAAACCATCGCACTCCCATTGTTTGACCCTAGCAATTCAAGTTACACATTACAAAACTCAGTAAACATCACAGTCCAGCACAACACTCCGAATATGAAAAAATTATGGCAGAATCTTTACGTACTATAATCATTTTAGCATCGAAAGATCACTTGCAGCGGATGCTATAGGACAGTGGTTCCCAAACCTTTTTAAGCGCGACCCAAATCTGAGTAAGCATCGAAAAAATGTATTTTACGTGCTTAGGAAGCGAAAATGTTTCAAACTATACTACTACATAGCTCAACTTTCATACTTTCAACCCTTACTGTCAACCCTGATACTCCACTGACCTATTTACTGAACTATTCAGCTCCAAAATACTTCCGTAATCAACGAATCTTAACTTTGCAGTTGGTTGGCTAGTTACGGCTGGTAGCTTCGCTGCATTAAAACTCTCGGAAAACCACTTATGATGCAATAATCCAGTTTCAGTAAGGCGAAGCCAACTGAAATGTGTATGATGCAATAATTCAGTCTATGAAGGAATTGAAAAATTAAACGAGAAAACGTCGTTTTGACAGATTTGAATCATCTTGGCGCGACCCAATTGTCGACCCTTTGCGATCTATGTTTGGTACGCGACCCATACTTTGGGAACCGCTGCTATAGGAGGCTGAAGCTTAGTATCGTAGAGCGTAGGTAATAAATGGCTATGACATTTAACTAATGATCGAAATTTATAGATATGCCAAATTGCTTGACAGCAGTGCACTCATTCTACATTGGAACAAAGGTCTGCCTGTGAACAGCGCTGTATCCAGTATGACGCAAGTTCACCTTCTATCAGTACTTTCCATCCCCTGGGTCGCAATCCGAAAGTAAGTCACCTTTGATTTTGGTGGCCCACCGCAATACTGTTATTTATTTTCGCAGAAATTTGACGAAGTCCCGTTGATAGTGAGTATAGGCTACTCGAATGTATAATTTTGTTTCTGACGCCAAGTCTTGTGGTAAACAACTGTGCTGTACATCGCAAAGCTTACAAGTGGTGATCGTGGCTGGCAGTGTTCTGTTTAGCTAGCGGCTGTGATCTTGGTTTGGACTTTTTTGAAAGAATTTCAACCTAAAAGTTGTGCTTGTTTGTTATTCTGTATCTCTAAACTTATTTTTGCGTGAATTGTCTGATTTGTTTACAGTTCAGTTAGGATGCCATGCATATTAATTTACGCTCAATATTTGGATAGTCGCAAAAAATATTGAGAAGCACTGCCTTATATCATGCGAATGCAAGATGGTTGACTGAGAAATACTTGGTTATTTGCAAAAGATTTTGCTTAAACCGCAGGTAACTACGTGGCTCATACAGAAAAACGGCAGTTCAGCATCATTCTCCATTTTTCTCATTCAAACGAAACACCCTTGTCATACACCCAAGCTGCATCACAATGTAATGAAGATCAAATTAAAACAGGATTGCCTTCAAGTCAAGAACTCCAACGCCTAATAAAAATCTTAACAACGGAATGTTAGCAGCATAAAAATCAGTAAAAAAAAGATTTTCATAATTTGACGACCACTAAAGATGCGCATCGAAGCGATAGCAACAAATTCTGACGCAGCAGCATGATACGTAAACGGACAAAAATGCTTCAATTCAGCGCAGCTACTCTCCGCATAACGTGTGACGCCCGTGCATATCAGCATTGTGTGCAGCTAAACAAACAACCAAAATACCAGACTTTCATGTAAGCGCAACTTTAAACAAATAAAATAAAACAAAGATTTTTACTATCTTTCGCCAGGAAATTATTCGGCAACCACTAAAGAGTCCGCAAACCAAAGGCACTGAGGCGAAAGATTCAGCTTCTGCAATATAATTATAAGTAGTGCCGTTGTTCAGCAATCGCTCTCTCTTCAGCTCCACCAGGGTGTTTCATGGTGTGTTGCTAAAAGTACTGAAATTCCACCGCACTTCTCAGTCGTTCGTTTCGATAATCTCAAACCTTGTAACTGATGGACTTGCGACGAACTACAAAGCTTGGCAAATTGCCTTTTTCATCAACCTTGATTTGCATCCCAGTTCGTGTCACTTGATTTGAATCCTTGTTCGGGTCAACAGGTTAGATGAGACTTCTAGACAGGCCAGTAGTAGTAACCAGTTTGGGACACCAGGGGGCATAGAATTTTCTGAGCGGGGCCAAATTTTTTTAAACTATGTCCAACACGTTTTTCCAGGGGAGGCGAAAAAATTTCCAGGGGAGCTTCGCCCGCCCTAGTTACGGGCCTGCTTCCAGATGTTGCAAAATAAATTAGAAATCCGTTAAAATGTCATTCCACACCTTCAACATACTCATGAAATGCTGGAACGTCAGTAATTTGGCTCAATCAACATGACGTATTTTAGAGTCGGACTCTCTTCGCACTTGCATTTTTGAACATGCTCATTTTCTCATTGCTCCAATTCACTTTGAACACATTTCTTGCACGCGATTACGAACTAGCCGCACACAAGAAGTACGCCAACATCGCAGGCATTCGCGACATATGTTAATGACCAAACGTTGGCCATCAGAGCAAGACTTTTTACCAGTGGTTCACAACTTCTGTGAAGCATTCCAAGCTGAACCCATATTTTCAAAACTGTGTTAAACGAAAAAGATGGATTTCTTTGTAACTGAGCTAAAACTATTACTAACTGTGCCCCTAAATGCAAGATTTCACAAATGTCATAATTAGGCGACACTATGCAGCTGATTTTAAAATCAAGACGACTGTTCGTTTAAAAAAAGGTTAAGATTTCTTAGGTGCCCCACAATTCTTCCTCTTCAAACGGTTCGTCTTCATAAGGTAATGTTCAACATTTAGCAAGACGTTTACACGAACCTGCAAGAAAAAGAGGCCCTACCGAATAAAGCGGAAGGCCCTGGTGGAAAGTATGTGTAAAAAACCTTTGCAGACACCGTATCGTCCTTGTTTCGAGAACTCCCGGCCAGAATGCACAGCGGACGCAGAAAGCGAATGGCGACAGTTCAAAGCAGTTGGTACCTGCAGATTCATCAGCTACAAAATGCTTGAAGCCTTCAATACGCGAGTTGTTTGGCTGACTCGTGCGTGTCAATTGGCCTTCTGGAAGGGCACCGGAAGATTGACAAAGTGGGGTTATCATCCTAATACACAAGGAGAGGGTCAGTACGCAATGTAACAATGACCAACGCATTTCTTTCTTTAGCTTTCCAGGAAAAGTTTATGACAAGTGCCTTGAAATAAGATGCCGCGAAACAAAAGAAATTTTTCAAATATGTTGGGAGTAGCGCAATCACGTCTACGCTTGTTTTGTTGACCTCGAAATAGCATTTCAAGATCTCCTAAGGCTGTTGTTCCTGCGGCCCTCCCGGGAGGAAAAGCGGTTGGGTGAAAATGAATGAATGAAAATGCCTATCGCACACCCAAAGAAGCGCGAAAGAATTCTTACCCTCCACAATCACTGCCAGAAAGTTTTCAAGGGAGATTGCAGGTATCGTCAGTGTTAAGTTCGCCAGCAGCTTCCTAGCTTATCCGAAACTTTGAAGAAACTGCGGCAGCCTCCCCCAAAACGAAGTGAATACTGGCAGAAAGTCTAAAAGTTTCGTAGAGAATGATTAAAATGCGTCATCGACTCAGTGTTGCTGACCCAAGCAAGATTAGTGGCGATTTCCAAAGGGACTTGACGGCCAATGTTATTCATTTAAGCAAGCTTTTCATTGAGACGTCTAATCAAAGCTGGAAGAGTTACTCGTAGATCAAGGCAAAGCAGCTGCTACCAAGAAAAATATTAAAACTTGGTTGGGCTAAAAAATACAACCAGACTCACTTTGAACTCGTGGGGTATTCTCAAAACTGACTCCCGGAACACAACTATATCACCACAAGCAAGTTGATTGAGGCTATTATTTTTATGTTGTACAGGGTCGAAGAAATCTACAAAATTTTTGAAAACTGGTGGAACGAAATCTGTGTCTAAACGAGTTACACGACAACAGATAAAGCCATATCAACTACGATTGACTATTTGCAGCAAAATAAAGAGAAATTCTGAAAATATGCTTGCTCTTCTATTGGTACTGTACATCAGGAAAGTTTTGTTTAGGAACTCAGCGGTGATTGTTTGCTACAGTGAATATAAAGTTTTCGTTTTTATACGAACACTGCAAGTTTGGCGCAACACAACATATTGCACATTGCAGCAGCGACGACGTAACTTAACTGACTTTAGCGGTTGCTGATTAAATCCAAATACTTGGTGTGAATATAGTACCTTGTATAAATTAGTACTACCTTTCGCTAGTGACGTTTACAGATGGTGAGCATTTAAAACTGTAAACAAATGGAAATTATACACTGCACTAGAAAACACGCAGTCTACGTAAAGAACTTTAAATAATTAATGAAAAATGTGCAAAAACCCACCATCAATGGTACATGGTGATTGTTCAAGAGCTTACACAGCCATATGACACGGTAATAAAGCGTTATAGAATTGGGATCGACGTAGCACCTGTAGTTCCAACCATCATGGGTGTTGAACGTGAAAGTAAACATTAAATAGGAAGCACAAGTTTTTTTGCGTTTTCAATTCACAATTGCTTTGGATCAACGAAATCTGTTCAGGATAGTGATGATTTTCATAATCCCCTTCAGTAGCGCAAGGAAAGCATTTGCCTTGATTTTGGCGGTAACTTGTAGCAAAAGCTAACGTCATGTCTATAAATGTTGTTTATACCACGCAAATTTTTTTCGGATACTAAGTAAGTGCATAAATCACGTTACAAATGCCAGCATTTTGCGTAGTCCTACTACAAAACACTTATATCGACACTAAATTGTTTGATTAACATATAGTCTGAAAAAAGCAAGAGAACAACTTTAAATAATTTTTTTTGTTCTATCCAAACTTTATTTAGGCGACTTCTCTATAAGATACGATTTGCAGTCAATGTTGATCGACGCCTTTATTCCACTAGTTTTAACGTAGCACAGTAGATACCAGCAGCTAATAGCACTCCACTAAATCAATTACTAAACTTTTTTAATGACGGTAAGCTACTCCAAGTCTAATTATAACTTGAAACACGGCACACTGCCCTTGATCGGGCGTTTCAAGTTGGGATCGGGGATGTAAGAAAGCAAAAATTGCAACAGTGAGCAATTGATAGTAACAAGTACTGCTAACAACGGTTTTCCATCACACGAGCCAAACAAACGTTAGCTACGTGGCAGTGCAAGCGTTTGTTCATCTCCATATCAGCCAACTTCGGGGCATGTGTTGTCGAACACTGTCCTCCTAACACTACAACATCCATTAGCGCCAGCAACAATTTGAAGCGTCACAGAATCATGACCCCTTGTGCTTAATGGACTTCTGCGGTGCGCGCAGCAGCGAACCACGCTGTGTAGTCCGCACTAGGTCCGGCTCTTTCACGCAAATATTAGCGCTGCAGGACGCAACGATCTGCGTAAACAAGACTAGTTTTATTTGCCTGCCAATTTACCAAAACTTGTAGTTCAATGCTGAGGCACTGAATTAGACGCCATTGCAGCTTTTTGGGTCGATGGTCTTGCTGTGCACTGAAGAAATTCTCTCTTACAACCGCAGGGAAACAACAGACGATACTACCACTTTCCTTCAGATGAAACAGAAACCGCTACCTTTACGATACCACTGACAAACTGAATTGCTCATCTTGCAAAAAAAAAGCACGACTACAAGTAAGGAGCCATAAAGCAGGCAACCAGTTATCTCTTCCGATCTAAACACAGACGTTTAAGTTTTTTTCAGCTCATCAAACTGTGCACTCGGAAACGCGCCAATCTCCACAAGCATCGCTCCAGTGCTAATCGGCTAATAGCTTTCCTACACGAATGTCGGTTTCGGATTACAGTCGCTTACGCGAAAGAGCTGCCGTCCGATTTGTTTCCCCGCGACAAAGGCGAGGTTCACGCGCTGCGTAGTTTCTGCCCCACCCTCCAGCGCCGCCTGGGCGACTGCTGGCGCATCCGACCGAGAGTGGCTACATAACTTACGCTCCAGCGCAAGGAAACTTTCATGAAGAAAAACGGACGAGTGCGACGAACTCCATTTACAGCTCATGTCATTTACGAGCGTCTCGCACGTGCCTTTCAGTTGCGACATCGATTCGTTTCACCGCGCGCAAATTAACTTCTCGTAAAAAAGCGACATTAGTGATCTTAAAGTCCTTCAACAGCAGTGAGGACTTTTAAAATCACGGCAACGAAGAGGCACTAAAATTACCGAAAACTTTCACTTGAGTTCAATTGTAATAAGGTCATGGAACCTGAAAAAACACGTCACAGCAAACAACCTTAAAATGCAAGAACCCTTGTCATATTCAAGTTCGGTCCAGCACCTCCACGATATAGACGCTACATAGCTCAATTGAAATGAAATTAGCCCTTGACAATATTATGTTTTCTTGATCATCGCAGCTCCAAATATTTCCACTCACGTTAAACAGAAGATGCTATTACTGTACATGGAAAAAAGCTTTCTTTTAATTTTTTCATCAACATAGCACAGAAGGAGCTCACGAAATCTAACCATAAAATGAACTCAAGCAATCCTAAAGCGGTAGAAACTTCGCAAATTCTTTTGTTAACTGAAGAACAATATATTTCACGAAGCAAGTATCCGACAACTAGTCATTCTTTTTGATCGACCGCCTGAAAGAAGTCAAACAAGATACCTTTCTCTATTTCACGTTATTTACCCAAAGCAAAGATTGTAATCCATCTCTTTCGAAGAGAGTATCAGAAAGTGAACGGCGGAAGATGTGTGGGATTAAGTTCAGCTCGCATGTACTTTTGTGACGATAATCACTATCTGGTGATCACAGTGCCATAACGCACTGTTCCGGGATCATCTGTTATTTAGTTCAATGTGCCAAACCAAACAAAATCTATCACTTTAAGATAGCATGGCTCATATGTGTAGCGGAACAAAGATTTATTGCTTGCTTTTAGATGACGTCACCATGTTCACTCAACCGCAGTACGAGATTTTAGTCAAATTGGCAAAATGGGGGACAAATTATGGAAATGATGTGTTTTGGATTTTGGGGACCATGCCATGGCCCAAGTGTCCCCTGGCTACGCCCATGGTGGTGGTATAGCAAGTGGTACTGCACAATGGTGCTATATCTAGCACTGAACTTAATATGAAAACACATTAATTCTGAGAGTTGGGCTTAATAGACATAATTATGCTCAAATTTGTGATAATAAATTTAAATTTGGTCAGTTTCGAAATAAAATGTAATGCTACTAAAAACCAGGGTTGTGGAGTCGGGGCCGGAGTCGTAAGGAGTCGGAGGTTTTGGGTGGAGTCGGAGTCGGATTCCTAGCAACACCGGGAGTCGGAGTCGGATGTTTTTGTCCGACTCCGACTCAGGATGTCCAATTGGATCATTTTTACATCACACTCTAAAATTGAGAATTCCTGTTGAAATGGTGCAATTTCATTTGAAATTTTTGTTGAAACGGAGGTTTCCTGCTGTGTACCACGATTTCCATTGATTTTAACAGCTAAATTTTATTCCCTTTATGTTAAGGAGTCGGAGTCGGAAATTTTGGAAAGGTCGGATTCGGAAATTTTGGAAAGTCGGGAGTCGGATATTTTACTTCCGACTCCGCCACCTGCTAAAAACCACACGATTGTCACTAGAACCACTAAACCACATATATCTAATTAAAAACAAACCCCAAGATTTTTTGGTAAATATGATTTTAATAAAAGTGCTTTGAGGTACCGGAATGGTTTGCCACACAGTTGGTTTAAAAAACAGTGACATGTATGGTAGCCCATGGCTGTCAAGTGCGTTTTCAGTTTTCATGTACAATTTCATTTATAATTTCGTTTTCAAATTCATTTTCAATTTAGTTTCATTTTCGTTTTCAGTGTCATTTCATTTTCATTTCAATTTCATTTTTAAATTCGTTTTCAAAGTCAGAAAACGAAAATGAAACGAAATTGAAAATGAAATTGAAAAAGAATTTGAAAACGAAATTGCAAACAAAATTGCAAACAAGATTGAAAAACAAATTGAAAACGGAATTGAAAATGAAACCGAAGTTTAAAATGAAATTGAAAACGAAATTGAAAACGAAATTGAAACGAAAATAAAACTGAAGTTGAAAACGCAATTGAAAATGCGACTGAAATTGAAACTGAAATTGAAAACGAATTCGAAATGAAAATGAAAACGCATTAAAATATTTGAAAATACACTTGACAGCCATGGGCCACCATAGACATGGTTTCTGAACGAATGTGGAATTACTTCAGTCGAAGCGTGAGCGTCGATTAATGAATGATGCGTACAACATCCGTTTTGAGCAGGGCCGCTTCTTAGAATTGCGATGCACAATTGGATACATTTGGGATGGAAGTGTTGCAGACCCCGGGGCTAGGGCCTGAGCACTTAAATAAGGAAAACCTGAAAAACCTGTTCTTTTCAAATTTTGATTGTTTTCCTGTTTTATCGTCGACTTCATTCTAAAGAGCTGTGCATTGATGTTATTGTCATCTTGATATCTTGCATCGTGCTTTATTGTTCTTGATTATGAGTCAAGCTGTAATTTTGCTGCAACAAATGAACCAATGAACTTCGTAAAGTAAATAGCGCAAGGCCAAGCGGCCTCGCACAATATTACCACCGGTCAGAAGTTTCTGTTTTGATCACTTCACAGTTGAAAATCAAATTGATGCCAGAATAAAAAGTACGGCGATTCGACGGCAGACTATTTGTAGAGAGTCTCTTATTCAAAACGTGCGTTATTGGAAGAGAGCATAATGTACATAGCAAGTGTTTTAAGGTTCTGCAAAGCTGCGATGCACGTTGGTTCGCCGGAAAGTTTTACGTCACAGATCATTCGTCAAGCGCAATGTCTTCGTGTCACAAAGCTCTCGCTGTGGTTCGCACAAGTTCATAGCGTTCAAAACAACATCTCAAAGTCCGCGCTGCACGGATTGGTTTGCATAATTGCATCACTTTTAAGAACAAAACTTTAACAAACTCAGTAGGGGCGTAGAGGAACAGCTAAGCCTTTACCAAAGTCTGCAGAATGACAGGAAATGGGAATGGACCAACTGGATAAATACGCTATAGAAAAAGCGTATCAGGTAGAAGCATAATTTTAAGTATAAAATATAATTACGAAATAACTGTTTTATGAGAAAGCACAAATATAAAAATCCAACTTTTAATTTAATAATTTGAAATATTTTTTAACTTGCACAAAGAAAGAAAATACCAACCTTAAAAATGCAATATTTGGAAACCCGTAAGTTTTCAACTGAGTCTTTATTATTATTGTAATTATTTTTCTTACTTTGCAGTAACTCCATGCACATAAATAACTTTCTTAACTAAGACAGTAGGGTATAAATCTGTATCAAAAAATATTGAAACAAGGTAGTTTTTTCGCTTCACGTCCCTATTTTAAATTTTGCAATGCCTCGATTTTCAAATTCTAGTTTTCTTAAAACCTTTCGTCTGCAATGATTGCTGGTTCAGAGTGTCTAACCCAAAATTCTGGCATGTCAGTGTTAAGTATGTAGCAAGCTGATTATTAAATTGTGCAAACCTGTACAACAACACATGCCTCAACACATCAACAAACACAAAAACACTTCAAGTTCGTGAAATTAAGGTTCGCATAAATTTTTCTGACTGCTTTCTGCGAAACTATTAGCGATGATGTGACTGCAATGCGTATTTTGTTTCCTTGACAAAACTAAAGTAAGCCTCTGCTCTAGAGCGTTTCCCTCTTGGTCGCAGGACCTCCTGCGAAGCAATCAGTTCAATCGGCTGGTCGTCCAGATTCCCAGCCTTCGTAAATTCTCGGGACCCTTCGTAAGTCAAAACAGCCATCAGCTCTTTAATTCCGAAAGAGTTCATGAAGTACATTTGCGTATATAGAATAACCTTTCACTTAGTACTAACATTTGTGATACACCCTACCTAGTAGCGCACCGATAAATGAACAGCATTCCAAAACGTTTTTTGTCCTCAACAGGTTTTCAAGTTTTTGTAAAAGTTAAAGATTTTTTGCTACTGTTAGTGGCTTGTTCTTCATCGTATGAGCAGTTGTTTCAAGCCATTGCCATGCCGCACTATAGATCTCGGGGCAGGTGTTGAGCAGCCATTCGATTGTCTCGTCATCCAGGACCGTCAGGCCATGCACACCATGGGG
>JGI24022J15233_10001687_pt1 | contig 19128 bp, 17 predicted proteins | sample Ectturendosymbi2_FD_15233 | JGI IMG/M metagenome (IMG submission 15233) | reverse complement strand
CCACTGTAGGGCCACCAGTCGTATCAACTATTTTTTTGCATGATTGTTTAACGAAAGGGCTGTGGATATTCCACAAACACAGATGGCCTCAGTTGTTACTGGTTAACTTATGTAAGTGTTCAAGAAGTCATTATATTTTGTACATTTTGCCGTCTTGGAGTCTCTTGCTGCACGGTCTGCCTGAAGACCACTATTCAGGTAGTGACACGAAACAAAGATGTCCCATTACTATCACTTCTCATATCAAGCTGCAACTGCTGAAATAAAACAAGGTATATTTTCAGCAACCTGGTTGTTATAGTTCATAATTGTTGCGGGACAAGTGAAGTGAATGCAGGAGATTTTTCTGTTTACTGTTGGTAGTGAACTGATCCTGCTTAATGAGATTCTAACAAAACCGAACTTTCATTTTCGGAATGCAAAAATCTTGTATTTCACAGAAAAACCCTGAGAGAAAAGAGAAGTTGATTGCAATCGCAAACATCCGAAATGATAGCTTTTGGAGTAACTTGCATTAAGCATAATGTATGGATTGTGGTAGCATGTATTCACTATGACGTGGAACAACTTTGGCGGGACTGACTGGGAAACAGTATTGAATCCTTTTTTGCATAAAATCTTCCAAAATTTATCTTGCACTTATTCAAATAGGTTGTGTGTGTTAAAAGAATAAAACTTTTTTTAGTCCCTGTTCAGCCCTGCGAACAAATCTCCAATGTTTGTTTTCTCTACGTTACTTAGAAGAAAAATAAATTTTCTCTTTGGCTGGTGGAAAATCGGTGTAATGTCCAATAGAACGCACCGGAACCAGTCCATTTTACATCCAATCCAACCGTATTTAAAAGCTCTACGTTTGCTGTAAGCTTTCGAGGAATCAACCGACAGGGTTCTGCTTTCATCTTACTGCGATGATTCAAATTTGCGCATACCGTGCTTATTCGATCGTTAGCCACCCTTGATTGTCAGCCGCATTTCACCACAGGTTACCAAAGCAACTGACATACTTTCGCGTTTTAGCACGTTTCATGTTTAATTGGCAACCCTGGTAATGATGCTTCACCACTACAACTGCCTTCTGTTCGTCACAATACTTCCTGTGACGGATATACACGTGTTGCTGAAGCGAAACGAATGCAAAAAGAGAGTTAGGTCGAAAAAACGTAGCCAAGGAAAGACTGAGCGTCATCTATACTTTTTTTTATAAAGTAAAGAAACAAACAAATGTAAGGCGTCCTTGATTATAAGCCGCATGAAATGATGAAAAAAAACTTTCTAAACAGCTGCTCGCAATCGAATAAATGCGGCATCAGTATTCAAGTAACTGGACTCCGGCGTGTTTCCATTATTCTTGTTCGACAAAATTGGCGTCAGACAGTTTTGAAGTCTAAGTGAAAGCAATTGTTTGGGAACGACGCATTCGCAGTAACCACTGCTTACAGATGTCAGGTCTGACGATACGTAGTGTTTCATGAAAAACAACTTACTCGATAGGTTCGCTTATTTCTCACCATTACGGAGACTAGTTACCTCAATTCTACCATGTGCTTGACACTTCTGAGCTTTTCCGAAACTGTAGTGCTTTGCCTGTGGTTAACTCTGGAAACCATTTTAGTTCCTTTGTGAGACAATTTTTTTTTTAAATTAGTTTGTCATTTGCATAAAAATATCTTTATTACATTTATGTTTTAGCATTTAAGTGCTAACCACTTCTTAAACACTTGAAATACAGGCTGTCAGTGCTTTTAACAAGATGTAGCAACGTCGCGAGATTATTTTAGTTTTTATGCAATTTCTCCAAAAACATTCAAGCTCTAAAGACTTTTGCGTTTTCCCAAAACGCAGGCGTTTACACTATTACAACAATAAGAGAAAATATTGAGATTGATCAGAACGCTAACTCAACAGGTCGTCGAAGGGCAACTGCTGAAACCAGCACTCGTTTAAACTGTCGCTGAATGCAACAGTAACTCAGACATGGTTTGTCGCCAAGCGCTCACGAAATGACCTTTTCATTGGTGCAGCTGAAACGGTCGAGCGTTGGTTCGAGATGATCTTTCAATGACCTGTTGGGTTTGCAACTGCACGTTTGTTTAATGAATTGTGTAGATGCGCGTGAGATTACCAGTCTGCCGCGGTCTGGGCGCTGCACGAATTTTAATAAATTCCGAGCTTTTCATGTACCGTGGTAGTTTTCTCTGTTCTACCCGTGTAGCTTGCGCTCTCATTTGTGTTGGTCAGGGTTCAACCACTGCCAAACTGTTCACAAATGTGTTTATGGTGTTATCAGTCCACTCCGCACGAGCAAAAGCTGAAACTGATTAGGAATGAACAACAATCATTTAACTGTAAATGCCAATGAAACACCATGGTTTCATTAATGACGTTTTCGCCACCTGTTCAGACGCCACTCGATATTTCAATTCAGCTGATAGCGTGATGGCTTGCAGCAGCCTCAGTTGTTGGAAAAGCCTTACTTCCTGGACTAGCTCAATTTTCAATTGCCAGTGCATGCAAGGCAGAGGAAGTTGGTCTTTTGAAGCATGCAAGTCGGCGAGGCAGCGATAGACAGTGAATTTTCTGATGCGTTGAAGTATCATTAGATGCATATTAATGATGTTGTTCTCGGTTTTCAAAAGGTGCTTGAAAAGCCAACAACAGATAGCTGCTGATGCAAAAAACTAACTTACCAACCTTTGCGCTAAAATCTTTAAATGCTGGATTTCAGGCTATCAGAAGCTCAGGACTTTGAAATTAACTCAGAAAATGACATACCATGTACTGCGAATGGGCGTACACATTCTGTTTTTATGCAGAAAAATTATAGAATTCTAGTTATTTAAAATATTCCTGTAGATTTTAAAAGATAAATTCAAAAGAGTTACTTGTCACGTTAAGGAAATATGTACATTAAAGTTGCTTAAACGCAAGTTAAGATAATACAGCTGTTACAGAGGCCTATGAATAGCTTGTGGAAGTTATTTAATAGTTAGTGAAAATTTTTTCTTCCTCAAAGTGTTCAATTAGACAATCGTTGTCGAAACGGTAATAGTTTTCAGTACCTCAAAAACACAAAGTAGTTCAGTGACACTTTTTCAAATGCAAACAAAGAACTTACCATTCTCGTTTGTGGAACTACTGTAGATATTTTGCATATGAATATTCCTAAATTTCAGACTGCTGTTTCATTTGTTCCCAGAGCCCATTTTACAACAACCAGCGACCTGTTTGTAAATCCATGTGCCACTGAAGATAAACTCTGTTGTGCAAATATTGTGTTGCCTCTGTTTTGGTTTTGCAATGGATGCAATACACAACTATGACCAAATCGCGGTTTAGGTATTTGAAAATCGCTTCTAGGCCAGGACCTGCGTCCCGAAAAATCCTAAGCCTCCGATCATTGCTGACCATGGCCTTCGCACTTCTCCTTGGAATCACAGCAGGATTTAATGTCAGAGACATCGTTCTAAGGACGCATGGAACTTGGCGAAGTCAATCGATGACAACTTCTCATATTCTCAGGTATAAATGCAGAAATATGTAACGCCTTTCATACTAAAATATATTTTAGGTAGCAACAAATATTATTTAAACAAAGATACAGAAGGTTTTGATCCAGAAGGGTATTTAATGAGAACATCACAGTAAAAACACTATTCTGTGGAAGTTTGGGTAAACAAACCAGTAAACGTACGGAATTTCGTGTTAGCCCACATTTGCTTCGACGTCATCAAAGAAGATTTTCAAGCATGTTTATTGGTAGGATCATAAAATGTTTAGATAAAAATTTTGTTCTTGCTTGCATTGAACAGAAATGCTATTTAAGTTTGGAAATCGGTAATTTTTGAAAAATTGTAGCTTGTTATATTTCCATTTTAGAAGTGCAACAATGACGCAGCAACCTGCGCCAACTTTCGGAAGCCTTCCTAGAAAGTTTCTGCACAATATACCACCTAAGCAACGCTCATCATTCCTCAACAAGTATGTGCTGACGTAATGTTATTTACATTTTGTGAAACTGCTTTTCTATTTAATAGCATTTTTACTCTTTAAGTTTTTTGAAATGTACGTAATAGTACTTCCAATGACATACCTGTTCTTCTTTGAAAGACAGCCGCATGTTTGAAGAAGCGCACTTGCGCTTCACGATTTCGGGTGAAGCAAAACTTAATTTTGCATCTAACGTGGAGTTCCTAAAATATTCACTTCAGTGGTGATTGTCCGGTTTTGCTAAATTTTTTGAAACGCTGCTGGAAACATTGATTCATGTCGTTCAAACGAAGCGTGCGCCAAACTGTTTCACGATCTGAGACGAGGCATGGTTGTTAGGTTTGCTTTGCAAAGACCATCGTTCAATGTGGAACGTTGAGAACTGCACCCTTGAAGGATTGCTCGCAGCGCCTCTCAATAAGACTTTAACAAACAGGCCTGTCGGAAATGTCAATTCCAACTGCAAGTACTGCTAGAGACCTCATAATGGTAGTCCAAGCTTAGACAGCAGTGAAGGCAACGTCTGTAGTGGCAATAGGTCTAGTAATAAGTTTTTGTAGAGGTTTTTGAGATTTAACGCAATGAAACCGCTGTGCCCAGCTAAACATTTAATCAAATATATCATAAAGTTGGTCTGTTTACGTATTGCTAATTTTGCTACACTGCAGCGCTGTCAACAAAACATATCGAGAACAGGGAAGTTATGTTTGCATGTGGCAACTTATTAAACTTCTGACTTGATTATCCTATTATTATGGACAATCTTACGGTTAAAAAACCTATCGCGAAGAGTACAAAGTAATAAAGTTATCTCTGTCTTAACTACGCGAGAATACTCATATGTTTTTGAGTTTTTTACCTGCCACAACGCTGAATTTTTTAGTGTTAAGCGAAACGCATTCTACATAGGTCGCATTTAGAAGCAATAAATTTTCTTCAGAAGTGTTTTGCTGATTAAATGCGAGAAACAACAAACATATTTTGAGGATGGACTTTGGTCAGGGAAATATCTGGGAATGAAATGTACAAACACGTACTCCCTCAGCTGGTGTTGCCATAACGAACTTTAAGGCATATGCACTTTTTATAGTTTCGTTTAGCTTGATCCTAAAAATCTGCATAGTTAACATTCATTTGCGATATCCAAGCAAAGTTGAAGTCTTGTTAAACACAGTAATGAAGTCGCGTCGGTCAGAGAAATGTCAATCTGTCAGTTCTCGCCAAACCTTCCTGATTTTGCAATTGTTGCGCATGAAGTTACATGCGCGAGTTTGGGCTATGGTAGCAGAACACGTGACCTGCGCAGTGGGCAAAAAAACGATCTGAAAAATGTCAATTTCGCGAAATATCACCAGGTTGATATTTTATGGGTTAGGCGCAAGGATCTCCAAACATTTTTGTCACAGGACCACATAGCTACAGTATTACACAACAGTTCGAGGGCCGGACATCTTACGTAATGTGAGTTTTTAGGGGATATGTTACATTCTATTCAATCAACAAGTTTAACTAAAAACAATTATTGTTTCATTACTGACAAAACGGCTCCGCGGGCCGGATGAGATGGCTTCGCGGGCCTGATTTGTCGCGCGGGCCGTAGTTGGAGACAGACCCCTGGTTTAGAGTTTTGCTCAATCAGCGTTTTGTACATCTAGGTCAGATTTGGATTTTCTTATTATAGATTTCCAATGTATAACTTAGTGTTAATATATCATTCTGCTTCATTCCCCCAAAGGACGCATAAGAAATTAATCTCTGTCTGCAAGGGCAGCATGAAGAATTTTTCGTGTTTCGTTAATACTGCAATAAACAGGCTAAGGGACACGTTTGCTTGAGCATGCGCCACCAAGGTTTGCAGGATGGGTTTGAATCTCGTTCGGTCATGCCGAAGATCTGAAAACGATACTTTCGGTCTGACCAGCCTTAATGAGTGGGTCAAAGAGAGAGGAGTTCATGCGCGGTGCTGTAATTGACTCGCTACCATTACAGCAGTCACTACGAAAAGAAGCCGCGTGGCCTATTGCGCAGAGTAAGCGGAAATGGGCGCGGAAGATTGGAGTCGAGCCAGGCTTGAATTTGTCAAAATATTTCGATATAACTTCGGGCCTGCATACAAATTTTTTTTACTATGTTCAGGGTCAGACTTTTGGTTCGTGACGGAGATTTGTTTTGCTCACTGCGGTAACTTCTGAGAGTGGAGTGATTGTAATTTTTCTTCAGTTCATTCTATTTGCAAACACAGCTGCGTTCTTTTGCTCTCCGCTCGGATTAGTCTCACTATGTTTTTTGAGAAGGCGACAGTGGTGAGGAAATTAGCACGCGATGGCGTTGCGTCGAAAATATCAATCACTTACAAGTATCGTTTTCCTTTGCAGTGGTAATATGACAGATGCTTTGATTTCAACAATCAGTGGGTTTGAACACTCCCTCTGAAAAAAAACTGGGTACAAACCACCAAGGAGCATTTCATCCCGGAAGTATCATCAAAACTTGCAACTGCCTATTATGCGCGGAGCGACGTATACGCGAGATTTTACCATATTAGGCTCTTATTCTAGTTACTAGTTAGCTTGGAGGAAGCTTTCATTAGTTACCTTGTGTAGCGCTTAGAAGGTATCTACAGAGTTTCGACAGCAGAGTTGTAAACGGGCCTCATTTTGAAGCCATAACGGGCCCGGGCACGTAAACACAGCCGTGCAATATGTCGCCAGAAAGAGCAGATAACTCAACAAATGCATAAAGTATGTAACGATAGCTACAGCGCAGAACAACCTTTGTTCTTCATAAGGTGAAGCCAAAAACGGTCACGCGACTGGAGGTGGAATGATCATTGAGATAATTAATTGGTTGGTACAAAGTTTTTGCTTTTAAGAAAACTCATTATCCAATTAACCTAATTACCAAATTAACTAGTAACCAACTGGCATCTTTCTGTGATGATGAAGACTAATATTGCTGCGTTCAAGTAACATTTATGCCGTAGATTTGGTCTGTGCATAGGTCTTCATCAGTACCAAGAAAAATTAAAAGAATTCGAAATTTTTTCATATTTAACTACATTAGGCAAGTAACTTGGTTTCACACAAGCGACAACAAGTGAATCCATCGGACATTTTCTATAGGAAATCGAAGTTTGAGTTTTTGATGAGCGTGTAGAATACACGTACAAGTTTGAACCATTGCAAAACACAAAGCGGTCCCTGTCAGTTAATTCCTCGAAAGGTTGCAGCAAGCCTAGAGGTTTTCACTGTTACTTACACATTCGTTTTCATTATTCATTTTCATAATGCTTAGCTATTTGAACCAAATTTAAGTATTGCAATGTATCATGCGGTTCGGTGGATTGAAACTAAAAAACACTCTTTTATTCGTCAAGTTAAATTTCAAAAACATAAATGTATTCAATGATTTTTGTATCAGGCCCTGGAAATATCTGGAAATAACCGACAGCGGCAATGATCGTTTTTTCATGACGTTCCTTGTCAAAGCAACCAGCTATCTTGTCGAACGAAGGTTTCTTATACGACAAACGTGGGGTTCGATAAAAGAAATTAATGGAGCAAAGTAAGTAAAACGACCGTTGAATGGTTTTAGTGTATTTGTTCATAAGGAAGGAAATCCTTCAACAAAATATATGCTATTTATTCTAAATTGGAAAAAGTCGTCATTGCGAAAACGAAAACAGAATGGAAACTGCTGAAATACTAATTTATGAAGTGGTAAAAATAGCTATAAAGGTTTAATTGCAATATAAAAACGTGCAACACATTGTCTGTCCATTACAGTCAACAAAATCCAGAAAACTACCTCTTACCCGTCGCCCTTCTTTCGAAATGAGCTTCGTCTGTAGCGTGACTTCAAAACAAACACAATCATTATTCAAACAGCGCTTGATCTCAACTATTTCCTGGTTCGAAATTACGCAATAGCTGACTATCTGGGGATCTACATACTGACGTGTTCTCGACGTTGATTACAGAGCAATGGCTGATCGGTGAAAAGTCCTCTTTTCAAAGTCTCATTCTATTCACCAAATTCAAATATTTAAAGAGTGTTTCCAGGCAAATATTTCAAAGAAAAAGAACTTCACTACTTAAATCAACTCTTGCAGTTCTTAAAAAGGTCCCCTGCAGCAAATAAATACAAAGTGACAATACACTAAGAGCGGGCAAAGTACAGTAGCAGGACAATTGATTGAGCACTGCCAACCAAAGCTGGTAAGTAGGGCTCGATTCCCGGCCTAGTCATACCGAAGACTTGACAAACGTTACTTGCGGCCTGTCCAATCTCGTGTTAGGTGTTGATGGGTCGGTGCTGCCATTGATTCGTCCCCTGCGCAGGATTCACTGCTGAAGTAGCCGCGTTGCCCACGGCTCAAACAAGTGGAGATGGGTGCCGCAGATCACTTGCCTACAGAACCCCTCACAATTTATCCCCGAGAGTTTGATCCAATATACTTGTTTTCAGCAGATAATATCAAACATACAAGAAATTTTCTCCTGAGGTGATTTTACAAATTTTGTATGCGAAGTCTTCAAACAAGCCTTAAATCCTTCATTTGCTGTCATGCACTTGATGTTATGCCTGACCCACATATAAAAACTTTGTGTTTTCTGATCGATTGTGCATCATTTGAACCATTGGTTGAAATGAGTAAATGTTTTTCTTCTGTAGTGATGAAATATTTCAGTGCTTCATGGGAACTTCATTGAGCCCTGGAGTGCAGGAAATATTTTAGGTACGACATTAAGAACCGCAAGACCACAGGTCACAAAAGTCTATAGATTTTACGGTTGATCTCAATGTTATTCAGGTTCGGTCTTGTTTTCATCATCGGTGAAGTCACCAGCAGTGAGCAACAAGAGCTGATAGCGAATGAGAACAAGATATACGGTGACATATTACAAAGCAACGTTAAGGACAATTACATCAACCTTCCTTTGAAAGTAAGAGTTTAGTGAAAGCAACAGCATCGGCAATATTTCAACAAATAACGTTTTTACCAAGTAGTGCAAATATTTTCAGGAAAAACGAGTCCGGTTTCGAAAGCCTTTTTCTGAGAAGTAACAAACGAAAATATGGCCTATATAATCAATTATGTTGTGAAGCTGAAGTGTGTTTAAAAGTTCATCCAATCTAAGATTCACAGTTCATCGCTCGGTCGTGAGACGTCGCTGCTTTCGGAATGTTCAGTGCACATCAGAAGAACGTCTTTCTCATTTTGCAATGTTCACTGCTTATCAGAGAATCTTCTTTGTCCTATCAGTTAGGAGGATATTGCAAGCTTTTGAACAACCATTTTNCGGGGAAAAGACCTTTAAATTCAAACAGTTTTTGCAGCTGGTTGCTGGGGAATAGCCCCATTGCCACGGGGGGCTCTTGTGGGCTTAGTTCCCCAAACAAAACTTCAATCCCCCAAAATGTAATATGAAACGCGAAAAGTCGATGGTTTTTTATCCACCAACGTTCTGTTTTGTCCTTTAATTTAGGGATAAAACATTACTTGCCACTGTTACCTAGATTCATCGCTTGACCACGGACACGATTGTGATTTAATAAACATCTTGAGGCTGGATAGCAATTAGCGTCAGCATTTATTGCTTGGAGTGATGAACGTGAAGTTGGCATATGTGCTTAGTTGTATAAGTCCAGAAGTCAGAACTGTAATTAATGAACATATTTTGTGTAGTGATTGGTGTCAAAAAGTCTATTTTTCCTTTATGATAAATTTTGTTTTAAATAAAATCTTGAACTGATACTCAATGCGAGTAACGCCTGCACTTCAGCTGCTAAACAAGTTCCACGTTACTGCCGTAGATGTTGGTGTCAATCTTCAGAATACCATTCCCTCTGTGCAAAAGTAAAGCTCCCCTATTGAAGACTTTCTGGAGACGGTTTTTGCTGGGAATTCTGTGAGATTTTGTTGACCATTTATTTAAAGACTACAGCGAGGAATGACCCAAGGTTTAAAAAAAATCATACGAAAAACATATTTTGTAATAGCCTACCCAATCCACCGTGATTAAGAAATTGTAATACATGAAAAGTTCAGGTAACGAGATTGTCATGAAAAAAACTTTTGTTTTGATATTTTTGAAATTGCTTCATGACTTGGACAATATTGTTAGATAAAAGCCACTTATATCTTTGTGATGTCACAACATTTTCATGAGGTAACACTATTTGAAAATCACGGCCAGTTAAAACGATACAAACGACATATTGTAAACGTTTCGATAACTCCTGTTATCAATTTGCAATTCAATTTGCAATGCACTCATGATGATACCCGGAGTTATCGAAACGTTTGCAATATGTCGTTTGTACCGTTTACATTTGCCGTGATTTTCATTATAAGGCTTTTTAGCACTTGCGCTTTCGGTGTACTATTTGAAAACCTCAACACTTTTTTTGAAAAACTAAAGGAGGTATTCGATTTACGTGATGTTCGCTGAAAACAAAAGAGATGGTTCATAAATACAAACTCATGAACCAGAGACCTTCAAAAAGTGTTATTGGATCGAAAATGTTTAACGAAAAATGCTGAAATTTGTTGGAACGTATTGCAAACACAGAAGTTATTCATAGGGATTCAGAAATTTCGAACTTTAACCGGTCAAATATTTTTTAGGTTTTAGCTGCCATGCAGTGGGTCACCTACGAAGTTGGAAACAAAAGTGACTATTTTGTCACAACAGATGATGACTGTTACGTGAACGTGCGAGCAACCTTTGATTATTTCAGCAAGAACAAAAGCGAACACCTGAAAAAAATCCACTGCGGCTTCGTCTATGATAAGTCGGCTACTCCGATTAGGTAAGCATAAAACTAACTCCCAATTTTTTTAAGAGCAGCCGATTTACGACAAGACAGACAGCTGCCAACAGAGATGTTCCTCAAATGCAGAATGTAAGACAGAATGCAGTTATAGTTTTCGCCTTGAAAATATACGTAACAAGCACGTTTGGTACCGTTTCACGTATAAGACAAAATTTTAAGAAACTGTAGTGTACAGGATTTTTCGAACCGATTGAACTGACCTTGACTAACAACAAATTCATTTCCTAATTGTACGAGCTTCTGCAACGCTCAAAAAGCAACAAGCACGGTTTGTGCTAACTATACGTTTGAGTCAGTTTTGGAACGTGAAGAATGTGCAAACTTGTTGATTTTAACTGAAAATTAAGATCTTTCCTAGAACTGCTGTTTAAGAGACATTGACATGACGTAGTTTCAAAATATTTCTGCTTCGATGTTTCAGACGAAACAAAAAAGCCCCACAAAAGTTTTAAAATCGTTATTACATAAAGTTTACATACACCTTCAACTAAGATGTCCTCCAGAGTCTTTTTCCTAAAAACGTTGAACAAGAACACGGATTTCAGCTTGATTTAAACATTTTCTAAACATCTCGTTTTTAAAACCATTATGTTAAAAATAAATGGTGAACTTTCCGAAATGCAAAAGGAATTAAAAATTTGTGAAACCGTTACTGCACAAGGCGACTGGTGACTTTTGAGATGTTTTGATTTTGCAGCGGGCATACACAGAAATAAACAAATTGCAGAAAACGCTCAGTCTTAAGGATGTATATTTTCAGAAACAAAGCATCGAAATACTACATTTCTTACGACGTCTATCCGGACGAGACCTATCCAGACTTTTGCCACGGGGGAATGAGCGCCATGTCCTTCGACATCCTTAGCGACATCTACCGGACTGCGGAGACCACTAACTTTGATGGATTTTACTTAGAAGACGTCCTCATCACTGGGATTTTGAGACAAAAAACTTACAACACTTCAGATCAGATCACTGCCATTGATTACAACAACGTATTGTTCCACAATGGCCGACCGGAAGTTCTTGTCTGGCACTTAGGTCTTGTGCGAAAGCTGCAAATATCTTTTGCCGTCCGTTGGCGCAGAGCGAAAGTCAGCATGATGATAAACATTCCAACGTTGAATCAAGACCCTAAAGAGAAAGATGCTGAATTTTTTTCAGCAGTGTTGCTTCCACCTGCAACGATGCCAGGACATAATCTGAATGAGACTATGGCCCTGTTTGTACACTTGTGGCGCCCTTTTCGTCCCAAAGTCGGCCCATCAGCGATCGATCCCAATTTGCCAAATCACGCACAGTTGCGCCAAAGAAGAATGTCAAAAGAAGCATATTTCCAGCGAGTGATATTTGACGCGAATGAGCGTGGGGGGAAAAATGTTGCAGAGATAAAACAAAAGATTAAAATTAACGTTCAACATTCGTGACAGCAGGTTTTGATCTTCGCGATTTGATTTTATCGAAACGATAACATTTTTATTTTTAATTTCGCGTTTCAAAGCGTATCTCCGCGTACAATGCACCCTTTTATTGTTGATTGTTTTACGTTAAGTTGTTTTTAAAATACTGTTTAATTATGTTGTTAATGTTTCCAATCAGAGTGACATTTCGAATCAAATTTGTTTTAAGAGCAGTGTCAGAGCCACCATGAGATTTTTGCCGGCTTGCTCCAACAGATGTTTTTATTTTCTGTTGCAAAGTTGAGACTTTTGTCAATGTGCACTTAAATTTTTCTTCAACTATTCGTTAACTTCCAACAATGTTTTAAAAAAAGTACAAAAGCACGTTTATTTGGTAATCTCAGTTGAAAAGGATCAGTTGGAAAATTGAAGAAAAAATTGTCATTTTTGCAGTGACAAGAAAACACTGCGAAAATCCAAAATAAAATGGACCTTAAATTTTCCAGCACTGTATGGTTAACTGAGGAATTATGGTCAAGATTATGCAAAACAGATTCTTTGAAGCCACCGGTATTGTCAATTCGATGGCGTATGAGGAAAATGAAAACAGATATGGCAAAACACGTTGTCAGAGTTGGTGTGACATAATAATGAGAGGATTGATTATGGTTCCAAATAATGTTTTTCAAAAATCCGAAGTATGCAAATGCCCTGGAAGGGGATTTGTGCACAGAGAAAAAGAAAAAAATTGTAGAAAAAAAAGAAGCAGGGCATTCGAGTAATCTGCCTGCCATGCAGTGCTTACATAACTCTGCGAGGATTCTGACTGCACTTATCAACATTCATGTGACACTGCACCACAAGGGCAAAGCAGTCAAATCTGCTTCCAAAGTGGTTTACTAGGAAATTGATTTCGCGTCATTTACACATTTTCTGTCCTGTACATGGTAAGCAAAAGCTAACGGGTGAAATGATGAAACACTAAGCAAGACTTAACCAATCATGCCAACTGCAGTGTGATACACACGCTAAGATTTGTGGATTTAAAGAAACACGTGGGCTGTAGTTGAAAACACATGTCATACCCAGTGTTTTTCAACCCTGTCGCTGCAACGGAACTTTCCGTAAATATTTGCGTTGTTCATGGAACCCTATGCAATGATCCAAGTGTCTGTTCTACTTCCTGTAAAAAAACAGATGGGTAGAAATGTCGCATCAATGTTTCATTTCTATCTTTTGACGGAACCCTTGGCAGCCACTCGCGGAAGCCTGTTTGGAAAACACTGTCATAACCATTACACCAGTGGTTCCCAAACTGTGATACGCAAAGGCCTTCGAAGTGGTACGTGAGACCCTTCCGTTCTTCTACACCAGTGTTTCCAACCCCGAGTCTCTGGCTGAGTCCGGAAGCACCAGATGCAAGCAAGTTTGTTGCAATGCCCTCAGACAATGATAACTTTGCTGTTTCACATGGCATTTATGCTTTTGAGGTAGTGTGGGCAGTAGCTTTAGCTTACAGTTTTTATCTAAACTGCAGTTTGTTTTTGCGGTCTTAGTTTAGGCTATAAATGCTAAACGAAAGCAGGCGTTCGCGTATAATGACAACTACTTGAAACTTGGATTTACTTCAGTCGTGGTAAACGGTGGAATCCGGCCGCAGTTCATGTTATGCTTAGAAGCCCTTGCTCACGGATCTCTCAAAGAAGCTTGCTTAACCATCGAGTAAAAACATGTAAAATACCGTGGCGAAATCCTTGAGCTTTTTACAGAGAAAGAACACCAGATACTGTGAAGTCTTCATCTTCCATCTACTTCAAGAGTAAAAACGTACTCTCATAGTAAAGCAGTGCGTGCTTCTTTTACTATTGCTTGGAAAATGCAAGAGCAAAAGCGCCTTATACATGATGAGAGAGCTTGGTCGAACCGGCAGCCGTAAAAATAGCCAGGATAATGCGCAGTGATGCCGTAGCTCAGGGGGGGGGCGCAACCAAGCAGCACTGCCAGGCCAAATGCACATAACCAGATTGGTCCATGGGACACAGTTGCTTGTGTCAAGCTCTGCGGGTTAGACAAATCGCTGACCACCTATTCAAGACTCTGGCAACACTCTTAACCGGCGTTCTCTGTGTGTTTGTTTGATTAAAAATCGCCATTGTTTCACGAGGTGTGAACAGCACAGCGGTTTAGGTTTAGTCAGAGTTGCGGTTGGGCGCTGAGCCTGATAAGAGTTATGTCGATATTTTGCTAGTTAGTTAAAACTAGTTGGGCTTTTCTAACGTGACCGGGCACCAGTGCAAACTTGTACAAGGCCACGATCTGCGAACCCAATAACACGCCCGATACTTCCATCAGGTCAGTGATCTGACACATAATAAGATTTACAACCGTAATGCTTGCTTGTGGAACAACGGGTTGTGCATAAAGTAAATACCAGTTGCGGGTGAACCGGCGTGGTCATAAGGGTAAGTAAGCAGCACACTATTTTTTTCTTAATAACATTAAGGTTAGGATCTTTCCGCGGGCCACTTTTGACCAGCGGGCTAAGGGTTGCACACTCCTACCGTATCTAATAAGTTAACCACGTTTTTTCTTCAAACAACACCATCAAGTGGCGCATCCAAGAACTCCCAGTCGACATTCTGAAACAAACCATTGCTGTTGCAAAGCGAAGTGCAAATCTTGATTGGACGAGGCTGGGCGAGGCTACAGCTTTGCCAAACGATGCAGAGTTCATATTGTTCTTGCGATACCGCACGACCGAGGACTGCGTGGAACAATTTTTCTTTTGCTGTCCACTTGACAATTTCTTCACTGAGTAAAATCAGCTTTCGTGGACTCACTGCGTGTGTGTTTGTGCCGATGGTGCTTCAGCCATAATAAGAATCAAAAAGACTTTATAATTTTACGAAAACGGAAAACTAAAATATTTAGGTAGTCATTGTCTTCTTCGCCGAGAAAAAGTCAGACAACAAAGAAATTTAAGAAATCTGACAGTTTTTAAATGATGTGGGAAAGAACGCACTGGGCATCGGTGGGGAAGAAAACATTGGCGAGATGGGTGAAGAACACACTGGGCGTTTATTTCATTTGAACATCAGTTGGCTATCATGAGGAATGATGTTGAAGTGCTCATGAATCCCACCTTCTGACTTGACTGCATCTGTAATGAGGACTTTAATAGCGTTAATCTGGCCAAAAAATAAAAGTGTTGTTGTTGATGCTGGAGAGAGTGGCCCACACAGTGACACCAGTGCGTTATTAAAAGATCAGAATCAACGATTCATCGACAGCAAGTTGATTGCCAAATATTCTTGGGTGATTTTTTATACATTTTAATCAGCTACACAGCTCCATGCACGGAAAAGGTAAAATAGTTTTAGAAGTGTCAAAGACATTGTCACGTAAAATGCAGTTGTGAATCAATCGAATTGAAAATGGAAGAATATCTGCGTTTTCGGCATTAAACGCATTTGCAAAAGAGGTAAAATTGATTTGCGCTGCACTCGCCAATTCTTTCTTGAGCGCCTTACCACATCTCTCCGAGATGCATAGATATATCCCTTGTCACATTTACATCAAAAACATGCGAAGCCCTTTTGAGGTGCCAGAGCTGCAGGTTCATTGAGAAGGTTTGCATTGCTGAACCGCTGATTGAACTGCAATGTCGACAGCTGTGGAGTGTCTGACTCAATTTTGAGTGGATGTCCAGACAATGAAACCAAAACTCTCTATTTGTGCAGGCAGGCAAAAAAGCTTTTTTTCTTTTTCCAACTACATACCGTTGTGAAGCTATTTTTCAACGATATAACTATTTTTAAAACCAAACACCGATAACAACTTCAACCAGAAGACGACATCAGGTGTGCGTTGACGACCACAAGCCCTTATTTCAACAGACTTGTGCAACAACCTCAGAGACAAGATTCTCAGTGAAATTTGTGAATGTGGGCGATGAACCGAATTTGCTAAATCTACTGTTTGTATCATTCTCGTAGTCTTAATCCATCTTGAGTCCGTGACGATTTTCACTGGCCGAAAATAGTCCGTGTCGTAAAAAGGTTGAGCACCACTGTTCTACACAAAAAAATGCATTTCGTTTTCACTGATGGGGATCTGTTGATAAATTCCAGCATTTTTGTGTACTTCCCCTATTAGTTCCGACAAATGTCCATTATAATTTCTCACAGCCATAATCTTCATGTCGCATTTGTGTCGGTTTTGGTTTTCCAAACTTTTGAACGAATGATATTTGGAAGATTGAGTTTCCTGGAGAAAGGTGGTACGTGGTGACAGCACGGGGCCCACAAATGGTACGCGATGGGAAAAAGTTTCGGAACCTATGGATTACACTGTCATCACTGAAACTGAAAGACTATGTTTGCGTCAATAGTCAGCCGGCTGATTTGAAGCAGGCGGTTTGGATGAGTCACAAAACACTGTTCTTGGTCGCACGTGGCCTGCACAATTATCAACTGCTGGCTGACGCAAAAAGGCTGCACGTTTCGAAATTTTTCTTATTGGTTCAATACATTTCCAACATTTTGTGAAAACACAGTTGGCAGTGGTCTCATGTCCGTATCGTCCAGACAAAAAGTAGGGTATTCGAGGAATCTGCACGCCATGTTGTGCATTCATGGCAGAACACTGCAAGGATTCTGACTGCGCGTATCCAAGTTATGAGTAGTTGCGGAATTAGCAGCAGATACAAAATCATATCAGCGTGACCATTCATGCTGAAAGGCACCTTACCAAACCTCGAAACCGGAAACAACTCAAAGTGAAAATCATACATCCAGGTAACAATAAAATACCTTCATCAACGTCAAAATCTGCGCAAACGGTACAGCATGGGTTATGAAACTTGGCCATGTAGAGTGCCATTTCAATCTGTCTGGTGTTATTTACTGTTTCGTGTAACTGAACGTTTCGAGTTCCTGCCATACCGAGGTATCACCTATGTTTTAAAACAGTGGTTCCCAAACTGCGGTACGCGTACCACTAGTGGTACGCGAAGACCTTCTAGGTGGTACGCGAGACCCTGCTGTTCTTCTACACACAAAAAAAACATTTTGTTTTTACTTATCGGGTTCTGTTGATAAATTCCTGCATTTTTGTGCACTTCCCTTATTAATTTCGAAAAATGGCCTTTATAATTTCTCACAGCCATTTTGTTCATGGCGCATTTGTGTCAAGTCTGGTTTGCCAAACTTTTGATCGAATGATATTGGGTAGAATGAGTTTTTCTGGAGCAAAGTCACTTTAAGCTGGCATGCGGTGAAAAGACAGGGCCAACAAATGGTAAGCGATCAGAAAAAGTTTGGGAATCGCTGTTTTAAAAGATGTACTGTATGTTGCAATTGTGGAGCGTGTTGTTTGTGATGAAAGCTATGTCGGAAACCATCGTTTGTTAAAGGGATGCAGGATCACACACTGATTTAAGTAATCTTCAAATTCCATACTGCAATCTTTTCATTTAACATTGGCAATACTTTAATAAACTGTTAGAGCTTTTGGCTTTGAATTCTTAATAATGGAGTTCAGATACGTCGGCGATACTTCGTTAAAAATATTTAATTTTAGAGGCAGTTGTTCTATTCGGCGCAATGGAAAAATTTAAAACTTTGATGTGACGCTCAATTTCTATCTAATATTGTCAATGATTTCATATTTGGCGACAAAGCGTCGATAATTTGACTACCAGGTAATTTCAGCATGCATGTCCGCACTTGCAAACAGGCTTTTTACGGTGTCGCTTCGGTGACAGTTAAGACATTTTGAGAGACCGCAACTATTTCATCTTAATATACCGAGCTAGTCATTCAGCGAGGTTTTAGCGTATTTTGGTGCTGGTGGTCACAGCGAGGTTCTACTGCAGCCTATTTTGAGAGACCATTGGAAAATTTTGAGAGACTGCTTCGGTGTTTCAAAACTCTGCACGCGAACATTCTCCATGGTTCTTACATTTAGCCAGACAACCTGCTGGAACTTTGCATCATCGTATTTTATTGCTCAGAAAACCTACAAGCAAGATTTTCAATGCAGTTTATTAATATCCTAGAGATTTCCGAAACGCTTCGGCTTACAAAGTTATCTGAACGTTCTGAACTTTAGCCTAAAATGTTCATTTACCATTCAAGCCAAGGCCAACAAATCTGAAGTAAAACGTTTGCATGATAGCTGTAAACGAGTTTCATATAAAGGCAAGTGAAGCGAAATGTCTTCCAAGTTTGACAATGCTTCAATGGAGCAATGATTCAGTACTTTCTTGATGGGAAACCAGTGAGCAAGTTCAAGCATCTTCAACCAAATTGTCGCGTCGTTAGCTCTACGAAAGATCAAATATTTGACTTTCATCTTCCTTTCCAAAAATTCTTCAAAGTAACAGCTTCTTGCAATTAAATTGAGTTTACGCCTTTGTATATCTATGGAATTGATTCGGTGTACAATTTAACTAACTCAGTGAAAAGACTGTCAACCTTTTGTTTACAAACAAACATCGCTTCGATAAACAAAAATATAGTTATTTTGTCCATTTGCCATAGATGTTTTATTCAGTGTCCATTGGTACCTCAAAACATCTCTTTTTACTTTTGGAGAGCAGATTTAGCGATGAAGAATTGCCCAGTGTAATAACTGCTCATGTTTAAAAATTTAGCGCCCGGGATGGAGAAGCAGAACTTATTTATTGCAAGAATCAGGTCGGAAATGACGAAAAACATGGCTCCGAAAGCGACGCTGTTTCCGAAAAATTGCCGCCCGCCTGAAACGAAACAAGAATGAGCCTGAATCTTTAGGCTTTTGAAAAACAAGAAGAAAATTTGCATCAGAATCATGCATGACAATCGGAAGGATATTTCTAGGGGTTGGGCAATAGTGGATATTTTCAGTGGTGTAGCCAAAA
>JGI24022J15233_10001684_pt1 | contig 19140 bp, 9 predicted proteins | sample Ectturendosymbi2_FD_15233 | JGI IMG/M metagenome (IMG submission 15233) | reverse complement strand
CGCCCTTTTTCGCAGCCCAGCTTAATGTGCAGCCCACTGGCCCGTCCTGTAGTGCAACTCGCCACACCGCGGAAAATTAATGTTTTTCATTTGGCAACATGGCCTGTGGGCCCTCCGTTTAGTATTATCCCCGAACCAGTTAAGTGGCAAGTAGGTAGCCTTTAAAGGCTCGAAAGTGGACTAAAATTTAGAACAAAAGCTTCAAAATGACACTCTTCCTGTTACCTGGTACCAATGTGTATATGATATACTGTAAAATAAATGGTTAGTTCACATAAATTGTGAATTTTTGTGAAACTACCTTAGAACTAAATCTCTCACTAAACATTGAAAAACAATTTGTTTTTCATGTACCTAACATTTGCTGGAATAATGTTTGCTGCTAATGTTATTGTAATCTGTCCGACTCTTATCTCTGCAACGCTGTTTGGTGACACCATGACCATGCATCTGGTTGGGAACAACTCATCCATGAAACCCACCTTACTGTGTGGTTTGTAGGTAAATTTATATTTTTTCACAACTTGTATGTATAAACATAAATTGTTTTCTGCCCTTGCTGCTTGTTTTTGTGATGAAATGTTGTGCTAAAATGGCTTGCCCACCATCATCTGATATGTATTATGTTGATATGTTTATTAAATTGTGTATGTAGTATGTTTTTTTTGCCCATTTTCTTATTATGGTATTCCAATTTTATGCTTATTGTTTCATGTCTGACTACCTGCTATTTCAATCTGTGATTTCAGATGCATGGGACATGGGATGCATGGGAAACTTATTCATATGCCACGTGTGATGTAACAGTAACGCATGACGAGAGTGTTGTAGCCTTGGTAGAAATGAAGTAAACATAAAAGATAAACCCTAAACCTAACCCTAATTGTTGCCCTAACCCTAATGGAACACTAACTTCTAAACGTAACACGTAAGCCTGAAAAAAGTAAAGAAAAGAAAAATGTAAGTCGGCAAGGTGAGAGTTGAACCAAAAACCATTGGCATAGTAGCCATAATGCATAACCGTTAGGCTATGAGATCCACACAATTTGAGTGACAAACTGACCCTTTTATTTGAATTTTGTCAGGACAGGTGTATCTGTAGTCACTTCCAATAAAAGTTATATTATGTTAACGTTGTGCTTGTTGCTGGCCCAACATTTTAAGTAATATTCATTTCATGAGTTGGTTTTGACACAATTTTGGTACCAGAGTGTTCTGTAAGAAAATGAATTAAGTACTGGGCAGGTTTTTGAGAGTTGACCACATTTATACTGGTTTCATAAACGCAGTATCTAGGTAGCCGGCAATGACTACGTAAGGTCAAGTGAAGTGTTAGCTTAACTATTTAGCCAGCAATGTCTACTCACAGGGTGAACTGCTAGGTACTAGCCGGCAACATCAAAACCAAAAACCCTAGAATTAATATGCACAATGTAAAGAACGGATGTCCTTGGATATTGTTAATGGATACATGATGACATGACCGGAGTAGAAAAATAACTTGTTACACAATAACTAAAGGTAAAAATACAATAGAAAAAAAATTGTGATTTTATTTTAATACCATTTTCTCCTGAACACCTAAATGCTAAAAAGTTACGATGTTTTAATTTTTTATATTTTCGCAACTGCTGAAACCTAAATTTCAATCCCACTAGAGCTTGTTATTAAGAATATAATAATCTTGTTGCGAGATAGAACAAGGTGGCTGAAAGTAAACATAGGCTAGCAACAAATACTATTTTACTACCGTTGTGGTGTAATTACTAACCGCAAAATATCAGTTTTCACGACTCTGGTTATGTCATTTTATATCCGCACCTAAGATCTGCTATTTACGAATATCTGTATTTTACAAAGCACCGAATTAATAGTGAACAGTAGGGATCACCAGCCGGCAGTGAATATGCAGACAAAAGAGCTTAAAGTGAAAATGAAATCTGTCTCTACTCTGACTATCTGGCTATGCAAGCCGAGTTGAGTAGTTATGATGCTGATGTTTTACAGTCATGTGACTAAGGGCATTGTTGTACATTATTTGTAGTTAAAGGTTTGAGATTTTATAGTTTAGATGCATTTAAACTTGGTTCATGTAGAAATGTCAACTTTTTGTTAAAAAAGCAATAAAATTAGGTGAAATGGAAAAATGCAATAATTGGGAGCTGTCAGCGTAGTTCCATCGACCAAGCAATACTGAATAAGCTAACCTACACAACCTGAACTTTTATTTAACTTATTTTAATTATGTGAAACCCTAAAAGTAAACCTAAAACTTCAAACCTGATACCCTAAAGGTGATACTAAAGATAACTGTAAATGTCAAACTGTAAATGTCAAGCTTGAAAGCTAATGTAAATGCTTGTTTACTTCACACTGAAAACGATCGAGGAGTTACCAAGTGTAATTCTTAGTTTTTTGTGTTGTGTCAAGTATTTATGCACCTTGTATGGCTTGGTGCAGTAAATCATGGTGGTTTAAGTAATAAGATAAGATTGTTTTTGGCAAGTGCTGGCTTAGTGGCAGTGTAGATGCTAAAATCCTAAACCTGAAATTGGAGCCGTATCACCATTAGAAAAGTGTACCACAAACTGGCATAGTGCAGACATCATTGCCAAGACCACCACTCTTTCACTGTATGTCCACCTACTATTATATAAAGAAAGTCTGAGCCTGGTTTTGTTTGTGGCGTCTTAACCTAACCATGGGTGAAATCACGTGGGTGCCGGCTACCTAGTAGTTGACCTTGCATAGCCGATGTCAGCCATTTAGACAGTTCCTTCCATAAAACACCTTGGAATTTAAGCTTAGTGTTAGGATAAATCAAAAACCATGCAAGATGTACATAAACATTTTATATGAAAATATATTAACACTTTGAGAATCGGCCTATGAATGTATTGTACCTGGATTTTGGCCTAAAACCAGAGGTTTTCAGTTGCCTTACCAACGTCATATCTCCTCCACCGATTGTGCTAGAGAGCTGTTCAAGGGCTTAAACAGATCAGCCAGTCTTCTAGTCTGCACTCGAAAAATTTTTTTAGTTGGGTGTTGCGGATTTTTTGTGAGTGACATCATAAGTGAAATAGTTTTTTTGTCATTTTGTCTCATGTTACCTGGCCTAGGGCCCAACAGCTTGGCCAAAGTATTTCACTGAAGTTTTCATTGGAAACTAGACTCGAGTCCAAGTCTTTTGAGCCTTTGATCAACTTTCTAACATTTCTGGTTCAAATGTTATGATTAAAAATAAACAAATCAATAACAAAAAAAATTTTTCTGCACCTCCCAACCAAATTTTTTTTCACTACAGACACAAAGACTTGCCGAATCTTCTGAGCATTTGAACAGCTCTTTAGCGCAATGATTGGCAAAAATATTCCCATATAAAAATACACGCAAACTGCTGGTTTTAGGCTGAAAACATACGGGAAGCCAAGGTGTAAAGTGATGTAAAGCAATAGAGACTTCTGGCATACTGTCTAAGCACCAGCTTACCATGGAGCTGGATTTTCATGCAATATTAGGTAATGAAAATTCTGATCCAGGCCATATGAAATGTTCTCACTGACCATGTTTGGCCCATGCAGCAGGTTCCCCACCATTGATCTAAATAACATTGCTGCAGAAAATGGGCTTGCAGTTGTTGCAACTCTCCAGTGGCGTTGCGTTGATTGTGTGATTCACCACGAACGAGATGTCCGCGAAGAAAAACACTATGAACGTGGCACGAACAAGCAATAATAGAGTGATCATGACATGTGAACTCTATTGTTGCTTGCTGCCACAGTGTGAAGCTTTGCGCATATGCTGATTGGGTTTTTCCGATTGCAAGAAAATGGTGCTGTGACCAGGATGTCAAGGTTGTGCGGAGTTCAGGCTTCACACAAAGAACGTGCGATAAGTGTGGTTCGTTGTAAAAAGGAGGAATGTTGTTGCAACTCTCTGGTGGCGTTGCGTTGATTGTGTGATTCACCACGGATGGGATGTGCGCGAAGGAAAACACTATATGAACATGGCGCGAACAAGCAATATAGAGTGATCATGGCATGTGAACTCTATTGTTGCTTGCTGCCACAGTGTGAAGCTTTGCGCGTATGCCGCTCAAGCTTTTCCGATTGCAACACAATTTTTTTTATATTGTTTCTTTGTCAACTTTCACTTAGGACTGAAGATGTATTTAACATGAAAATAGTTTCCTGGTGAAAATAAATTGCGACTGTTTCGCTTGATGTGTGGTCACTGCTATGATTTGCTGTTTTGCTAACTGGGACACATTATCAGTGTTTCATAAGGGATCATAAGGCAAATGCAGAAACCATGTCCAGCACATAATAAATTACAAATATAGTCTAGCAATGAACTTACACCAGAGGTTTGTATAAATATTGTACCAAATTAAAAAAAATCTCTTGCATTGTATACATCAGTTTTTGGCTGACAATGGACAGATAAACTTTGTAAGACCAAACCTGCCACTTTATTTTTGAAATTACTCTTGCAACATGTGCAGAACTATAGCCATGGTGTTCTATCAACAAAGGTAATAATCTACCTGAAATGAACATAGAAGTTGACCAGAAATGCTAGAAAGCCAATGAAAGGCTCAAAAGACTTGAATCTATTTTCCAAAAAAACTTGAGTTGCAGAATTCCCTCCAGCAGTTGCTGCCCGTGGCCAGGTAACCTGAGCCAAAATGGCCTAAAACCTACCCCACTAAGGACATCACCCACATAAAAATGAAATCGAAAACTACAACTTTTTTTCAATGCAAACTAGAACACTTTCTGTATCTCTAGGGGGATTGAACAGCTCTCTAGCTTAATCGACTAGGAAGTTCTGGAGTTGCAAAGTGGTGCGAAATGTGAACTTTCGAATTGTGAGTTACTTGTACACTGGTGCCAAGGGTGTTAATAGTAATAAGGAACAATAAATTATTATCATGACATATGTAGAGCAGCACTAGCAAGGATTTTGACATCCCTGTTTTCTCTGCTCTCCATTCCTAAGTTTATTCAGCTCAATGCCTGATCCTATATTCTATCCTAAGTTCAGCTCAATCCTAAGTTCAAAGTTTGTTTTCTAGATGGCAATGTTACCATATCAAGATGAGCGGAAGCGCTTGTCCAATTGGGTAAGACATAAGAAAGACCGAAGACTAGGAATGTAAGTTTTGTTTGAGGTTCATTTTAGTTTGATTGTAATGCCACGTTGTTTGTTTAGAATTGCAATGATCTTACCTGTACATGGTTTTGGTTGGTTCTGACCTTACGTGTTTTTATAATCAACAAATTGAAATATTGATCCTAGGCCTTGCCACAAAGACATATATACAGTATTAAATTTTGAAGTCTAGAAACTTATGCTTACAGGCATCTGGGTTTTGGTCATAGACCGAAATATTTTTGAAATGACCAAAAATCATCAAGTCATTTTGGTCAGATTGTTTGAAAATATAGGCTAATGAACACTGTTACAATGAGTTTCAATACAACTATGAGACAAATGACTGAAATGTCTCAGTGACCAAAGTGTCTCAGCAAAAAATGACTGAAATGTCTCAGTGAAAAAAAACAGGGCAGCAGGGCCGGAGCTGGACATTTTGCTTGGAGCCGGAGCTCAAATTATATATCAAAAGGAGCTGAAGCTCAGTTAGCACTTTGACAGCCAGTCTACGAATATATCGTACCTGGATTTTGGCCTAAATCCAGCGGTTTTCGGTTGCCTTGGCAATGCCATAGCTCCTCCACTGATTGCGCTAGAAAGCTGTTCAAGGACTTAAACGATATATTTTTATCTGGTTGCAGGGGTTGACATCAGTGTAAAAACTTAGCTTACTCACCGATACTGACATGTTAACAACCTTATGTATCTTAAAAACACATTTCATATCAGAATATAGTGTAGGTAACATACATTCAGTTGGATACATAACCGTTTAACATTGTCATTTCACCATGGAAATATACTTTTGCCATGTTAATTTAACCTTCTGCAATGTCCTAAAAACAAACTGTAACCCTAACCTTGGCATTGAAGTTGTGCATGGCAAAATGATGGCAGTTGGAAGACTTGCTCTGCATTAGGTTTGCGTGAACTTAACCAATATTGTCCGCATATGCTCATTTCAATTTGTTATTACTCAAAAACAAAAAATTATACATATTACATATTTTGATATATTGTAGGTAACAAATAGGGCTGTGATATCCGATGGTCATCAGCATTTTTTAGTTTGATCCACGGGGTCAATTTCAGGGTTAAAATATAGGTCAAAAGGTCATCACCCCAAAATTTATGAAAATCACAAAAATTATCTCAGATTTGAATACCTGGCTTATTGCCCTTTTCAAAGATACCTTACTTTCCCAGATTGGACAACTAGTTCAAAAATATGGTGTTTTGAAGTTGGGTGCCCCCCTTTATTTTCTATAAATTTTCAAAAAATTAACCCCCCATATCTTGCAAACCGATCATCCGATCAACAAAAAATTTTAGATTTGAGATTTGGGGGCCAAAACCAACATGTATGCCAAATTTCATTAAATTCTGAAGGGGTAGGGTTTAGAATTGTCTTTTTTGGGTGATTTGACATGGAACGACCCTATTTTAGATCATAACTTTTGAAACAGAAACGCTGGAAAGTTGATCATAGGCTCGAAAGACTCTGACTCGAGCCTAGTTTCCAATGAAAACTTCAGCGAAACACTTTGGCCTAGCGGTTGTGTCCCAGGCCAGGCAACATGAGCCAAAATGACCCCAAAACTACTTCACTTATGACGCCACTCACAAAAAATNCGCACCCCCATTGGCCCCAACCAAAAAATTATTTTTCGAGTCCAATCTACTAGACTAGCCGATCCGTTTGAGCCCTTGAACAGCTCTCTAGCACAATCGGCGGAGGAGCTAAGGCGTTCGTAAGGCAACCGAAAACTGCTGTTTTTCAGGCCAAAATTGAAGTACGAATATATCGTACACCGGCTCTCAAAGTTAAATAAAAAAAATCAGATTGAAATTAAAAAAATTCAATTGTTTTGATTTATAAAAAATCATAATTTTTATCAACCCTGGTACTTGATCAGGTAAAATACCTGTATACACTCATGTGTCATTGTAGGTTGTGGTTGTCTGCTGCTTGTTTGATTCTTTAGCTTTTTTTGAAGCCACGAAACCCCATGATAAGCATGTACTTAAAGTAGGATGTAATAAGAAGCATCCATCCCTCGTAGTAAGATAAAGGTAGAATTTTAGGATACCACCAGCTGTTATTTGTGACCCCACATAATCCATAATTTATGTGGCCTGTGATAGTAAATAGGTTCCCCACCCCTGTTTTACATCCTTTGTTATGAACCATGGGGTCGAAGGCATATGAAATGATTTGGTTCCAAGTTAGCAAATGTTTTGTTTTTAGAATCAATTCAAAACTTTAGTATATTTTAACCTGCAGAAATCTTCCCTATAGACACTATAAATGTTCCCCAAATCTGGTAAATCACAAAATTGCCCCCATAATCAGGGTTCCCAAGCAGTATTGGAAGTATTGAATTGTTAAATCGGTTTTCAAGACCTTGAAAAAGTGTTGACTTTGGCCCAAATGTAAATAAAGTATTGAAATAGTATGGAAATTCCAAATTTAGCCATTTTTTATTGAAATTTTGTTCGTTACCATTGATGACAGTTTTACAAATATTTTTTGCCTTATGTTCCATGAATAAAATTTTCGAAAAATGAAGAGAAGTGATGGTATTAAAGTTGTTACGTTCACTATTGAAAAGGTATTGAAAAGTACAGGAAAGTGTTTTTGAAAATGTGTGGGAACCTTGCATAATACATTTTCTCTTTCACCTCTCTTGCAGTTTCACCTCTCTTGATGACCACTGATCTAAAGCTAATTTATCTTCAAATCGAATGTACAGTATTGCAATAAAGTAAATGCTGTAATTTTTAGCAGGAAGAAATGAGTTTCAAAAGTTATCAGTACTTGTTTGCTTTCAGTTTGAATATAATGCAGCACAATCTCATCTAAATTGCATATATTTTTGTAGGTTAAAATGGGCATCATTCCTAGGTGTAATTAATTCACATAAACTCAAAATCAGATACAGATAGCATCCACTTTTTTACTGTTTTTAAGGAAAGAAATATATTGCGATAAAAATATCAGTAAAAGGATTTTAACTGTTCATATTTACTTTGTTACTGTTTTTATTTCTGAAGTTTATTCTTGGTTTGTTGTTTCATGTAAACTTTGTATTTTCAAAACAGTATTGAATATAGTTTGCATTAACAAAGATACTTGCTTGTTTAAAAAAGGCTCTGCAAAATAGTAGATGTATTAATCTTTTAAACCCAAGTTGTTCCTATATTTCTGTCTTATTTCCTGACAACTTTAGATTTCAAGTTGTTTTTTTCAGACGCACAGGAAAGTTGGTTCCTTTTACAAGAGACCTCAATAAGCTTTTTGATGTTTCATTAGGTATGTGGTTGTGTTCTTAGCCATTGTATGACTGAAGTAAGTTGACTGCTTTTATGAATCATAAATTGCAACTAAATAGATCTGCTGATATGAGACAGGTAGCATTTCTTGCTATTTAAATGATAAATGAAGTTGTCTAAATCTTTGTTTAAAGTCCATTGTTTATTTTGGTTTTGGAATTTTTAATGAATACCCTCATTCATTTTTATACAATATCTCAACACATAATCCTGTGGCTGAGTGCATAATTTAAAACATATGTCTTTTAAAATGTGGAAGGTTTGTCAGTATCAAACACCTTTACCTTGCAAGCATTGCTACAGCCAGTGTTTTCTCTTGTTGTCGTTGCTCCTATCGTAGTGACTGCTGCACTTGCAATAAATTATGTGGAAATACTGTAGTTTCAGATAACTGTGTTTTTCAAACGTTTATGGTATAGGCATGCAAACAAGAAATTGTCGTAAATTGGATTGCCATGTTCCAACTGCTGTAATTGCAGCCTTGTGTGAAGCTTCTTGTCTGAATTAAAGAAGTTATGAACAAAGAATTGGACATGCTGTGCGAAAAAATGGTCGAAGTAGCCTAGTCTAGATTTTGTGCCTTGTCATTTTTATCAAGTGAAGAGCTTGTTTGCAAATTTAAGATGAAAATGATGCTTCTGGGAGCAACATTGACACCCTTCTCACTGTCTCCAGTGATGTCGAGGTAGGTGTGCAACATTTGTGTCAAACTATCACTTTCGTAAAAACACAACAGATGCAAAAGCGAGTGGCGTCAAAAATCAGCACGCACCGCCATCAGTGCATGACTGCGTGAAGGTATGGCAGTATCGCAGAAATTCGAAGGGTCTGCACTGCATTGTGCACAAATACAGAGCACACGCTTGTTGAAATGTGTAAATGCGAAACATTCTGCATCAACAAAGGTGTGAAAGTTGTAAAACTCCTACTGCAATCATAGTCGCAGTCTAGGACTTTTGTCAGTCGTGGGCCGAATTTTTTTAAATGACCGAAAAAATTGTCATTTCAGTCAAATGGTCTGAAAATATAAACAAGTGAGTACTGTTACGGTAAATTTTAATAATATTATGGGACAAATGACTGAAATGTGTCAGTGAAAAAAACATAAATTAGATCGCAGTTAATAGGTCTAAACTGATGCGGGCAAAGCTTTTTTTGCATATAACCTCTGAGATTTGGATAAATGTGTTAAGATTGGATCTTAAGCTATGAGAAGATACCTTGCCCACTGGAACGTCTTTGGCATCCTTGTTGCAGTGCGCCGTTTACCCCTCTTGCCCGGTGGCGCAAGCATAGTACTTTTTTTCACGCAACAGTGCTGTAAACGTTCGACCAAGCACCCGACCTAAAACGGTGAACCGCACCGGACAGTGATGTTGAAAAAATTTCCACTCAACAAAGATTGCTTAATTTGTAATCTGTAGGGTTTGAACGATATCTTTGGTGGTTAATGTATGTCCTAAGGATTTTATAAAACCACGAAGAATAATCTGCTTATAAATGCGCTCGAACTGTGGTAATGGTGTTAGTTCTGAAAACTTTGTCACGCGTCTCTCCTAAAACATTTCACGAAAATTCCGACTTCTTCCGTCTCTTCTGTGTTGCTTTTTTGCCGTCGTTGCGAATAGTTTATCTGTAAGGTCGTATAAAGTAACGTATGGTTTCAACTTTGTAATCCGAACATTTTTTCTGAAGAAATATAGCAATCCATAAGCAAAATTAATTGACTTTTAAACGTTGAATTACTTGATTTCGATAACCGTGATTTTCACGAAGGACATGAAAAGATCACTTAAGAGACCGCTTTAATTTTCCTCACGGTAAGCGAAGAAAAAGCTGTGAGCGCAAAAATTTAAAACCACTGCATAGTGCATGATTGAAACTTTGTAAACATACTTATGTTTAAACAAAATCTTGTAAATACAAGTTTAACCTCTTCCATAAAATGCTACAATATCTATTTATTAAGCTCTTAGATTTGTGTTAGTTTTTTCCCCCTACATTTGACTTTGGGTGAAAAATCAAGCCAATGGTTTATAGATATACATTTGGGAAAAATTACCCAAAGTTTTTTTTTGGACATTTACGTCGATCGTGTATTGAGCGTGCAAAGTTTGATCATTCTATTCTCTGATAAGCAAAGCTTGCAAGGCAGACAAGCTTTGAACATTTTATGAAACATTTAAAATACACCCTTTACTGGCACCTATTTTGAAGTCGGTCTCCCGCGAAGTGTTTAAACATCTATCTGGAGTATACTTAACTGGTCTTGCGACGTAGGTTAGGACACCCCATCTTTTTGTTAGTATTTGTTGGGTCTGCTCTTTCTTACATTAACTGTTGCAAAGGAAGGCGCAAGTGTTTTTATTGGGGGAAGTTTTATAATCAGGTTTGTTTTGTGCTACAGTTCATTCACTGCGGAATTTCTTATTCCTGGCAAACGTCTTGCAAACAGATGGTAATATGTAGTGATAATAAACCACGAATCTCATACCTTTTTGGAATTTTGCCGAAGGAGTTCGTTCCACTTGTTATATAAAAGTTGCCACAAATACATTACCAATCGCATATTTGCAATGGTTGTGTGATATTAACACTTTTTGATTTCGCAGATGCAACGGGATGGATCCCATGCGCCCAGATTTTCGACAAAAGCTTTGGGAATTGATAAGGGTCAGCTGCTATTTCTATATTCGTTGTGCTGCTGTGCAGCCTTTATAAACCTGTTTAGAGCATATTATATCCTTCGTTCATCGAAAAACTGCTGAGTTAGAGTTGCTGGGTGATGCTTGAATATATGCAACTGAAGTACTTCAGATGAATCGTTTCAATATTTACTGGGATTAGGATACTTAATTAACTTACTTTCCAGAAAATTTAACGAGAAAAGAGGTCCGAAACGATGCAGTCGAAGGAATCAGTGGTTCCAAGGTAACATGCTTGGCTTCTTTCACTTTGTAATTTCAAACCAGTGCTCAGGTTCAACATCATTGCTTATGAAGATCAAGTTATTAAACAGTGCCATTAGCTGCCCTGCGGCAAAGATAAAATTAAATAGCCTTCTTTCTGTAAAGACCTGCCTTTTCTTGGTTTTGACACATCTGCGTTGCCTTATTGCCACCTCATCACTATTGATTTTTCGTCCTGAACCAAAAAGACGATTTTTGTCAGTATATTGAAAAACTCTGTTTAGACATCTCCACATTCACTGTTGAAGCTTCTGAAAACAAGTTCAGCATTCAGTCACGTTTTTCTGTTTTTTTAACCATTAAGCCTCTGAAAATAAATGACAGATCAATGATTTTGCATCACACAGTTCATTTGTTTCTTAATGTAGAAATTCAACTATGAAGAAAAGGAAAGTATTGCAGAAGACCCAAAATTGTCAAATCATGAAAAAGGTGTGTTTGCTTGCAGCAAATCTTTGCATGTCTTGAGGCACACCTAATGAGTTCTTTGATTATCGGTTGTGTTTTTCTTCTTTGCTGGGAAGCAATTCCAAACAAGGTTTAAATCTAGGGTTTGTCACTGTTAGCTGAGGTATTGCAAATCGCTGTAACTGCCGTTTTTAATCTTTTTAATCTCCGAAAAGCTTACCTGCCCATTCGGGGAGTGCGTGTCAATCGGTTTCGAGCGGCAACTTCAACGCATAACCTTCTTTCATGAAACCTTGTGTGCCTTTCAGTAGTTAACGCCGAGCAAAAACACTTTTTCTGTGCCACCCAAGTGCGGATCACCCCTTCACCGAAAGTGCGGATCGCACCTCCGAACGACTTCATGGCTAACGGCACTGTAGACGGAAGCTTCACCCTTACGTCGATAGTTTCACTGGCTCCTACAAACCAATCAAGCAGACCGGTGAACATCTCAACGAAGTCGCTGAAAAAGAGGTAGACTACTAAGAAAATAGTTTTGAGAAGCACGATTCAGTTTCAATACACTGTAGGTTTGGTCATTTGTTCGATCGCCGCCTATTCATTGCTGGCGCTGTTTGACTCATGCGGAATTTGCATCGCTGCCATGCTTCCCTGGCGTGTCTTATAGCCAATGCGCAAGTCCATACAGTGACTGTGCGGGGCAGTGCATGTTTCTATAGGTTTCGGTGTATTAGCGCCAGCTTCCACGCAGAAATTCTATCTGTCATTAATTTGCCAACGAACGGCAGCGTCAGTATGCTCGCCTGTGATTGTATGTGGCCATGCCCTACGTCTGAGAGGAACTAATGCGTGGGTATCGAGATTTGTCGATCCCTCTAAATGCCTGCAAAGCTGAAGAAAATAATAAGTTGCTTGGCTGTTAGAGAGGTTGGTTTGTATTTGGTTGAGCTTTGAGTAATCCTTCGTTTGTCATCCTGTTAGAAGAGCTAGCAGTGGTACGTGAAACAGTGCTGTCTATCATTCACATTAACATCGATGATTGCTGAGAGTTGCAAAATTCAAGATTTTGCTGCATTGTGTCAGAGCTGATGCATCTGTATGCCTACTGACGCGTCTCGTTTAAACAAAAGAAGAAAGTAAATGATATGGAGAATCCTGAAATTTCTTTTGTAGGTTGTTGCCAGGATAAATTTTTTGTTTCGCAAATCTTGGCTTTAACTGAACCGTTGCAATTTTTTTCGTGCTACTTTGCTGTAAAATAAGACAGTTTCAACGGCAATTATCTCTTTCAATTCACCTCGTGAAAAAGCTAATAGGAATCTTGTAAATAGTGTTAGTGCTCGAATGTCTAATTTGGTTATATAAACCTGAAACCACATGTCATAAATCTTACGAGGGATTACAAAACTGAATCCAGGTTTTATTAACGTAAAACGTTAACCGAGCTGCAACATAACAAAGCAACGTTATTATCAGGCGCATGTTGTGCAGAAGAGTTGCAGGAAACACATGCAGAACACAAAAACAAACCGAGTCAGATGAAACCAGACATTGTACAAAACTCAGTCATGGCGCTACAAGACCACTGTAGTTATAAAGCGCCACCGACGAATACAGTATTTGTTGACGACGTCCACCTTTCAGACAATTTTCAATGTTTTGCTTGTTTCAGGCTAAGTTTTTCGGAAATCCAACCAAAAGCAAACCTTGGTAGTGCTGACCATGCGGAAGCATCCTTAANNACGAACTCTAAAGTTGTTCCACAGGTAAAACATTGTGGTTGCATGGCGATAGCTCGTTTTGTTCTGGGCAAGGCTGTTTTGTTCTTTTGATTTTTCGTAATGTTTCCAAGGCATTTTAAGTTACAGGACATTTAATAAGTATTGGTTTTGGAAACTGAGATCAGTGTATAGTTATGCGGGTGGATGTCAGACCAAGCTGAAACCTAGAACGGTTTTGTAAACAAAGGAATGTAGCCATATTTTCACATAAAATCTTATAGTTTTTAATGTTCTGAAAGATTTTTACGCGATTTTTTCTTTGTATGGTTTGGCCTAAGCTTACACAATTTCCTTAAAAAGCACAAAGTGCTTGTGTTTACGTAAGCTTGTTTGTTGAAAAAAAAGCGAAAGTTTTTTAGAATGATCCAGAAAGGCGAAAAGTTTTTACTGGATCGTAGATTCGTTTTATCAAGTTGTCTGGCTAGGCTTGGAACATTTATTCCATCTCGTGGTAACATTCGTGCTCGCATAGTTTTACCTGCATGGTAAATTTTTTGAGTGCTGCCTGCGGGTATGCACTAAATACGGGTATTGAACACCTTGAAAATCAGATGACCTTTTAGTTTTGTATCCACTGTGCAAGACCAATTGATCTCGCGCCATGAGCTATCCGCCATGTTTCTCCAAAAAAAACGAACTCATTAACTATTATTATCTGTCCGAAACCTGCAGCAGTGGAAATCCCTCATCCGCCACCGTACTGCTTGTAACAAAGTAACTGAACCAGGCTCATACTGGATGCTGCACTTCATATAAACTTGTCTCGTCGAGGTGTCCACCTTACTCTGACCTGGGTTTAGTAAACATGTTATTTCTTTTCTTGAATGGGCCTAAATCAATTAGAGTCAATTAACTGTGTGATACGTAACCACAATCGTTTTATTTAGAATGTAGACAACAATGAAGATGATGTTGAAAATGAGCTTTTCTCGGTGAAAAGTACCAGCGCCGTTGGAAATACAACCCATAAGGTATTTCTAAGCTGTATAACTGATTTTTCGAATGCTGGTTTTCTCTGAACGAGGCAATCTGTGAAAAGCCGACCAATTGAGTTTTGACGTTCATAGGTTGTTAGATCATAGCAACAGAGCTAGTTTTATGTTTGATCTGTGCTGTATTTTTTGCAACGAGGTGTCAGTGGACACATGGAAATCTGTCACTACGTAGCACAAACATGATGAAGCGGCACGGAGGACCATTGTGTCAAAAATACCAAATTTAATATTATCAATATAAAGTCAGGTTGCTATTGCATTGTACATGACAACAAAACCTTCAACAGGGGTAGCAGGTTGGACATAGCCGTCTTAGTGCTTCTTTTCGCTGCTAAGATAATATCTGTACTCATTGGGCAGGTAATTACTCTCCACGTGGGAGAGACCACAAGGAATCTATCAGCAAATTTTGCTTAATACGAAATTCGATTTCATGTAACACGCATCGTCAGTCCTAAAATCTTATTCAAATAGAGAGGGCAGGTTTAACTGTTTTTGGGAGCTGACATATGTTTGTTTCCTACACACACTGGTTTTGCATTATGCGTATCTGGTGTCATTTTCTGTGTATAGAAACTTCTCGATATCGATGACGATGAGAGTGACATGGACTCCTTCGTCAATGAAAATGATTACGTGGTTGATGAGATCAGCAAGGAAGAAAGCCAACATTTTAGAAAAACCTTGAATAAAACCAAGTGCGTAAATTTATATTCTTTTATTGGTTTATTGTATTTGGTGAATGAATGGAGTCGTGATTGCGTTGTCGCGCAGCTTTTGGCCATAGTGGAGGTCTGGTGTTGGACAGTACAATTTTACATTTGCACTCAAAGACAATGGTACGTTTGTTGTTTTTGTTTCAAGATAGCATGGCACCTCCTCTGTTACTCTGAGATGAGAATTGAACTTCTCAGTTCAAGCTTTCTTTTTCGTGAGAGATCCTTTGTTTTCTGGGGTTTTTGAACTTGGTGTGCTGAATGAAAATTTCGGCTCAAGCGTTTGCCTGAAACGGGAACATTTTGAGCTGTTTTTATTTCATCGGATGATAAGTCCAAATGATAACGTAAGGTGTAGTTAACGTAGGCAAGGAATGAGGAGCCAAGTGTTCAAATACTAGCAACTTGCCGGGAAGCAGGGCGTGTCACGAAAGTTATGTAAAAATTTTTTTTGACTACGATCGTCACTGCAACGTGAACATACTGTAGTTATTTTTAAATTGCCGTAGGTGCTTCACATATATTTTTATTTCACAGCCAATCCACAGTGAACGTCAGCAAAAAACGGTCGATATCCGGTTCCAGTTCCCAGGAGGCGTTCTCCCAGGAAGATCTGCCGGCTTCTTGTGGTGAGCGACAACGAACGCCCGCGACCGTGAAAAAAGCGGCAGTGTCATCAGCGAAAACTAGCAGGTTGAGGAGGTCTCAAGTGAAGAAGCCCGCTGCTGAGGAGTAAGTGCCGTGGAGACTTGATTGAAAGGGTGCTTTAATTATTTAACGGTAGTGCGAAATGGTGAAAAGACGGTTGAGTCGTTAACAATATGAACAGGTGTATCGTGGTGTGTGCGAATAGCACAACTGTAAGAGATCTACAGTAGGATGACGTCAGGTATTAACTAGAACTCGACCTATGCATCGGCATGCCGATATATTGCGGATGTGTTACGTGGTGGTTGATTGTGGTCTACATACTGAAGTAAAAATGCACTGTGATGTCTTTAAGCTGTGGCTTGAGTAGTGAAAAACATCGGTCATCGGCAATAAAAAATGAAAAACATCGGTATCGGCCCCAAAAAAGCTTTGTGCAAACCTATTGCCCCGTTGGTAGGAGGCACTCGTCCTGGATCATTGTTGCATTTTGATACGACAGTGTTACAAGTTAGGTGAGAATACTTCCAGCTGCAAAGACAGGACCTAATCCTAAATTAAGGTTTGTCTTTAAAGGAACGCCGCGTGACGTTGACTTGGTATAACATAGAAGTAGTGATAGACGGAGACTAGGGCAGCTTTTTTTCAGTGGAGCAGGCAGATCAGGCGGGATGATCTCCAACCCATGCTGTCAACCAGACGCTAACGCAGGTTTTTGGATTATGTGCTCTTTCAAGTTTTTGGTTTTCACAATTTCAATGGAAATGCTTCAGCGATGGATACCTGCGCTATTTTTTCTAGTTTATTCAACCGATGTTTCTCGAGACAACAAACTATGTAGCTTTTGTCGATGGCGTGTCCAGGCAGGCCTAAACTGAGTTTCTGTTGCTGCAGGTAACCGATAAAATGTCACGTTTATCCGGTTAAGTTCACCTTGTTGGTGCTTTTGATGTGTTGATCTGGGGTTTTGAGTCACTCGCGCAGGTTTCTAATTTGACTTATTGATGTGTTTGATAGCTTTTGTCAAGGGCATATCAAGGCAGATTGGTATCGTTTTTATGGTCAATTGGCGCTAATGTGGTTAAACGCTTGTTTTTCCAAATAAATTCTCATCTTGTCGGCGCTTTTAATATGCTTGATCAGAACTTCTGTGTAAATTTGTCCAGAATTATTTTAAGACTTCATCGCACGTCTTCGATTGAAGATATTTTGCGTCACGTTTGTCTGAGAGTTGAAAATCGCACACATGAGTGAACTTTACTGCACCATGGCATACTTAAGATATCTTAAGTAGGCCGTGACTGCAACATATTGCTGGTTGCTCGCTGTGTTGCAGTGTTTGCCGAAACAGAGTGTGCAACTAAATCTAAGGCGCGATTTTTCTGTTCCACAAAGATCACTATCAATTTCTTTGCTTATTATTTCCTCTGGGGTTAGGGTATTGCCAATACAATTTATTTCTGGTGTTTTCCGCGATCTATGGTTTTTGCAACAATTTTACACAGACTTGTATTTTTAAGCTCAACTTCTGTCCGCGCCAGCAGGAGATCGATGTCCAGTTCCACTCCCGAGGAAGATCCGCAGGCTTCTAGTGCTGAGGGACAACGAACGCCCGCGACCGTTAAAAAAGCGGCAGCGTCATCAGTGAAAACAAGCAGGTTGAGGAGGCCTCAAGTGAAGAAGCCTGTTGCTGAGGATGAGTAAGTGCCGCGGAGACTTTTGAATGAAAGGGTGCTTTACTTAATGGTTGTGCGAAATGATAGGAATGCAAGTAAGTACTCTCCGCAAGGTTGTAAGCAAGGAATTGATCAGCAAATTTTTTTACCAGGAAATCAATTTCACGTAAAATTACACATCCTCAGTCCTGAAATTTGCAAGCAATGCTTACGGGTGAAAAGTTGAGAGGCTAAAGTAAGAGCTGAGAAGCAAAGAAGCTTAAAGACGAAATGAATAAATCTAAACAAACTGCGACAATTAAAAACTGATAAATGCGTCTTTCCCAAAGAATTGATTTCTCTAGAACAGGGTCTCCACCCTACAACCCGTAGTTGCGTAGCAGTGAGCTTAGTCAACGGTAGACACAGTTTTCTGGTGCTCGTTTCTCTCCACTTCCCGTGTTTATTGTTTTACGTTTTTGTTTCGTCAGATCAAAGGACCATCAGGCTTCCCAGACAAAGATCATCAATCCAGAGGTGATTTATGGCATATTTTAGAAATCAACGGTTTCTGACGATTTCTTGTCATAGTCGTCAATTGCGGTGGTTTTGCCACACACAATTATGTTACGTAGGATTTTCGGATCGTTGTTTGAATGTGTGAAATCAAAATTTAAGTTTGGTGATGCTTGACATTGCGTGCTCGCGCATTTAAAGGTTTATCTGAAAAAAAGAGTAGCATTTATCCTTCACAACCTTTCAATTTGTGATATTTTTCAATTTCAAACTTTTCTGAGCGCGACCCAAATCTGAGTTTGGTGAACACCTCGCGACCCATAAACAACATAAAAAAAAAANATATTGTGTGGATGATTTTTGGCAATAAGGTCGTTTTTAATGTCAGCAATACCCTTNTGTCATGTACCTAAGCTACAAGCAGACAANCAGCGATGAAATTGCACAACCCCGGTTTGGATCCCATCTGTGCTNCCCATTTTTTGCCCTTCTCCACCTTGTTTAGGTTATTGTAGGAATACTTACTCATCCTTAAATGCTAACTTTTAACGAAAATGCCGGCAATGTAATGTAGTTTTCAGTAAATTTCGTCAGTTATTGATAAATTTGAAGTTTACGTGCTTAGGAAGCGAAAATGTTTCAAACTATTCTACTACTACATAGCTAAACTTTCATACTATCAACCCTGATACTCCACTGACCTATTTACTGAACTATTCAGCTCCAAAATACTTCCGTAATCAACGAATCTTAACTTAGCAGCTAGTTGGGTAGTTGCGGATGGTAGCTGCACTGCCATTAAACTTTTGGAAAACCACTTATGATTCAATCCAGTTGTAATACAGGGTGACCCTAAAAGATCTGTACCCATGAAAATTTCAATTGTGACTTTGATTAAAAAGCTATTTATTTCAAATTACGACCACACATTATTCAGTTTATGGAAGACCATTCACCAG
>JGI24022J15233_10001683_pt1 | contig 19143 bp, 10 predicted proteins | sample Ectturendosymbi2_FD_15233 | JGI IMG/M metagenome (IMG submission 15233) | reverse complement strand
TTTAAGTAACTAATACAGCTGAAGGTCGGAGTCGGAGTTGGAGTCGGATAATCGAAATTGCCAGGAGTCGGATGACGGGACTTCCGACTCCACAGCCCTGGTTTGAATCCCGTTTGAGCTCAACAAGACCATATTCAATGTTGTCATGGTGCTTCATAACATATATTCGCACGTTCAAAGACATAACCGCATTGTGCTGTATCTTCCTGCATCTCATCGCAGTACTGGTTGTACAACCACGTTACTAGCTGTGCTACTTACGGAAGGGGCCTTCTTATAGAAAATGTCAAATACAATGTATTGAAACCAATGCCAACATAAGGCAATTTTAAACAGAATACACGTGCGCATTAACTGCAAAGCAGACAAGCTTTTGGACAGCAAAACAGGAATGAAAGTTGTTTGGTGATAACATAACTGAAATGAGTGGGTATATGGTTAAAATTGCTGTCAATCAGTGGCGTAATAAATTATACTCAACATGAAAGAATCCAGTTTTTATTTATTTCAAATAGTGTTTGCCAATGCAAAAGCTTTTTGGCAGTTTGCTTAAGCTGAGATCTGGGGAAGAATGTTATATTTGCTTAACTTGTTCATCTCTCTTCATCATCTACTTCAAGCATCATGTGCAATTGTGCATAAAATTTGTAAATTTAAGTAAAGCTCCGAATATAACTGAATTACATTGATCAGTACACATGAAACTTTTCCGCCTGAATGTTTAATGAAAAAACCAGCCAAGTGCGTTTGACTTTTATGTCCGTGTATGTTCAGACAAACAAATCTTTCAACTCATGACAAATTGATTTTGTAAAGACACTGCCTCCATTGTTTTTGCTTTGAATGAAGCACAAATACTCAACGGTACATAATTCAATTTTGATGGAAGTAATTGTAGCCTACGGCACCACTCTTGCATGTAATACATCTAATGTGACAACATAAACTTGGTGCTTCGGCATGGTCAACAAAACAGAACAAAACAAATGAAAAATTGATAGATTATCTGGTTCGGTGCAAAAGGCACTGAACTTAGTCACAGTGTATCGATAGTGGACGGATTTGTCTATTGTTTCAGTGAAAATGCACAGCGAGTTTCATGCAAGCACCATGTTGTCTTTGACACAAATTCACCACAAAATTTTGATGCAACCAGAAAATATTCTGGCAAAATGTACGAGTTGACAATGACAAAATTTGGAACCGATAGTCAGATTCGGTTGACTTAGAGTTCGAATTTGCAGACGTATTTGTTACATCAATATGCTGTACATTCAAAAAAGCATCACTTGAGAAGAAAAACTATTCACTGCAACTACAAATTCAAAATTTGGCCAATGTCTTACATATTACACAACTCTTTGAATGATATGTGAGCAATGACTTGCAACTGAATGAATTTGTGGCTAGTAACAAACTGCTGCAATGGCCAAATTACCTAAAACGTAGCTCTAAGATTGACAGTTTCAAGCTTTTAATCATGTATTATATTAAATATATCACATTTTGATAGTAGAAAAGATATCACAATATGAAGTTAATGGTGATAAAACATCTTACCGAAAAATCCCCTCAAGGTTCAGATGTTTGTTTTCAATAAATGTGCATAAGTCTTTGACAAGATATGGTACTGAGTCTCCTTCACGTGCACACAACTCTGCCAAAGGTATACCAAAAATCTACAAAATTAAAGGTTTATTAGAAAACTTCCATGAAAAACAACATAACAAGGAACACGTTATACCTTGTATAACATAACAAGGAACAAGTTATACCTTCTTGGTAAAGACCAATAGACCAGCTTTATACCCATTGAACATTCACCAAAAAAACAAAACAAATAAACTATATCTCATGTTTCTTTTTCAATAAAATCTGATGATGCCTACCTAATAGGTGAAATATATATATACCCTGATAAGACTAGTATCTGATCCTCAACTGTGAAAGGATCCCTTTTGTTACACAAAATCCAATTGTTCCATGAAACTTGTCAGCACATCTTGATTTTTGGTTCATCTTAATGTTACCAGCTGCTGCATACTTCGTTCAAGGCACTTAAACAGCAAAAATCATGAAGACACCAGAGTATCATAACATAACCATCATGATGTAGGTGTGACAAAAATTTGAAAATAGTTTTAGACAAATGTGTTCTCAACCTTAGGCTTTGTGTATGTAACAAATTTTATCACTGATCTTAAGCACTGTTTGATAAAAATTTTTGAGGGTTTTACTTTGCGACGGCATTGCAAAATACGCAACCTATCACCTTCAATGCACAAAATGTCAAAATATGAAGCTTTGTTGTGCACAAAATGGCATAGAAACTAAAAAAATTTGGAAAACATATCTTCAAATACAGAAAATACCATTGCCAACAACAAAATTGTTGGGTGTGTCATAAAGAAATTCAGAAGTTTTATGCCCTATTCTATGTTTCTTAATGACAACACATACAAAAAACTTAATCTGTTTTTCTAGTAAAAGTCCTTGTGAAGGATGACTGCTCAAGAACCTCAGTAGTCAAAAGCTTGACCAAGTTCATACAGGATCTTTTTTATTAATTAATTTGTTGTTTTTATGCCATAACTTTCCAACCACTAATGCTAGGAGGCTAATCAAAGGCTCTAAAGATGCGAATTTTCATCTAGTTTATTTTGATAGAAAAAAATAATATCCCAGGTTGTATTTTTTTTCTCAGGCCCCAATGTCATCACCCTAAAATCCTGTCACCCCGACCAGTTTTTATCACCCAAAAAGTATTCTCCCAAAAAACAGTGATGACTCACTCTGCTAGGAAATTTTTGTTAGTTGTGGTCTGCAAACGTAATCCAAGACAGCGAAGCGTGAAAGGAATTTTTTGAATTTTTCTGGAAATTGCTAAAAAATTGCTTCCGGAAAATCAAACATTTGTATTTTTCTCAAAATTTTCAAATGCAAAGGTACCTTTTTGAACTCATCAGATCAATTGCTATCTTCCGAATCCAAGGATATCTTCACTGACTTTCTAGCGCAATCCATTTGCAAGTTATGGCTAACCGGAACTTCAAAAGCCATAGTCGTGGCTTCTGTGAGCCTTAAAGGGATCTTCATACCTAGACTGATTAACTTACATAGCAAAAAAATCTCAACCTATCTTTAGAGGTTATCTAATCATCAGGAGCTACAATGCTGCCAATTGTTTCTACTTCAGTTCATGGTTATGCTTAGAGTGCAAATCAAGCATGTTAAAACTAACCATTATATTACCTTTTAGCTACAAAAGTGAAGTCTGAGTTTAAGTTCAAAACATTCCCAACTGAAGAGAAAGAGACTTCGGGAGAACTTTATGAAACCTGAATGTTGGCCTAATTTAAAAAATTTCCTCAGTTTATTGTCACATTTTAAAAAATTAATCTTCACATTTTTCAAAAACATTTTTTGTAAATGGTAAAGTAACATATCTACAACAGATGTTAAATCAGTTTCAATTACAAACAGTTGTTATTTCAACTTTACTGATATTTAAAATTTTATTGACACACTTTACCAATGTACTTTACATGCTATAGAGTAGCAGCTCCCAACCTTTTTGAGCTTGTGGTACCTTTAAACATGATTGGAAGTCCATGGCATATGTATCAAGTAATATGGAGCTTTGTTATAAGCTAATACATGGAAGTTTGTGGTGTTCTCGACTTTTTAGAAGAGATGAGGGCTTATCTATCTTTCTTCCCAAGGTATCATGGCAATTTTATACAAACACATGGGCATTTTTTAGCAGTGCAGAACTTCGGATGGAAAGCACTGTTACAAAAGGAAATAATGTTCATAATACACTGTACAAAACCACAAAAAAGTATTATATTTAGCTTAGATCCACAAATAATGGATCTCTGATTTATTATCTAATTAGTGATGGGCAAGCTTACAATTTTGGTAAACCAAATGGCCCAATAAATTTTGCTGAGCTGTTGTTTTTCTTAGTGCACCCTGAAAGGCATAAATCTTTTCTGATTCCACTAGTAAACAACTTAACCTTATTCACATTTAGGAACAAACATCTCAACCTTGATCATATCTTGTAACATATTACTAAAAAAAAGTCTTCACTACTCTTGGGTCAAAGTTACCCTTTATCCAAATGCTTTACTCATGTTTGCAAAGTTAGGGCAGTCATTTTATTTGCTTTTTTCTACTTAATTTTTATGCAGCATAGGATGCCTATTGCTTTTGGCTTTGTGGGTCATTTTAACACTCCTCAAGGGTGATCAACTTAAACTTTATAGACTACAGTCTGCCCCCAACTAAACTGATTGTTTTCATAACACTGGTAGTTGTAAAAACGGTATAGCATAAAACCATATAAAAGCAATTCCACTGTTCCTAATAATACACTGCTAGTAAGACACGATTCTCAAAAACAATGTTTTAGTTTTTTTGGAGAATATAGGTTAGGTTGCGTGTTTCTGAGAAGAAAACCAAATGTCATTCAAAGAATTTTAATACACTGATATATACCAAGAAGTAGGCACTACACATTTAATCCTGAAGGATAGAAGATGAATTAACCTAGTCAGTTGGTGAAATACCATGATACAATGGTTTTATTTGAATAAGAGCTGATGATGCCTACTTTGTAGGCGAAATATATACAGTGCATCCTCGATTATCCGGCCATGTTGGGCAACCTTTTTCCAAAATCTTGGCCGGATAAGCATTTGGCCGAACAAGAAAAGTATCTATCGTAGGGTGCCCACCGTCCACCACCTACACCACACTTAAAAGAACCCAAAGAAAAAAGAACGAAAAAATGAAACTAGTATGAGAACAAGCTTACAAAATAAGAAACGAGCTTGACAACATTGTTAGTTGACTTTCTAGTTTTTTTCCACTGTAAAACATGTAGATTTTAGACTAAATAATTAAATGTACCTCCCTGTTGAACCCGGCTGGTTAATCGAGGGGTCGGTTAATCGGGGGCCGGAAAATCGAGGATGCACTGTACTCTGTAAGATCTTAGTGTCTGATTCTGTGCTGAGAAAGGATTTCTTTCAATAGACAATGATAAAATGTTACAATATGTACCATAATATAATGCTACAATATTATATTGTAGTGGTTAGTCAATTCAAAAACAAATCTGAACAACATGCATAACCAAATTCAACCACATATATAATTTTACCAGAGCCAAATAGAGGCTATAAACACACACCAATAGGCCCAACAATACTTGTGCAACTTGAACTTGTGCAGACACAACTGAAAGTTTGTAATGTGCTTCATTTAGCCATTTCTTTTACCTGGAAAGACTATTGTAATGCTGAAATGGGTATTTTGCTAAACAAATTCCCTTTGCTAAAGTAAAGTCCAAGGGTAAGCCTAGGCTTGGTTTGGCTATCTGCCTGCAGTAAGAAACCTGTAACACTTCAATCCTAAGTAAAAAGGAGTACTACCTAACTTCTGTATAGCACACAACTAGATTAGTTAAAATGTAATTTAATCTTTGTAATGTAATTTATATTATAGACTTACCTTCGAAGGGGTCTTGGTTTTCTCATGTTCGACTGTGATAGTGGCTTTCTTCTGACTTAATTGTCCAGTTAGCATTTTTCTCACGCTCCCTTCCAGAGTGTTGCGCATATTTCCTATCACGGCGTCCATCGTAGCTATGGTAAAACTTCCACATAAACACTTCTTTATCTGCACCGCCAAGTAACATTATCTGCTAATGAAAAGACGAAGCGTGCTGTAATCCTTTTATTCTGCCGGCATCTGACCATCTCGCGGTAAGGCTTGGTGAATGAAAACATCATGCCTACCACGGAGATGCAGGGTTAAGCCTCAAGTAACAGCAAAGCAGTATCACAAATACTGATTTAAAAAATGTATCTGCGCATCGTACAGTTAATGACAAGCTAATTTGACATAGGGTAGGCTGTAAACGCTAGATTTCACGCTAGGCTTGCAACCGGAGCATCACTTCGGTGATGCGAAAAGAAATGACGTCGTCTAACGTTTACCTGCAGGCTATGATAAATTAATGAAGAAAGCACTTTGGCTATAGACAAATACGTCATTACTATCGACTATCAGTCACATTCTGTACGTAAACCGACCAAAACAATATTGGGTGAGTGACTGAATATCGCAGTTCCACCTACTCAGTTGTACATTTGGTACTGTCACGCCAACGAAGCGTGAAGTTAATACCAGGAGTTAAGTGGAGTGAGATAAAACATTATTAGATGTACTCGGAAAACAATCCGAACCTTGTGGCTGTATTTTATTCGCTATTCCGAAATCCTACGATGAAAGTGATATTCCACTAACTTCTTAGAATTTAAATTACATTATCCTAAACTTGGACCAGCTTCAAATTTCATTTACGTCACAATTCCGAGAGACAATAGTTTGCATAGCAGCCGTAGTCAAGCGCCAGTAAACTGAAGTTGGTTGCTCAGTTACGCACGAGTAGGTTAGAAGTCTTTTTTTTCAGCGTCGTGGATAAGGTCATGCGTGTAACGCATCAGCTGTTTCGAAACGAACGTTGTGGTAGCTGAGGTGTGTGCTGAGTACGTGACAGTACTCCAGTGCGCAGCATGCAACATTTCTTGGTACTAAGCAGCTACAGTAGTTTCAAAAGACCAGGAAACAATCGCAGACAGAATCAGACCGAAAAAGTCATGGTGCCCGTGAATCAAGTTTTACAGAATTTTTCGCTGATTCTTTGTACAAAATTTTGAACACTAGCCCAACGGAAGTAACGCACTTAACGACCAATATAGCCTAGACTTAGATACAGTAAATCTGGCGTGTTCTCACTGAACAGCGCTTAACGTATCAAGATCACATGCAGTTGATATGCAGCGTTATTTGCGAAAATGTTGTATTTTGTGGATAAAACTAACATCGATGCAGGTAGAATAAAGCACCAGCGCCCAACCCTTTCACAAAACAGTAAAAACATTTTTGGAGGATTACTTGTGGGAGGTGTATTGTGGAACGAAAGAGGAAGGAACACACTTAGTGACGACACTATCCACGTTGAAGGAAACTGATGGAGAACAGGGGCATATACAACTTGAACTTTCTCATTTGTCAAAAAACGCCCTGGCCAATCGATTCTCTGCAACCTTTGCCAAACGAAAAGTGATATGAATTACTCTACTAAACAATCATTGGATGCCTTCTGCTAAATGCAATATAAATTATGTGCTGTTGTTCAACAACAGTGTGGGCATAATTGGTGTTTCCAATGCTTATGGTTGCAAACTGGGACTTGTGTACAGCTCAAGTCAGCAAGTTGTCTACTACTGTACATACTACTGCATGCTATTCAATCCAGAAAATGTTAGAAATCAAGAGATTTGTAAGCTTGTGATGGAGCTACTGCATCAATGCAAACATACTTGAAGGGACTTCAAAAATGCATGCAGGGTCAGGATTACCACTGGGCAATTTTTTTACAAGACAACAAATGGTGTGTAATGCCACATCTCAGATGTTGCTTGTTTCTACATATGTGAAAGGAAAATTAATTTTAAGCTCAACAAAAAAAATTAGCAAAATCGGATGTATATTATAGGAGATATGATCATTTGAAAATCAAGTGTTTTACGGTGTCACGCATGAGTGATTTTATTGTTTTTTGCTTTTTCTTTGTTTCTATTGATTGGAAAGAGGTGAAAATTGGTATTCCACCATTTTTGGGGTCAAGGAATTCAAAAATGCAACTTTTAAAATGGTGAAAACTAACAAATTGGTTTAAATTTTATTTTAAAATTTTTTAGGTCACTGACCACTTGGTGACGCCCCATGAATGCTGATGAGTAAAATCAAAAATTTTTTTTGAAAAAATGATCTGCATGGATGCTTCAATTCAGTAAATATAAAGAAAATTTAGCCCCAGCTAGATAAAAGTTGCCCTTGGCCTCTAAAATATTGCTTGCATATTTTCCAATTGTATTTTGACACTACAAGAAACAGACTTGTCAGGATAAAGAAACTGCCAAAATACAGTTTGTATTGCTTGAAACAACATTAAATTTGGTTTAAAGAAAACATATAGGCTATACAGTATACACATATATATTTTTCTTGTTGAAATGAGCTTTAATCTGACACAGAATTTACCAGCAACTAAAGTGTTTGGTTATCTTTGCTCCTTAAACAATCATGTCTGGTAGTCTGGAAAATAAGTGGCTAGTCGCCAGTATGCCAAGTTACAGGCGATGGCTAAACTCTAAAATCAGGAATAAACGAATGCAAAAGCTTCTTTTCCTAGATTTGTATTGAAAATTGTTTCAATTTATTACAGGCACTTATATCAATATCCAATGTTTAGTTGTCAACATACATCAACAAGCATATTATGTGATGTAGAAAGGGGTAACTGTTACATCACATCGCTCAACATTTGTTTGTGGTACTGTATGACATAACAATTACTTATCATGTATATTAAATTTTTGGTAATTTAAAAGCTTTTTACATCACAACTGAAGTTAAGCATTCAAAATTAGTTCAGTAGAGGTCAGGCAGTTGTTAGTTTTGTCAAAACCAAGCAACTGATTTATTGTTCCATTTGTCTTAACAAGGTAGATAGCAATAAAAACCTAAGGCAGACACTGGTATCACAAATATGTATACTTTCACAGGGTTTGTCTTTACAGAAAAGTAATTGATATTATTTGTTGAAATGGTAAGATTAAGAACAAATGAGAAATGCTATTTTGGAAAGATATGAAAAGAAAATTACAATGACCTTGAACAAAAAGATATTAATGAAAAAAGATGAAGCTTGTGAAAGTGTAGTCTGAAATTGATCAGGAATTGATATGGTGGATATCAGGGTTGGAAAAATCTGATGATGATGTGATTTATTTGCACCATGAAGCTCGATTGTTGAAAAATTTTTCGATGATAAATGTCATGAAATGCTTTAATTGCAAAAAACAACAAAATCGCTCATGTATGGCACCGTAAAATGCTTAATTTTCAAATGATCATATCTCCTATAATATACGTCCGATTTTGCTAATTTTTTTTTGTTGAGCTTAAAATTAAATATCCTTTCACATATGTAGAAACAAGCAAAATCTGAGATGTGGCATTACAAAACCTTCCAAAAATTTGTTGTCTTATAAAAAAACTGCCCCACTGTAGTTTTCACCTGATTGTTTTTTATGAAAGCAGATGGCAAATGGAAACTGTTACTAGGATGTAACCAAGTAATGTGCTTGGCCCTTTCACTTTCACAACAGTGAACAAGTTCAGCTAATAAACAATAATCTATAAACTCTGTATATTGAACCTCATTCGGTGGTGCTATGTGCCTGGAGAAACATTCCCACAATGGTGGTACTCCATTGTAGTCTGTGGGCAATTGTATTATATCTTCTTCATGATTTTTGTGTTTTTTTTCTGTGAAAAATTGTTTTCGTACTTTTCTGTACTTTGTATGTTTTACAAAACCATTTCATTTTAATTTGCTAAAAATTCTACCTAAATATAATCTATAAACTTAGTGCAATGTCCCTTGAAGAAAACAGCACCCCAAGCTAAGCTGTTGTGTCATCGTTTTTTTGAGTTTTCAAATCGTTCAAAGCCTTTCAAGAGGAACAAGCAATCTTTTTTGAACCCACCGTAGCTATCCTAAACATAACTTGATTTTTAGGGAGGCCGATTTCAAATTTTGGTTGGGGAACTACCATTACTGTACTTTGAAATATTTTCATTTTAGTTTTCTTTGAAAATAAAGTTTTGGATAATTGTATTGCAGTAAAAGAAACCATATGGCAAAAAAAACCTTTTGTTTGGCAGTTGAAAAAACAATATGGCTGTACCTTAAGTATTATGCCACTTTTTAATTTCTTTGGCTTTTGAATGGTGAAAGTGACTTTGAAATAAAAAAATTATCCTTTAATGAATCAGAAAACAAGACGTTGTATAGATTTTTTAATGGTGCAATGAAATCTTTGACAAAAATCAGCCAAATTTTGAAGCCTCCTAATTCTAAAATAGCAGTAACAATCTTGCAAGTTTTTTAGTATATTAATACATTGAAATAAAAACTAAAAGGGATGAGCATATATAAATACAGTACAAAGAAAATCCAAAACCTGTGTGTCACAATTTCTGCCAGTGTAGTTGTATTACAACAGAATTACCCTATGTTAAACTAAAAGTGTATTTTGGGGTTAGGTTTCATTTGTACAAACAGTTATATGCTGCCTTGTGGTAAAGCCAATCAACTATGCTTTTTACTTTCAAATATATACCACACAGACTTTAGTCATCTAAAGAATTTCATGTTTGTTTATTTACAAGTTGCTGAAACTGAAAAATGAAGTATTGGCTAGTTACTGTTTTCCTGACATTCCCTTTGCTTGTCTCCTCGAAAGAAGTTCTAGAGGTTAAGTAAGTCAATTTTTTATTTTATGGTGTCATTTCTATGTATAGTAACCTCACAATCTTTGCTACATCCTTCAGAAAAACCTTTACTTATTTCTGAAGCATAGTGGGTTGCACCTTGTTTCTTATTATAAGCAACAATCAGAGGCAGAATAAAAAGCACAGTTGCTGCCCCCAAATTTTGGATGGCAAATGTTGAACTGTTGAGCAAATATTGACATGAATGCGTAAAGCTGATTATTTATTTTACCAGGCAATTCTAGTCGCCCCGAAGTTATTTTTCTTGCAACACCACCAAATTTTAATATATGCATCTCACTGACAGTTGCTATTAACAATGTTGCTTATGCTTCTAAAACCTGGATAGATTAGTAGTGTTTAGGTTCTATTGTGGTTTAGGTTCATTCTCCTGAAAAAATAGTAGTGGCTATCGGTATTTTTGAATCTGTATTACTCAGTAGTTAATGATCTACAAATATCTTTTTGAAGGTTTTTTGAAGTGCAAGTTGTTCAAAAATGCTGAACGGTGAAAAAAATTTCAATGCAGTGTGTTCAGTGTATATTCACTTGGGGGTGGTCGATGTAAGTTGGGCTAGTTTAGTTTGTAATCTGGACTAAAGACGTGACTGGTTATAATGGCTTTGATCTAGACCAGCTATGTCCAACCCAAATGGCTTACTGAGCCAAAAAGTATGTCAATATCTTGACCAGGGCCGCACAATGAATGACATATTAATGAGGGCCGCACATTGAATGGCTTATTTTGATCAAATAATCTAACTTCGAACAACCTTAAAGTTCAGTATAGTACGTTGTTGAACGCGTCCTCGTAAAAGGCGGACATAGGGTAAATCTTGCTACCCTGATAGATTGATGCCCTTGTATCTGATGAAGTTACATGTGGTTCGTTGGAAGTGAATTAGGGTCTTAAAAGCAAACAGTTCATTGCGTCAAACACTGTCGATTACATGTCCTGAGTGATGTCTTGGTGATCGGACTGATGACCAAACGTTAATAATTCGGATGCATGTGGTGTTTATTGAGCAAAATAAAATCTCCCACTTATTACACGTTATGAAAAAAGACAATCGTTTGTTTTCCAAGTAAAAATGACTGGAACATATCGCTTACTGACTTCTACGATGTCGTCGCAACTGGCAAAGCTATGGTCATCGATGTGCGACAACCACATGAAGTGAAAGCGATACGAGTTGATGCCAAGAGCTACGTAAACGTTCCTCTTAATGATTTGGGTAAGTAGTCTGAGGCGATGGGCCTGTGCTGATTAGAGTACACTTGATGAGTTGTTAGTAGCTTAAGGTAACACCAGCTGTGACGTGCTGATGGTTATCAGTCAGAGTATTAAATGTCTTTCAACTTTCGACACGCAAAAACCATGCTCGTGATTTTCCAGGTGCCTGCTTCGAGCCAATTGTACAATATTTCACGAAGAGCTCAGTTTTCGTTGGCTATGTTGTTCAACATGCCTTGCAAAAGCGGATTTGTCTTCTAAGCAACACGCAGTTCGTTGTGCCATCGAAATGCAGTGCAATCATATCATTATCCACATGCAATTTGGATTGATTTTACGTCAAGCAGTCTCGATAATGCACACATTGTTATCTGGTTGTAAGAATGTCATTTCTTAAACTTGAACTTTGCGTCAAATCTGATGACTCGACTCGTATAGTTTCCGACAGCTTTCTTAGGTGTAAAGTAAAATTGACCTGTTAAAAGTTTTGTTTTTGCAGCCACGTTTGAGTGGTACGGCTACGCACTGCGAAATCGGAGAAGTTCACAAAAAAACTACAATGCCTTCTGCGTTAAACCGCTTACTTTCCTCAAACTTTGTCCAACTCAGTGGGGATGCGTGTCAAAAATTCTAACACTATCTTATCTCATGCCGCACCACATTCAAATAATGATACTTGGGTTGCAAATGACCTTATTTTCGTCTATTAACGTTCAACCGGCATTGTCGATACTCAGTATGAGTGCTAGAAGCAGCAGAGGAGGTTATTTTGCAATGAAAGCTTCGCCTCAAATCCCTCCCTCTGGTCAGTGGACGGTGTCTCGCAACGATGAGCTGGGATAAATACGAAGCACATATTTTCGGACAGCGTACTCGCACATTTTCCGGCTGTGGTGGCTCATTTCCGCATCACGAAATTTCACAGCCTACTCGAAATATTGACCCGTGCAAGCAGTCATGGGTTTGAAAGGGTGCAGTTTTTGTTTACAACATTACTTTTTTCAACGGAGATGAATTTTTTGTATGATTTTAATAGTGATGATGAAACGGACATTGTCTAATCAGCGTTTTTGGCCCGATTTTTCGGGTTGGAAGTCTACATCCATTTTTTCATTCAGATTTTGAATATCCAGCGGTTCGTGGGCTATTTTTGCTGCTGCTGGGTCGCTATTCCCATCAGACATCCTCAGAAGTCCGCCGTGTCAGGCTTACTGCCAACTTAGCACGACAGCGAAAATAAACGGTGTTGATGCTGAAGTCGTGGTAATTGCGATTAACTTGTACTTTTAGACGAGGCGCTGAATATGGAAGAAAATGACTTCGAAGAAACTTACAACGTCAAAAAGCCACAGGACGTAGATCCTCTCGTTTTCATTTGTAGGTCGGGAAAGCGAAGTGATACAGCTTTGAGGATCGCGCGAGAGAATAATTATTTCAAGTAAGCATGTTTCCGGCCTACCTACATGCGGTGATGTGCAACGACTGAGATGTGTAACATGTGGCAGTCACATTCTTTCCTTGAATTTTTAAGAGGCTTGAATTCGCTAGTTTCTCACCATGACAGCGAAGGTAACCAAATTGTTGGGAGATCCAAAACAACAAAGAAAAAAGCAAAGAGAGGGCCTCCGAGAGAAATTTTACCAGGGGGTAAGAAAACCGATACCGGACCCCCTAGCTTCTGGGGCCCTTGTCAAAAGTTGTATAGATTGTTGGTATAGTAATGAGATTGTATATAAAACAGTTACCGTTCCAAGATTTACAAATAGATTAATTGTTATTGTGGTAACCAGGCCCGTAGCGACGGGGGAGCGTTCGGGGGCTGTGCCCCAAGTTTTTTTTGTCCCCCATATTTTGTTGTGCCCAGAGAAATTTGTATTAACCATATAATAAAAACAAAAATGTTGGTCCCTAAAAATGTATTTTGCCCCCGCAAACCTTACAACCTGGCTACAGGCTTGGTGGCAACTGGCCCAGGCCCGTCACCTGGATTTCGCAACATTGGGGGCCAAAAACCACAAGTGGGTGGCCATTTTTAAAATACAAAATATTGGATGTATGCAGCAACTGGAGGGCCGAGCATGAAATGGGGGGCACAGATTTTAAATGCGGGTCGGGCACCACTGCCCCCCTGGCGACGGCCCTGTAACTGGTCTACACTATTTGAATAAGATGTGAAGACTGACAATGCGTAGTGTTACGTGAAAACGATTTCCTATTAAAAATTTGCGGTTGATTCCTTGCTTCTTTCATCTGTGGAGTGAACTTACTTGAATACAGATATCTGCAAGTTGGAATCATCGCGGAAAGATGAAAGCAGAGCCCAGTCGGCTGTTTCTTCGAAAGCCTACATAAATCCTAGAGCTTTTATTTGGCCTACACGAGTAACACATTGCAAATTATTTGCTTCGTATGTTTCAATAAGCTCGTACTTAGAAACATATCTTCCTAGTATAAAGTGACAATCATAGCTTTTTACTGTGCTTAACACGTTATTAAAAAAATCCTCAAAACAAATTCAGTTTGGCTCAGTAGTAGGAGGCGAAAACAAGTTTCTTCTCGAGACCTTTGAAAAAAGATGGAAGAAGGGACTTCCTATTTTTCAAGATGTGCACGATTTGAAATTTTTTAACACCTTCTGTGCTGACTGACGCATATATGCGTCATTCGCTCAAATGGACAGGGTGTTGAATGACGCATATATGCGTACGCCAAAGTGTTAACACATATCATTGCGCTCCGATTTTATGCTGCACCACCACAGATTTAGGGATTTTTTGTACTGTTCTTATTATTTTCGGAGTTGCATTTGTGAGAGCCTTGAACACAAGTTACAATGGCAGTGCTCGATAGTTACAATTACTTGAAACAACCCTCCACATGTTGGTGTAATTATTACGGAAATGTGTGAACTGTCAGTAAGCGTACGTTGCAAAACGGTAGCGCACCGAATTTAACTTCATGCTGACTGTTGTATATTACACAGACTGAATAACCTTGGCAAGGAACTGTGCTTTTGTAAAAGTTGACGGGTCTATGTACAATGCATCTTCTGGCAGTAAAATGCGGCCCTGATTCTTGTTAAACACCCGAGTTTCTGTGAGAAGCGACAGCACCTCTTAGCCTACATGTGGCTTATTACAGTTTTACTGCGTGGAATCTATCGACGATACGCTATACATAAACTCTGCTCAACGTTATATGATGTGCATAAGGTAATAGTCACAAATTATTGCAACACAAAGGAAGGTGACAACAAAAACAATTAAAACAGGCAAAAGCTTGGGCAAGTTTTCATTTAATTTCGGATTTGTCAAGATTTTAGTGGGGAAGCTGGTTAAAACCACCAGCGCTGCAGATAGAGAAAACAACCATCAATTTGGCTTTGGTTACAAAAAATCTTAGCGTGCGTACTTTCATCCTCCCGGGCCCCCTGAACCTATTGGGCCCGGGTACAGTGTACCTCTCGTACCCCCTCTCGTAGGCCATGGACAAAGACATAGCCTTTCGTGGAAAAGTATGAAAGCTTTGCTTTTGGTCGTGTTTGCTCGAACCTTCGTTTTCACATTGTTGTGAAAACTTGCACCTGATAGGAATTAGTCAAAAAATATCGTTGAAAGTTTTCGCTATTGGTATGATTAAACATTTAAAAGTTGTGTGGTTGCTGCAAGCTTTCGAGGAATCAGCTGACTGGGCTCTGCTTTCATAACTCTGCGGTGATTCGGACTTGCACATATCTGTTTTCAAGTAAATAGTCTCCGCAAAGGTGACGTAATCAAATCTATCAGCAGTAGGAATCGAATTCACAAAAGTCTATACGACTCCCACGACGTTGTTTAGTCTGAAGCGTAGTCATTCTTTCATTCATTCATTTTCATGCCCGCTTTTTCTCTGGAGAGGATCGCGGGGGTAGCAGTCCTAGGAGGACTCGAAACACCTCCCGGTCAACAGAATCCTTAGGTAGTTCTGCAGGTTCTTGTCTTGGCAAAAAATGATATGCCCTGTCATTAGAGCCGGTGGTAGATCTGTAATGCCATTCGGGTTGCAAGCGAATTACTTTTTTCCGCCATCAGTTTGCGTCAGTGTTCAGCAGATATTAACAGAGCAATGTTTACCCCTCGCCCTCTGTGGAAAATCATTGTAGAGTCAAGCTTCAGTTAACTAACTCGTAAAATGCCAAATGGTGTGTCCGTCACAACGCAAGCTGTTTGGTAAGACCAAGTTTGAATTTCTGCAACTAGCAAGATTAATCAACCCGCGTTTCCGACTCCGTAGTTGATGCTTCTGTGTATTGGGTATATCAAAGCTGAATTATTTTTTGCCGTCAGCAGTTGCTACTTGAGCACTGTTGGCAGCAAGAAATTCAAATTCGCTTCTATGTATGAAACAGCTCAGTGATGCATGGATGCATGGTGGTCTTGACTGAATAGCTGAGCGTTTGGTTTCACGGGTAAGAATGTTAAACTACCCAGCAAGAGGCGCAATGCTGTCAGTAGCCGTCGTTGATTATATCCGTTTGTTAAAAAGATACAACAGTCTCTGAAGTCAGTAATTGCTGACGCCACCTTCCCTCACAATCTTCACTGGCAATTCGTTTCACATTCCGTATTTTCAAGTTTTAACTTGCACAATTTTGAATGGCTCCTCACCGCCCTCGGTTATATTTAACTGCGGTTCGTCAGCCGGGAAAAGTGCTGCTCTTCGAACGTTTTCGTACTTTAATAAAACCTCTACTTCAATGCAGTTTAGATAGAGCTAACGTGTACAGTTTTGTTGGTGCAGCACTCTTCATTACAACAAGGGTACGAATGGATGGGCGGAAAATTATCCCAAGCTGGTTGTGAAGCAAAATCCTGAAAGGAAAGCAGAGCTTTAATTTTCGAAATGCGTTGTGCATGTGTGGTTGCCACCCTTTTTCAGTTTCCTTCTCCAACTTGGATGTCGACCTACTCTCATACGTGCTTACTAAAGTTTTTTTTTTATACATTGTCTTCATAGGATTGTTTGAGTTTTTACGTAAGAACAGGTACAATCAGTGGCGCACGCAGAAATTTTTAATGGGTCGGGGGTTCGTTCAGTGGCGTATCGTGATCATTTGCATTTGGTGTGCGCTGTTTGTGACGTCACAATTTGACGTCAGATTCATGTTTCCAAACCGACGCTTTGGTTAAGTTTGTTGACATCCTAGGCATATTGTTCTACATGCACTCCCTTATTTTATGTGTCATTGCACTGAATATAAACTATCAGCGCTCCAAGTTACGATGTCGGAGGAAAGTAAACTCAACGCTACGACAGCATTTCATACCTGCAAAAATATCAGGTTGCGCGTTAAAACAAAGGAGCAAAACACACGCACCACTGCGTCAGAGCAATTTACAACGACAGAATGAGGCTGCGCTAATGTCTTATCGAATACGAGCAGTCGAATATAGAAAGTGTGCGACTGGACTGGCTGGCGCACACCTCGATTTGGAAGATCGAATCTTGCTAAACTACACAAGAATTGAGAATGCGCATAAAGTACGTAAGAAAACTTTCAATTTTTGTTATGTATAGAAGTCCAGCAAACTTTTGGTTTTCCATTTTCCCAACTGAGACATTTTTAAATGCCTGAATGCTTCTGTGTTAAAAACTGCTGTCTTTGAGCTCGTGCAACAGGTCTATCATGCTACACAAATTGGTAATGTAGCCAATGCGGTCAGCGCTTGCGCTGATCAGCCATAGCAGACAATAAAGATAGCTGTTTCGGACAAAAGTGAACTATCGCGGAACACAATATTAAACATGTGCCGTGGACGAAAGGTCTGCAAAAAGCAATGAGATGGTTTCTGGACGCAGAAGTTAACCCAGATTCCCTCCAAAACGTAATTATTACTTTCTGGCCCACTTACAATGTTCCTTGAAATTTGCATGCGAATATTCCGTGTTATATGCATTAAGTCGACAAATTAACAAGCAAAAAGTATGCGAAAACAATTAATCGTCTTTGCAAAGGTAATAAAGTTTTTGTAAAAATCAAGCTCAAGGGTTTTTTTAACCCCAACCTCCCCCCCCCCTTGCGTACGCCTTTGGGTACAATGGCAACTTTTTTTGTTTATGGTTTCACATAAACAGGTTTTAATTGTGATTTTGAAGGTGTAGGGATTTTTGCTTCAATAATTCCTGTTTCCACTTGCGGTAAATTTTACATCACTTAACCTATTTCAGACCCGTTTTGCTAAATTTACACCTTGATTCAAGTGTAAATTAGGACAAAAGATCTTAGGATACCGGGTAACTTTAATGTTATACCCCATGAAGTAAACCTGGACTGTTTAAGTGGAAGCAATTCGCACGGCTGAAACGAAACATTTGTCATTTGCAAGCGCAACGAATGAATAATTTTGTCAGTCAGCATCTCCTGTAATTTTTGCAGCTTATGTACTTCACGCTGCCAAAGAGTACAGAAACTCGCAGTTGGGGAAAAATTCCGGGATAAACTCTCAGATTCTTCAAATTGTATTAAGTATTGGTTGCATACTTTGAATCAAATAAGAAATGATGGTTCAAGATATCTTAGTATCTAAATCTTGGTCACCGTACTCGTCAATCTGCCAAACTTGCAACGCGTTGCGCTGTCGTTCGATCTTGACTAATATTAGTGTTCTTTTGTGAATATCGCTTAGTAAATTTTATTTTGAGATCGTTTGATGCTCGTTTTGCCGTGCCAAGATGTTCTCAAATCCCATGCATGAAATCACTATTTCACTTTTTGGCCTGCATCTTTGGAACGGCGTTTGAAGTCGCGATTTTGCTCGGACCGAACACTGCAGCTCGGCCTTATAACGTTCCTGGCGGCAGCACCACAGTGGTGCCAAGTGGTGTTGGTCATGGCTTCCACGCAAGACTCACGAGATCAGCAGAAAAACAAAGGGTGATAAACTTTACTGCGGTGTGAGGAACGTTATGCGTGGATTCTGGCAGATCTAAATCGCGTGAGTTACGATCGCTGGTTGTTGATTAACAGCAACATTGTTTGAAAGCCAGCCCTTCGTGCTCTCGTCGATTGTGTCATACCGAAGCAGAACCTACGTGTGACGTACTTACAGTGTTTTTGTTCTTGGTTTGCAGCCATTATCTTATTGCGAACACAGATTTTCGTTCTTTCGTGGTTAACAAACGGTTCGTTTCTTTTTTCAACACTACGTTCATGAAGAGGTTTAAAAACTGCTGCAATTTTGTTTTTTTGCATTGAGTGATATTTCTATTACGAAACAAAGAGTGAGTACTTGTGCAGCCGTTTTACATTCTAAAATCATGACTGCAGGTAGCTGCATGGCAGAAATCATGTGGAGTGGAACTCGCCAAGATTCTTCCCCAAGATAATCGGTGTATTGGTACTGAGTATCCTAACGTAATTGCACGGACACCAGCACAAAATGACCATCGCGTGCAATGTGTGAAGCGTCTATTTACATGGAAGCAAACTTTTTTTTTTTTTGATAACCGTT
>JGI24022J15233_10001678_pt1 | contig 19156 bp, 9 predicted proteins | sample Ectturendosymbi2_FD_15233 | JGI IMG/M metagenome (IMG submission 15233) | reverse complement strand
TGCTTGTTCGCGCCACATATATGTATGGTGTTGTTCTTCACGCACATGCCGTTCGTGGTGAATCACACAATCAACGCAACACCACCGGAGAGGTTGCAACAATGGAAATGAAATGTTGTCGAACGTCCCCTCCGTAAAAATACCGATACATGTTCTGCTGAAGCGTCTCCTATAGTTCAACCACTCCTTTGCAATCAGTCTCTTCCAAAGTGATCATAATAAACTTTGCACGTGGCACTGCCGCAGAGATGCACGAATTCCCTTTTTCACAAAAATGTACTGTAAAACATCAGCAAAGATTTTTAGTAATGCCACAGCGGTTGGCAAAATTTCCCACTCATGACTTTCGATTGATTTCGAGTTTTTCAATGCCAAACTTTTTGAATTCTATGTAGGCCAGAATAATTGCTTTTTTGGAGCAGAAATGTTTCCAGCATTGCATGTGTACTTTGCATGTGTGTTCAGTATATTTCTTGATCCAAAATCAAAGTGTGCCGCGGCATTCCCTTTCTTTCTTAGGTTTTCATTAACATAGATTTGGCTTTGGTACTGTGGCGAAACTTGCGAACAATGCTTCGTATATTTATAAGCAACGTTGCCACTGAATTCTGCTTTTTTCAGCTATTCGTAAGAACAAGATGCAAGCCACGTAGAAAACACGAAACTATTCAAAGTACTTCTTTGGATGGTTATTGTGTTTATTTAGTGGTTTGAGAATCGTTTATATAATGTTTTGTCAATTTTTTTGAATAAACAAGCCCGTTGCCATTGCAAACGAACAAGACTGGACAGACGGGATAATAGCTGAAATCCGATGCATTTTGTAACTATTTAGGCGATTGTTACCCCGCAATGAAACTGTTGAAATGTTTGTCTCAAAGAATTCCCCTAGAACTTGGAAAAACATCAATCACATTCTCAACTGCTACCAACAGAAAAAAACTTCAGTTTTCAAAGCCTCCCAAAACAGCAGTAAGGCGCAGAAACGTGATTATCAGTTCACCGCCTGTCAATCTGGTACTGGTAAACTTAATCCCATTGTGTACTGTAGACTTAATCCCATTGTGTGCTAGGATGCCGATTCCGACCTGTGTAAATAGCGAATCCTCTTATTATGAATCATGGATCCCGTGAGACTGTTATTCACTCACAAACACTAAAAATCAGCTCAACCGTGAAGCAAACCACAGAAAACGTAGATGAAAAAAAGCGTAGCTGAACAAGGCTAAATAGTGCTTGCTGTCGTCCAAAACAATATTGTTTAGTTATAATAGTGTACCTTGATCCAAACTTCGTTAAATGTTGGTGTTTACCATTGACCAAGGGGGTTCAAAATGGCAAAAAACATGCAAAAATAAAATTATGTTGAAAAAACTAATACAAAAAAAGCTATCTGTGGACTCCGGCCCCGGCTAATTATTTTGATTGGGCCCCGGTCGTTCCCTACTTCACACATGAATCAGCGAGACGACAGTGTATTGTAATGCTGGCAATGTTTCCTCTAAGCTGCGCGGCCGCACAGCTGCTAAGATCCCTCTGCGCAGTTGCAACAATGCTACAAAACCTAAGATTTAATAACTTCTGCTCAGTAAAATTGTGATTCAGCGCGCACCCGCTTGTTCTTCCGCCCAGCATTATTAAAAATTAGAGGGAACATTGAATGCTGGTCAATAATTTTTTTAATTTGTGTATTTGCTTGCGTCTGGTATTAAAGACGATGTTTATCAAATGTGGACAGTGTTTCACAAAATAAGTTTGTATTGATCATTGATATTGAAAACTCAGCAGATCATACGCTTGCAACACCCTGATTTGACAGTTACAACCGCGACGCTTGGATGTAACTCCAGTTATGTATTGAATTGCCATCGACTCAACAACACATTTGTTGCAGTCGTTAAACTTGTTGCCACGTTTTGACGGTGTTGAATTATTTTTTTGAGATTGGTCGTCAGTTTTAGAGTACCCCTTTTTCATTGCGACTAGATTGTATTAAGAAATTATTCATATGTTGGATGCGTGCGTATCACCGAAATTCGGTGGCTAACTTGGAGTTCGTGGTTCTCTAACGACATAACAATCTTTCCAAAGGTTCAGATTCAATTTAGCCTTTATGAAGCACAAGCATAGATTTTGCCGATCAAGATCTCCTCAGGCTTAGCTCTAGTTGCCCAGCACCCTGCACAAAAAAAGTTTGCATCACACCTGAACGGATCACTCGTGTTTGCTATTGACAGTTAACATTGAAATGTCTGTGGCTGTTAGAGGGGTAAACGCTGGTTTCCCAAATGATTTCGTCTAGTTTAATTGCACAGTCATGCATGGCTGTTATTCCTGCTTATGTGTAAACAAAAACATGCATGTACCTAGGACTTATTTGCAGAACACGAAACGCCCTGTGAAAAACGGTTCGTCGCTCCAGTCTAACAGTACGGATTTTCAGCGCACAACAAAACATTCACCATTTGGACCACGAAGCAGGTTAGACTGTGTATTTCGTTGCTTTTTCAAGCTTGTCGTTTGTAAGTAGAACAGCATCTGCGCGGTTTTGTCCACGATTTGGCAGCAAGACCATTCAGCGAAATGACACCTCGACAAAGTACGGATCTGCTGCTGTATCAGCGTCGCCATGTCGTTGCGTTTTGAACGTCGAATTGCCATTTCGTCGCTGCGTGGTTCTGAGCCTCAAACGTCATGTTGCCCAAGTGCCGTGTCGATGAGTTGTTGCACTACCAATTTGGTATGTCGCTGAATTAGTTGTCGACAAATTGTGGTTGAGCAATCAGCTAGTTCAAGCAGTATATGGTTTTCAAGTAGATGGTACGATAACCACAATAAGCGTTATTTTAAAGACTGTAACATGCATTCATCGTATGTCAAAGTTTTAACTTCATTTGTATTGGCTGCGGTTTACTCGTGTGTACCTACTGTAATTGTTTTACGACGGCGCAGCATTCGCGCTGGCCATAATTGTTACGATTTTTTTTAATATACAGAGCCTAAGAAATTAATCGATAAGTATTTGCTTTAATTTTTGTTTCGGTTTTTCTGTTGCAATGAAACAGGATTTTTCTCCAAACACCTAGAATTAGCACTTTGTATTCATTTAGTTCACTTGGCCGATTGAAATTTACGCCGTTACTTCTGTACGAATGATTTCTTTAGGCAAAGCGCTCTTTTTACTTTTCGAAAGCTTAAAAACTTGTTTCTTTTTAGTTTTCTTGTCCAAAAAAGACGGCAAGATCTGTAGGCTGGTACGTCTATGTGCGCTCCCTTTCCCTTTGCCGGTCTTGTACCTTCGTTGATGGCGCCTTTTTTATTTCAGCCGCTTGGTTCTTACGCAAAGTCAGATAGACTTTTTCCGAATGGTTGATGAAAAAGTGGCGCAGGTAAGCGTGTCCGCGTTTTTGATATCACTAGATCTAAACGGATGAAATAAACTACCTCGAATTGCAGCTATTGTATTTTTTTGTCAAAAGCACACAGGTACAGTTTACCTACAAATTAATCAAATTGGTTTCGTATTTGTCACTGCCATGAGCTTTTAACTGTTTGCCGACCCTGACCGATCGATTGATGCCATGTCACGTTGAACTTTAAATAAAAAATTGATTTAAAGTGCAGTTGGCTGCATGTTTAAAACACTATTTTGTATTAATCCTGAGCCGCATCTCAAAAGCGGCAATAAGTAGGTTGTGTAAAAATGGTTAGTAGGTCTACCAAGCCATTCAAACAATCAGTTGTCATGGAATTGCCTGCTGCTTGAATTGACCGAAAGAATATTAACGCTATTCCCATTTTTGAAGTTACCAATCAACCGCGCAGCTTCTACAGGGTACCAAATAAAATTTGGTGCGACTGTCCCCGGAGATTAGAGCTTTAGCCCCTCTTCTGACACATGTTTGTCCAGACGGCTATCTTAAGCAGTCAACTTCGCGAGAACGTCTGGCTGCGACTGTTTCTGATCCGAAGCTGCGCGCTTCGGTTTATGGGACGAATGGCACCTGCAAAACTCAGGTCTTGTAGCTTCCTAGAAGCTGTCGTACATTACCCGTCATGTCAACAATTCGGGACTGTTATTAAATGGCCTATGCTACGAATTTGACACTGTCCTTTGTTTGCCAAAGAGAAAACTGTTGCTTGGAATGGTTTTGTTTTCTCCCTTTTTGTGCTGGCGGCCCATCAATCAAAAAATGATTACGTGCGGGAACGAAGCAGAATTCAGGTTGAATGATCGATTCAAATTTCGTTCATTGCCGACTCATTTCATTCACTCGTAGCTCAGCAACCTTGAAGCGTTGACAGTTCAACATCAGGGCTTCCGTTAATGCTGCGAGGGAGAAAATACAATTCGCATGATTTATTTGGACTACCAATGATTTGTGTGCGAGTTGTTTTCGATGTTTTTTTATTCTTTTTTATCCACTGCTAATATGAAAAACTCTCTAGGAGAATTGAACCGAGGTTTAATGGAAGCAATAGTGCCAGTCCCTACGCAAAGCTCACTGTTTGTTTTAATACATGCGATGTGTTAGGAACGTTTACCTATGATGCATTTATTTGATGCAATGTGGATTACACGGTTGCCAGATGAAAATGTTAATGGAAAGCCAAACGGTGTTAAATAAAGGCCAAAAAGTAAACTAAACGTGATTTGCTGTATCGCTATTCGTTTGTCACAAAAGACACCTAAATTACAAGAATATCACTAGAAATATCTTCGAAATTGAGATTAAGTCTTGCTTGGCTTTGTACTGGAGCTCATTTCTGATGCTTCTCTGACTTGTCGTGGTTTGTGAGATTGCCACTTTGAGTACAATGGTGCCACAGTTTGCATGTCGATCCATCGGCAGCTCTCTGCACCCAGCGAAGGTAATCTCCCATTCAATCCTGTACCTACGACCAGAATCACAAGAGCCCTTCCACTTCGACGACGTCATTGTCGCATTTCTATCGCAGAGAAGCAGACCTGCCTGCTAGTGTTGAGCCTGCTTAGTGCTTACAACACACTACACAGTGCCCGCATTTCCAGTGATTAAGCAAAAAGTTTACTTGAAATGTTGCATCCCTCAAATCTTAACAACATCAGAACGTGGGCGTCGGTTTAATATAGCATTCTATCACAAAAATTTTGCCAAGTTGATGCCGAAAAAAAATGGAATAGTAAATACTTCACAGGAATTTTTTTCAAGCGTAAAAAAGCCAAAAGACCAAAATGAAATTTTTAGGCCAACCAACTTGAAACAAGGCCAGATTTCTGATATTTGACTTAAAAATGCCAACCTGACAACCTTGGTATATTATAGAAGAAACATTTTGGTTACAGTTCGTGCCGAATAAAAAAAATTGGTGGTTTAAATCTAAATACTCCTTCGTACGTACAGGCTTAAAGTCACGCTTAAAACGAATATAAAAATATTTTTTGTAGTTTTGCAGCGCTTTGCAGTCAGGTTTTCCAAGGAAATGTAGTACTTTATCATTTGCTTGGCGTGAATTGTGTACTCCTATACGACGGGTTGCAATCGCGGTCTTAGTTCGTTGGTGCTATGCGGCAAGCGGCACGCAAACACATTTAATTTTCCGGGCGTAAGTGGGAAAACGCAGTTCACTTTCTAAATCCTCCACTGCATTACTTTTGCACTACAATTTATCATCAGGTTGTTTGGAAGAAACTTGTACGTTTTTTGTAACTGTCATCCGGCGCGGTGCATTTCTCCTACACTTGTCGGATCCTTCAAAGGACTTTTCTCGCAAAACTAACCACTCGCTGTTGTTTCAAAATAACGTCCTGACCTGGTTGATCGTGAAAGCGGGTTAGCAAATATTTATGCGAACTTAGCCGCGCCTGTTTGTGTTTTTTACCAACTGTTTGTGCTTCTTACCACACCACTGCATAACACGTTTTGGGAAGCACTTTAATTCACTCGCGCGTTCTTTTTCATCTGTCAGTCATAAATCGTCCCAACACCCGGCGTGGCACGCTTTCTGCTCCCCGCGGAGCTTGTTTTGCTGTGCGCTTGAGCCGCGTTGAATGGGCCACAAACCAAACATGCTCGGCAGTCCGCTGGCAAAAGATTTACGATGTTTGGCGTATCCAAGTTTATCATTTTACCAATAGTAACGGAAAGTAATGAGGGCAATGTTCCTCCAGTCTCATCTATTTTTAGCGCACTGCAGACCAATTTAAGCACTATAGGGCAAGTTTATTTGGTGTAACAAGAATTTAAAATTGTCTGGTTTGAAAAAACGCACGTTTTGTTGTGTCTGTCAGATTTACAAGTCCAGTATCCTTCGAAAGTGTAAACAGTTCCCGGTTGTGGCAGGCCCGTAGCCACGGGGAGCATTCGGGGCCAGTGCCCCCTAAATTTGTCGTGCCAAGAAAAAAAAATTTAAACATATATTAAAAACAAAGACTTGCCCCCTCAAAAACGTATTTTGCCCCCAAAAACATTGAAACCTGGCTACGGGTCTGGGTTGTTGACGGTCCACTGCGTGATGTCCGTGAATTAAGACTTACTCGGTCCTCGCTTATATATCTTATAGTAAAACATATTTATAATGTGACTTTTGGTCTTGTTAAGTGATGCCCTAATGCAGATAAATTGCTGCACCGGAGCTGGGTTTGATTATTATTAGAGTAGTAGGTAGGTAGTTTTATTAAAGTTTGAAATTGGTATGAAATTTATGAAGACGTGGAAAATTACTGCGTGTTTGCACTAAATTGTTCTATGAGGTAATTTTGTGCATAAAGACATAAGCTTCAACTCTGCAGGAGTTTAACGAATGTGTTTTTTCTCTAAAAAAACGAACTACTTTACAGGTGTTTTCTAACTTTTCTAGAAAAAATCCATTACCAAATCTGGGAGAAGTGCCATAATCCTTTGATTGCTGTTTTTAACTGAATCATAGCCCGCCACACACGCATCAATGCATGCTTACTGCGCCGGACCAGTTTTGCTGAACAGGTCTACGCTTTTCTCTTTAAATAACGTACACTTTGGGGAGGCAAGCAAGTCGCTCGCCACTCGAAGTTCAATTGAGTTTTCTTGCGTTTGAGCGAAATTATTAGTACAAATTTGAAAGTTTTGATTGGCTCCAAAACCATTGCGCTCTTTTTCAGCTGCATGGTTTTGATCTCGATGTGCATTTTTTTCTATTTTTCTCGCACTTCAGTACTGCGGAAAATGCTGCCTCAAAAGGTAATTCGTTCAGAGAAACGGCGCCTTCTTGCTTAGCGGTGTATATAGACGTACGGTTCTGCCCAGATTTCTAAAAGGTTTTCTAGATTGGTGTCATTGATGCGAACTAACATTTTATTTTTAAGACAGCATGTTCCATGCATCTGGGCACTCACGAAAATTGTTGCATCGCCTCTACTGCGCTATCGTAAATCTCAAAGGGTATGTAGAGGACGAGCAAGGTTGACGATAATTTTGAGCCTTTTTGTGCGGCATATTGGTGAAGCCGTGCACATTGAAAAAGGCTTTGAATATGATTCGACGGCTGTGAGCGCACATTCGAAGAATCAGTGCACGTGTATCTCACACACCAATTGTCTGTTGGATCACGTTAAGCGATGTGTATTGATTTTCTGCTTCGCGTGTGGATGTCATTTGCAAAAAAAGTCTATCAATCTGTAAGTGGACGCCGCATCACTCGGCGATCGAACTTGTTTCGTTTTTCATAGAACCATGGTCTTCCCTAAAAAGAAAATTGCCGAAAAAAAGGTTTTAAATACAATGGCAAAATACTGAGAGTTATGCTCTGTATTTCTTGTGAAGTATCGAGGATGCTATTCGAGCAAACTCAAATAACCAGCTCTGCTTTCAAAATGTTTTCTGTGTGAAATGCTGAACTCGGTGCCTGCATTTTTTCGTTTATCACGGGTATATGTAAATAAGTCACAATGGCGAGCGAAATTGGAAGCTGCAGTTCACTACGGTGCAAAACAAGGTATTCTTAGGTTGGCTGTTGTTGCGTGACAGAGGAAGACATAAAATGACAAACAAACATCAAGTTCTTACAAAACCTCAGCCGCGTTGAAGATGGCGTTGAAGTGCTGCTTTTGTAGCTGAAATAACGTTTGGGCACCTGACGTGTCAGTGTCTGAGTTTTAATAGCAAAAGGCCGAACAAGGATGATAAATGATCAGATGTAATAAGTGAGCATGCTCCCCGACCTTGGCGTCTGACGTATGGAGTAGTTTCTAACAACCCACTCGACCTCCAGGCTCGCTATTTGAGCTTTACCGAGACCGGTTGCCACGGGATACCCACATCAATATCGGTTAGCGCGCAAGATTCTCTGTCTCTTGCTTGAAGTGGTCCTCGTTCGCAATTCGTTCGTTGCTCCGCTGTGATCGTTATGAGTAGACCGAAGTGAAAAGCTTCAGTAACGATGTTTCATCTGATGTCACGCCGTGTGCATTACAGGCTTCTGAGCGAATGCTCAAAAACTTGATCGTTCACGAAAAAGACTTGCTGTGCTGGTAAAAGTACCCTGAAACGACTCTACCGTTGCACGAGCCTAAAAAACTGCAGGGCGCATTCCCTGTTCTGACTACTGCCTCGCGTCGTTTGAACATCGAAGCACATGTTTCGACACGCTTCTTTTGTATCATTCGCTCGCGCGAAAGGACTCGTGTCGTTGACATGATTAACAAGCATTGAAAGCATTCAGGCCGGTGATTTATTGCGACATTAAATTTGGCCGACGCGTTTAAGCGGTGAGGCAGCGCGGGTTTACGAAATTCGGCTAAAAGCGTAGGTAAACGATGCAGAAACTTTCATTTTAGTTACTTACTGTAGGTGTGCAACAAATATAATTACAAAAACAAACACATCAGACAGTTGGCCTTCGAGGGTTCATGCAGTTATTGAAGTCGCCGGAAACGAATGTATAAGAGCTTTGCAATGTTATTGTGAGATGGCCACAAATTAGATTGAAAATTTAAGTATCAACGATTAGTTCGCCTCTGTTGACTTCGACACAAGCACAACAGTACGAAAACGAAAATATCCAGGAGGAGAAAGGGAACGAACCCAACTTTATGCAGTTTCTTCCCGAAGATAAAAGTGTCAACACAATTTTGCCAACATTTTTAGTATGTTCAGTGATAACAACGGTACAACCGAAAAGGCTTTCAATAAATTTTCGACTAATTTCCGGATGAATATCTTATGCCCTACGTACGTTCTGTGTTTAACGTGAAGAACAATTTGGCCGAAATACCATCGGTGCTCAAACGAAACCTCAAACTTGTGAATTTATTTTTTCTATAACAATTCAAACATTTCTTCAAAAGTTTTATCTAAAATATTTTGCTATACATTTTCTTCAATTTCTGCTTGATTTCACAGATTTTTTACAAAGTTTGTCGTTGCACGAGGGCAATCGCCTTTGTATCCTTCCACTTTCTACATCGGTGACATGTTATTGGTTGGTGTAAATTCAAAGACTTCGTTATGCATCAAACGACACGAAGGGCGAATGCTCGGCCTGATCTTCACCCGCTTCGGTTGTTAAACTATCGTACTTTGTCGCGCAGGGTAAAGATTACTGCTCGGACGACGACCTTTCCATCGCCTCCATAAAATCGTGGAACAGAAAAGACAGTGCGAGTTCAAACGGTTTGACTATGAAAATCCCGCAGAAAGTCAGTTGACGGCGGTTACGGCGCAAACATTGACATGACTCGTGATTCGCCAGAAAATCTGAAACAGCGCCGGATTTTTGGTGTTCAGACGTTAATATTGGAATTTTGCAATGGTTACATGCAGTATTTTGTTTGTTTTTACGAGCCTTTGTGAGACACTTAATTCCACAAGGCGAATACTCATTTCTTTAGTTCTGGGATACCTGCCATTTACAAAGCAGTGTGAATTAGTTCAATACAAAGTCTATCATTTAGCTCTATTGCAGTGGTTCCCAACCAGGGAGGAATTCCTCTCTCAGGGAGGAATTTCATGAGTTTAGGGGAGGAATTCCAACTTTATAGTTGAGTTACCTGTTCATTGTAAGTGTTGTAGCCTACTACGTGGACTATCACATGTTTTTGTTGACAAACTTCAGTGCCATTATTTGACAACACATATGTTTTTGTCCAAATTTTATTAATCAAGTTATTGTGGTCAATAAAGACGATTGGTCCAATTGTAGTTAATACTAGCCTACGCACAACAATAAGCTACACTGCGACAGGTAAAAGATATAGGTAAGAAAGAATATATTGGTAGATCAAATATCCTGCAGACTGCAATCTGTGTCAACGCAAAAATGGAGTTTTAACCCTTTCAGCCACCCTGCTGAATTGGTGTAATAGGGGAGGAATGAAAAGTTCTAAAATAAGTAAAGGGAGGAATGCATAAAAAAAGGTTGGGAACCACTGCTCTATCGAAAAGGGCTGAGTGAAGGGACTCGCAGGTTCGTCACTTAAAGTTCCGTTTGTGGACTCTTTTGGGAGCACTTTCATGCTTGGGACGTGTCAGATACAAATGTAAAAGCATACATTAGTCTGTTCTCGTCTGACAAGCCGTGCAAATTTGCAAAGCTGGCAGTAACGAAGGATTTATTATCGAAGCTGAAGGTCAGAGGAAAGCATTTACGTTACAACCTATGGTACTTGTGCATGGATACCAAATATACAAAAAAGGAAACACCACGGCCGCATATGAAGTTAACAAAAGACCGTAACTTCATTTTCATTTCAAGGGTACGATTACGTGGAAAATACAGAAAAAAGATTCTCATCATTTCCACTGTGTGATCAGCAGCATTATTTAAAGAGTCAACTAACTCCTGATTAGATACACTCGTTTAAAAATTCACTGTGCACTGCGCTTGTAAATGTTGAGATTCGATCACGTCTACAGTAACTCGCAAAAGTGATTGTTTTGTACGTAAAATTACCAACTCTTCTTTGTCTGTTTTAAATTCACGGCATCGGGCTTCGTGCATTAGGACTCATCCGACGAACTTCTGAAAAACGATTTTTCTTGTTGACCGCAGTAGTCATACGTCTACGATAATCAATCTTTCTTGCACAGAGTTAAAGTTTCGGCCGCTTGTTGCAGAGGTTTCCATTCAGGTCTGTTTAAATACTAAAAATTTCTAGAAACATTGAGGTTAACAACATCTTCAAAATCCTAACAATGCGGTCTGTGTTAAGTAACCCATAATTTAGAAAACGGCAAGAAGTTTAAACCGGAAGTTGTAGTGTACTTCCAAGGCTGATACACTCATTGGCGATATTTCATTGTGTTCAGATCTTACTTCATTTATGTGCAAAAGTTGTCAGGATAGGCTACTCCAATTAACAAATCTGCTGCGAATGTCGAAATTTTCCACCGTTCTTGAATGACTGCGTCGTGTTCACTCTTAGAAATATGGTTTGGAGTGAAGCCCGTACTTGTTTTTCCGAGCTAGTGTTTTAGCTCTTGTTACTATGCTGCTGAGGTTTAACCTGGAAGTTTTCGCATACACAGAGCAAGGTTTTCACCGCAGGTAAATGCCATGCTTTTATGTCGTCTGCTTGTCAATTGCTCAAACTTCTCTTCGCCTGCGAAAAATGTCTCAAACTGTAGTTCCTATTTTTTTGCTTCTAATTTTGGTATTTTATCCTACTGGTTGGTGGGGATATGGGTATTCCGCCATGGACAGCAAAAAATCTCACGCAAACAGACGTTGGGTTGTGTCAATGTTGTTCAGATGCCCGTTTCTCCACGCCTGGCTAACAAATAACAGCCTGTGTTCCTTGCGCAACGTGACGATTGGGCAAAAGCGGTTTTAACGAAAACGTGACACTCATGCTCCTTGTTCATTTATAATTAATTCCTTAAGATCGATCGGTCCATCTTGGACAGCTTCATCGACAGACCTGTTGTACTTTGCTTGTTGTTACTTCACTTTAACGTCACCTCGTCCCATCTACAACAGTCTTTACTTGTTAAGATCTTCGTTATTTTTCGTACATCTTTCATGAAGAAACGCATTTGTTGTTGCTTTTTCTTTTTTGTACAATAAATAGGTTACATTGTGAAATAAGCTGTTCAGTTCGTTGAGCATGCGCCACTAAAGCGGAATAGCTTGGTTCAAATCTCGGCCGGGTCATACCGAACACTATCGATAATTGCGGCCTGTACAGCCTCGTGCGTGCTTGGCGTTAATGGTTGTGTGCAAAAAAAGATTTATGCGCATTGCTGTCATTTTCTTGCCATTAATGTAATATTCACTACAAGGATAGCCACTCGACCCAGGCGCAAGCAAGCGCAGCCTGGCGCCGCTGATCACTCGTGACACTCCTGAGAAGTGTGAAGTAAGAATATTTAACTTGACATGAACATTCTGAAGCAGGGTTCTGAGATAAGAAAAACAGCACCATGCTGAAGTTTCAGCAAACCTGACGTATTTTCTTAAAAAAATCCATCTCAAAATTTTGCAAAACCTTTTTACGTTGTTGGCCACTTTTTGGCTCTATTACCTACTGCATGCTGGACCCAAACTCTTAAAAAAGCTCTACTACAGGCCCGTAGCCAGGTTTCAAGATTTGGGGGGATAAAATCTGGAGTATAGTGCTAAAAAAGAGGTGTGGGAACGCCGTTCCCACCCAACTACACCCCTGGTTTAGGTTAAAGCCGAACTCTAACACCAAATATCGCTCAGATGCCCTCATACGCAGCAAGATTTTTGCTTTTATATGTTTAAAACAAATTTTTCTGGGAACAACAAAATTTTGGGAGGCAGTACCCCCTTGCCTACACGCCTGCTCTACTACAGCCCGAATCGAAACTTAAGATGGATGTTTTGAGATGTTATGTTTGAAAATTTGCGCCAAGTTCATCAACCTCGTCTAAAACGTTTGGAGGTTGTTTGTTACTTTGCGAAATAGCTAGGAACATGGGCGTCCGCAGGGGCGGGGTCAAAAAGGGCATTCCCCCCTGAAAATTAGGACTAAGAACCAAAAATGTCTAGAAAACCTGAAGTTAACAGCTAAGTTCCGATAAATTCATTTGATTGTTGCCATGACAGTTTATTTGCTGGTGTGACACTGACACTGCATAATATCCAAGGTTCACCGTTCTGGTGTCATGCAATGATGAGACGGCAGTTCGCTTATGTCCGCTCCATAGCCTGCAGAGGCAGATTGCGAAACTTGGCAGCGGATTGTTCTGCTGTAGGTCTTTACTGCGTAACAGTAACACGGCATAAAATCTTCAAACGTTCACTTCAAGTTGCGGTCGCAGGCGTTTTTCCATATGTGACCAGGGCTCCCACTGCGTTTTTTTTTCCACCCAGATCTGCTTTCTTAGTCGACCTGGGTGTCTAGATTTAACTATGAAAACTTGCGTTAAATCCGTTTTTTTGAAGTGATAAACTCATCAGCAACTTCAGTGTGTTTAATAATATAAAGATAACTTTATATTAGTGTTTGCATGCGCACATCAGGTGAGAAAGTACGCATATCGGATGAAGCAGCACGTGTTCAATCGTTTTCATATCCTCCTATGATATCATTGTCGGGGTTATACACAGTCTATAACGTTATTGTGAAGAAACTGGTGAAACAAGGTTTAGAATTGATTGTTTAAATTTCGATGTTTCCCTATTCATGCAAGTTAAGAAACAAAAATGCTACGAAATAACAACATGAGTAGTAAAAAGAACAGCATCTTTTAAGAAACAATTTTCAGTTCAAGGAAGAAGGCATTGGGATTATATTTTTTTGTGGGATTTTAAATCCCGCTGCAGTTCAAGATTGTACAAAATTTCCTAGTTTAATAACAAATGTACTTCAACAATTAGTGAGAGATATCATCAACTGAGTACGGTACCAGCGTTACGAAAAACGTCTTGAGCAACAAAAAGGTCATTCAAATGTCTAGCCCCCCTGCACAAACATGAAGGCCCCCAATGGAAGACTTTCTGGCAACGGTTGTGCCCAGGCCCGCATACACGGTGGGGCATTCGGTTACAGTTACCCCCAAATCTTTCTTGTGCCTCCCAAAATTTTGTTGTGCTCAGAAAATTTGTTTTAAACATATGACAAAAATAAAATATTTACTCCTAAAAATGTATTTGCCCCCCTAAATCTTAAAACCTGGCTACGGGCCTGATTCTGCCAAAAGTGTGTCTGCAATTAAGGTATTTTGTTTTGAAGACCATTCAGCTTCGAGATGTAGCATGACGTCGAAAACTTTTTTTATAAATGATCATTAGGGCAGTGCCAGATACGGCTTTTAGGGGCCCTGAGGCACAATTTTTCGAGTGCCCCCATCTTTTCAATAAAAACCATGTCCCATGGTGTCCCCACAATACTTGTGTACATCACGCGAAACAACACACTCTGCAACAAAAATGAGAAGGTTAGATATGCAATGCGAAAACGAAAATGTTTGTCCTATCATAAACTCCGGGATACGAAAAAGTTCTCAGTTTTTCCCACCATGTTAGACACTCAAACTATAATAGTATTTTGCGTGCTTTTTTGCAAGCAAATTCATGCATCACCTTGTAAAAGTTTTGTTTCCGTAATAATTCGCTCTCAATAGTCACCAGCGACAAATGATTTAAACGTTGCTGTGACAGTGATGACCTGAGTTCATTCCTTATCCATTTCAGTTTCGAAAATGTCCTTCCACCACTGCAGTTTGAGCACATTAAACAAAGATATATACGCAGAATAATATCAATTTTAGAAAAAGTGGTATCACGTTTCTTTCCTGAATTAGGCGATGCATAAATGTTTCGCGCGACTCATCTTCCAGTTTTTCGTCGACACATAACAAAATTAGAGAATGCTGGTGGTTGTGAAACGTTAACATTGGCATCGCTTTCAGTAACAGAAGGGGTGGGGAAAGTGCGGCCTTTTCGAAGAGTTTGTGCGGCCTTCTAACCGTTTGCTCACTTAACCATATTTTTTCAATTATATTTTGGTGGTGTGTATAAGTCGCACTCTCAAATCAGGCCAGTTGAAACAACACAGAGTTATTCTTACAAGTTGTATACAAAAACGTTTCCTGAAAATCAAAATTTTCAAATCTTTGCGTGCGGTTATATTAAACCAGGGTTTTTTAAGGTGTTTTAGGGACCCGATTCGGGTCCCTAGAATTAGAGAAAATCGGGTCCCTAGAATCAGAGAAATCAGGTCCTGCAGGTCCATACCGGGTACCTAACCACTTCCTTAAAAAAATCCTGGTTATACACTCTTCTGGAACATTTTCATCAGCATCAATGAGGTTGGTAGGTAACATTGTTTATATCGTAATATTCGAAAAACGGGGTAACAACAAGTACAAAAAATTGCAGCTCTCCTGAAGGACCATAACTAATCGGCAACATGAGTTAGCGCTCAGTGTATCTGAGCAACTTTACACATTATGCCAAAACGAAGATGTGTACTATTCGATTGCTTTAGATGAGTCGGCTGATATAAATGATTCGCCATAAGTGCTATTTTTCATTCGTCTTATAACTTCGGATTTTCTGTGCTATGAGGAGCTGCTGGATTTGGGTACCCTTAGAGAGAGAACACGAGGAATCGACGTTTTAAATTTGTTTACAGAAAAACTCTGTACAGTAAATCTAATTTAAACAATTTGGTAAGCGTGTGCACAGATGGTGCACCTTCTATGATAGGGAAGCGTGAAGGATTTGTGGCATTAATACGAAGAGAACTGCTAAATCCAGACACGTTGATGTTCTTTCATCGTATTTTGCATAAGGAAAAGTTGTGTGCTAAATCTGCTTTTCTGAATGATACCTTGAATGGAGTGATAGGTATCGTGAATTACATCCGAGCAAATGCAACGAGGCATCGGCAATTTCGTCAAATGCTTCAGTATGATGACGAGATATTCAGCGTAGATCTATCGTACCATTCAAAAGTCATAGGCGGATCCAGGATTTTTTTAGGAGGGGGGAGGTTCAGGGATAAATTCATCCGGATGTGTATTGACTGTAGAGCGGTGAATAGCCAACTGCTCACGTAACTTTTTTTAACAAACACGATTAAATACGCACAGACATTTTGGCCAAATCGCATTCGCACCATTACCAGGCTTACTGGGACGTTTCCGGAGCAGAAGCGGCCTTCAAAACAATTCAAAAGTTATTTTCAAACTTATCTAACCTCGAAAAAGTAGCTTGTTGATTGTGGAAAAAAATTTATTATTAACAAAACAAACACAGGTCCGCGGCAAATAAACGCGGGGGCAGGCATAAAAGCGACACAAAAAATGCACGAAAAAAAACGAAATGCTGCCAGTAACGTTTGTTGGCAGTTTGTACAAGACCCATGCCGTATTGTGTTCGAAAATTGCAGATGTGCATGTAATAGAAGTTCATGACGTTCGGACTTGAAAATTTGTTTATTTTTGGAAAATTTTCCGAATCTTATCACACATCACGATTGTCTACCCAAAATGACGAAATTTGTTTACAAAAATACCCGCCAATCAGTGGCAATCTATCAATCACAAAGTATTTAAAACAAAATACTATTGATTATAAAAGCCATTTAACCATAGTAAATCACTTGAAGGTCAAAATAAGTGTAGTTATTTGGAAAACAAGCACAACTCTCCCCTCCGAAAAAAAAGCGCTTGGGGCACGCGCAGAGGCGTAGGCAGGGGGAGATTACACCCAAAATTTCTAGCGCTTCTTGTCATTTTGTGCTTTGAGAGGCGGTGTCGAAAACAAAATACTGTTGCTCGCTTAAGGTCAAAACATTTGCCCGCCCCAAATTTGTGGGCTGGGTATGCCCAGGTACGCGTAGAGACAAACATCCCAAAAAACTTGTTTGCCCTGGAGGGTGTTCATTGCATCACAAGGGCACTGAAAATGATCGGACAATGTTTTTCCAGCACGTCACAGCGGGAAATGTGAAGTTTGTAGTTTGCAGCGAGTCAATGACCAACTTCTCGCCTCCTGCTCAAGCACTCAATTTTTTGTACGAAACGCGACGATATCTCGGTAACGCAATTTTAAACATACTTTAAATTTTAAACATACTCTAAGCCTGCATTAGGTTTGAAAAATTTTACAAGATACAGCAGAATATGGGTCGATAAGAAGCATCTGATTTCGTTTTATATAAGTTTACTTGTTACGATACAACACAGCAACTCGAAAACAAACACTGCCAAAATGTATTCTCAATTAACCAGGACGCCGAAATAACTGAAGTTATCTAGTCGAGGCGCCGCAAAAATTTGTTGAAACAAAGACAGTGCCTTAGTAAAAAATGCACGGAGTTGCTGTAGATTCTTATTGCGAACAGAATAGCCACAATTATCGAATACATCATTATATTCAACGTTTCGGCTTATTCGTAAGCCATCATCAGGAATATATTAAATGCAACAGTTAGATAGAAAAACATTTCCCAGAAAAAAAACAAATTGCATTTTTGCGAATCTGGTTTTGTAAGAATGAACATTAGAAATATTTTGAAAGAAATTGTCGTAGATTTTGTGGAGAGCCCCATGACGCAGTTTAGTGCATAAATTTTGCCAATTCAATCGAATTGATATCATTTAGTTTCAACACATTAGGATTTTTATACAAAGGAATAACATGACAACTGTAATTACTAAATGTCATTATTTTTAATATAATATTATGCAAAACGTTAAAAGGTTGCGGGACGGAATTATTAGCTGTACCCCATGACATGATACAGTGTTGTAAATGCCAAAACAAAGCTATAGTATAATATTTTCAGAATGGCAATGATTTCGTGCTGAGCTGAACTTTTGTCCATAAATTGTTGCTCGTAGGTCTGATGCTAATCAGTAGTCATCTTTAGCATAGCCTATAGCTAATCTAGCGAACTTCATTTTCAGCCTAACGGACATGTAGGCTACGTTTTACGGTTAAGTTTGCTATTATGGAATTTATGCCGTTACTGAGCGCTCTAACCTATAGCCTGTAGTTAACTGCCTTGTAAGTTTGTTGTAGCTTAATTTTGAGTTTTCTCTTAACTAATAAAATCAGCTGCATTCATTCATGAAAGCATGTACGAAGAAAATAGCATAGTCTACTGCTTATTCAACTTTTGTCCACAGTCTACTGCTTATTCAACTTTTGTCGACAAGAAGCCCAATCTTATCCAAATGAAAAATGAGTTCAAATGCTTACGTGCTGTTTATGTAACATTGGGACCATGTATTTTGTATAAAAACTTACTCATTAGAAGTTTAATTTTAGTGAAATAAACACATTGGGACTGCCCAAATTCAGCAAAAAAAGCATTACATTTAATATTTTCAACCCTAACCCTGTGGAAATACTGATTTATTTAAAATATATCAAAAAAAATCACCCCAAAGGATGTTTCTGTGTCGGGAACCATTGATCGAAAAACGTACCTGAAAAATTTTAGGGGGGCTTGAGCCCCTTTAGCCCCTCCCTGGATCCGCCTATGAAAGTGGGCTTGTTGCCACAGGGACAAGTGCTTGAAAAAGTTTTGTCTCTGCAAAAACAAATCGTCAATTTTTTCGAAGATAGGAATATATCTTGCAAATTGTCAGAACAAATTTTTGCAGAAATGCTGCTTTTTGGTGCGATGTAATGTCGAAGCAAAATCAGCTCAACGTTTCTCTGCAGGGTGAAACGAAATCTATATATGACATGTGGCAAAAAATCCAGGCATTTCGAAAGAAACTGACTTTATTAATAAAATCTGTCCTCAGCCGATCGCATATTTCAGCTGAGCACTTTCCTCAACTGGCAAAAGTAGCAGGCAGATCATGCAACGTGAAGGAATACACATTGGTTCTAGACTCGCTGATTGAAGAATACCATGACAGACTCAAAGATTTTGAAAAGCACAATCTCAACTTGCAACTGGCTTATCAACCACACCTGGTGGATGTCAACCAAGTGCCCGATCGTTTCCAAATGGAGTTAACAGAGCTATCAGACTATAGCATTCTGAAATCTTTATTCAACACCAAGAAGGGTCCGATTGGAGTATGGAAGAATGCTGTAGAATATCCACGCCTGCGTCAGCACGCTCGACAAATGTTATCATGCTCTGGTGCAACCAGGACCGGATTTAACTCATGCGAGGCCCTAGGCTAATCCACTTGTGAGGCCCCCTCACCCATTGTTGTGAGGAAAAAAATGGAAAGCGTTAATCAATTTGCGAAAATCCGAA
>JGI24022J15233_10001676_pt1 | contig 19159 bp, 9 predicted proteins | sample Ectturendosymbi2_FD_15233 | JGI IMG/M metagenome (IMG submission 15233) | reverse complement strand
GATGTGCATCCGCTCCTGCTCGGCATGGCGATTGCATCTCTTTGCAGTCCGCTTGGGTTGAACCCAGCTTGGCAGCGGTCATTAAAAGAAGCTGCTTTGGTCCTTCTCCGTATCAGTCCTCTCGACTGAACTTAGGTTCGACTAAAAACAGCAACATTCAAAATTTTAATTAATGAAAAACTTCCGCCTGAACTATCACTCCTTGCCGTGCGCCGTGCATTGCCACTCCCTAGGAGTGAAACGTGAGCATGACAATATCAGCTCAGTATCGGCAGATCAAAACAGATATGCACCTACTGAGTACAGTTATGCTAATGCATTACCTCCTTGAGTGAAATATTTTATAAAGTGTATGTTAAATATCATCGAGTAGTTTTTCCAATTGAAGATTATCGAGACATAGAAATTTGATTCTTATTTGTATGGTAAATTGCTTGAATAGGAGAACCGATCCGAGTAGATTATAAATCTCCTTATCGCAAAACTTAAAGAACCGAATTAAGATACAAAAATATGTGAGCGTTGTGACAGGTCGAGAAGTGCTTGAATATTATGAAACATCATACTTTGGTGAGTACCATGTTGTTCTATTCGAATATATGTCGTGACGAATAAAAAGTTATAAAACTAAGAATTATGTGTCTCACTGGTGTGTACATTCTCTAGTGTGAACCGTTGAGCAGTAAGTAGTAATCGGGCAATTAACAGGGTCTGTTAACCAGAAATAGTTTCTGCGAAAACTGTCCAGATTGTCCCAGATTCAGTAATGAGAACCCACGCATAAAATATATCTACTGAATCTAAACCACCCTACGATGCCACCCTATAGGGGTCGCATCTGGTGTAATATTGCTGTTCAACAACACGTTTCAGCGGCACTGTGTCATCGTGGAAAAGCACGCAATTGAAGACGTTGAATGTAAAACTTACGGAGTGTTCGTTCAAATCCCTTGGTTTGAATATTGAACTGCACATTGCGTGCGAGACTATGGGTTCCCGCTTCTTTCAGAACATACACCAACAACAATTTTGAATTATTAAATACTATGAAGCCGACACGAAAACCACACTGGAGCAACGCGCGAAACAAACATTTTAATGTGTTTCGTGTCTGCTCGGCCTCATGGCAAAAATACAAGTTGTGTCAAAACGTGGTCTGTTTCAATCAGATCCAATCATAAAACAAGCAGGTTAAGTGGAAGTTGTTTTTGAAAAACATGCACGTCGTTTGACTACTGACAACATATGCAATGCTTGAAAGAATTGGAATCATGGCAGATATTGATACAGTAACTGACGTTCCTCAATGTTCGATTAGACTGACATATAAATGCGTGAGAAACACGGGTTTCAGTTGTATTGCCAGCTTATTCAGAGGCGGGGCGTCTTCTTAATGGTGATATTCATAATGGGAACGTCAAGGCAATCAAAATCCACAATAAATTTTTTTGCCCCTGGTGGGGGAAGGTGGTTTAATTTTTATTTGAAAAACCGCAAAAATAACGTTTTTCTCATAAGACCTTTACTTGCGAAAAAACAGTAAGTGTGACTTGTTGGGCTAGCTTAATGAGTGTCGGGGCGCTGTTTTCGTCATTATATTATGAATGTGGACTTCAAGGCAATCAAAATTGACTATGATCTTTTTGCTCCCAGTGTGGGAAAGTGGTTTAATCTGAAGTTGAAAAACTGCTAAAAATTGCGTTTTTCGCGTAAGACCTTTACTTGGGAAAAAACAGTAAGTTTGACTTGTTGGACTGACTTAGTGAGTGTCGGGGCGCTGTTTTTGTTATTATATTATGAATGTGGACGTGAAGGCAATCAAGATTGAGTGTAAATATTTTTGCCCCCAGTGTGGGAAACTGGTTTAATTTTTATTTGAAAAACTGCTAAAAATTACGTTTTTCGCATAAGACCTTTACTTGGGAAAAAACGGTAAGTTTGACTTGTTGGGCTAGCTAAATGAGTGTCGGGGCGCTGTTTTCGTCATTACATTATGAATGTGGACTTCAAGGCAATCAAAATTGACTGTAATTTTTTTCCCCTAGAGTGGGAAAGTGGTTAAATTTTTCTTTGAAAAACCGCTAAAAATCACGCTTTTCGCTTAAGACGTTCACTAGGGAAAAAAAACGGTAAGTCTGACTTGTTGGGCTGGCTAAATGAGTGTCGGGGCGCTGTTGTCATCATCATATTGTAAATGTGGACTTCAAGGCAATCAAGATTGACTACAAATTTTTTTGCCCCCAGTGTAGGAAAGTGGTTTGATTGTTCTTTGAAAAACCGCTAAAAATTTCGTTTTTCGCATGAGGACTTTACTTGGGAAAAAACGGTAGGTTTGACTTGTTGGGCTGGCTCAATGAGTGTTGGGACCCTTTTTTGATCGTCATAATCTTGATGTGGACTTCAACTTCAAGGCAATGAAAATCCCTCTTTAATTGTTTTTGATTGTTTTCGGAAGTTTTTTTTCCCGTTGTTTTCAATCATGAAACACCTTTTTTCAAAACGGAGTGGTTTGATGTTTGATGTCCGCGATTGTGCCACAATGACAGTGGAGTTTTTTGGGCTTGTTTTTTGCAGATTTCTGTTTTGCGGATTGCTTTTTTTCAAATTTTGTTGCACTTTTGCTCTTTCAATCTACTGCACAACGAAATTTAAGAGTGCTTTTGTGTAAATTTGCTCATTTTGGGTTTGTTTTTTCAGATTTGTGTCCCTACTTTTGTGTTTAATTTGGTTGCCTGTGAAAGGCGGAGCTCCGTAAATAGCGGAAGTTGGTTGCGGAGGTTTGATGACGTAACCGGAGTGGAAAAAAGTTGCGTTGCAAAAGGAATAAACACAAAAAAGCAAAGGAAAAAGATTTTATTATTACAAATAAATATGCGCTTCCCCCAAACATCTAATGCATAGATGTTTGCGATGTTTAAAAGTTTTATACATTCACAACTGTTAAAACCTATTTTTTTGTCCCCAAACCGTTGTGAAACTCAGATTAGCCAAAACTTTCAAACTTCAGAAAAGACTTCTTTCACCGTAGTGTAATATCATCTTTTGCAATAAAATTATTTTTACTGCTGTTTAGTTCTCATTTCTCAACGAAAAATATTAGTTTTAGCGACTCCGGTTACGTCATCAAACTTCCGCAACCAAGCTCCGCTCTTCACGGAGCTCCGCCTTTTACAAGGTACCTTTAATTTACCTGCTGATTTTGTGTTTTTTTGAATTTTCTTACCAAACGCAAGTTGGGCTTGTTTTTCCGTTAAATTTCCTATTTTGGGCTTGTTTTACGAAGCTGCTTACTTGTTTTTACAAAATAACTTTGCATCACTGGAGTGTGTGGTTCAAGACTGCACTGCACTTACTAATAACATACTAAACCATAAATCTAAATAAACCTAAACCAGTTTTTTTAAGGAAAATGTTAGATACTTGGTATGTACTTGTAGGGACCCGATGATAATTTTCTCTCATTCTCGGGACCCGAATCGGGTCCCGAAAACACCTTCAAAAAACCCTGCCTAAACCCAATCTCTTAACATAAACCCAAAAGTTTGTGAAACTTAAAGTAAATAAAAACTGGTCCTATCAAAAATGCAATCACTGCAGCCACTACTGAGAAAGCGATTGGTGACAGCCAAACTGGCAACCACTCGCACAGTAGCCATAGACACTTACCCTTGACTGCATTATAACAGCAGCGGTAATGTGACGAACTTAGCATTTTATCTGAACAGTAGTATCATGTGATGAGTGACAGATGAATAATTTTTCAAAAATTAAGGTCCGCTGGCAGACCTATAGTTACCACCAATCTAAAAACTGTTTGAGTTGTCAACAAGAAATCATGCTGTGTGCAAGAACTTTTTGGCATGTCATGCTTGACATAGCAGGCAGGGTGTGTGTCTGCTATTCAGTATGAAAAGATTGGTTACTATATAATCTGGCATGCTGCATGGAGAGAAGACAACCTGCCTTTAATCATCACCTCTGGTTTCAGAAGAAATTTGTGTTGAACTAAACTTACTAGTAACCAGCTGCCCACTTTAACGAACAAATCATTCCCACTTCAAAGAACAAATTGCAAGATTAACTATTACTAATTCCCAATAACTAATTTTGCAAACCTCTTAAGTCCTGATGAGCTCCATATTGTTATTGCAATTGCCTTCTGGATCGGTGCCAAAATTTTTGAAAGCGCAGAATGCCACTGTGGTAAAATTGACGATAAGCTAGGGCTCCATGGACTCTTCTGCTCTAGAAACGAAGGCCGTTTTCCCAGACATTCAGTCATCAATTCCATTCTCAGATGGTCATTAACCTGCATTATTCTCCTCTAGCTAGCTACAACCTTGGGAGCCCATCTGATTGACATGGGATAGAAGGAGACTTGATGATTGCTTCTCGGCCCTCGATACAGAGATCTAAGCCTAGTAAGGGACATCACAGTTGTGTACAATTTTGCTCAGTGCCACTACAAAAACAGTGACCTTCAGGTAGGCATTGCAACAACACAGGCTGAGGCTGCAAAATGCTGAAAATACGATGACTTCTTTAACAACTACTGATTTCAACAAGTCACAATTGAAACCACTGGTGTGTATGGCAAGTCAACCACCCCTTTTTCGAGCAACCTTGCAAAGAAACTTGTTGATATGTCTGGTGATTCCAGGGAACGACAGTGATTCCACCAACTCTTATCCCTGGCTGTGGTCAGAGTGAATGCTGCAAGCATATTGGGCTGTATGCAAGTTTGATCTGGTTTTAATCACTCCCAGTGTACTAACTGCTTGCCACCTGCCTTTGTTTCAATGCAAAGCTATTACTTTGTTGTCCATTTGTGCAGTGTTGTTTTATTTACGTAATATTGATGAGCAATTGCATTCTTGGCAATGTAAGACCAGTTAATCAGGTTTGTAATGTTGATTTTGTCACAGTAACTTTCTTGTGTCAAAGTCAGCTGTCTACATTTTTCATGTTTAACTTGCAACTTTACTACAGTAGGTTTTCAGCTATACAATGCAAATCAGTATCATTTGCAAAAACAATGTTTGAGTTGTGGCCATGCAGAAGGTCTGTTTCCAAGAAGAAGAAAAGGAATAACGGTCCAAGTGAAACCTCCAATGACTAAGACCTGCTTGTATGCATATTCAATATGAATTGAGTACAAAAAGCTATTCCATGACAACATCAGCTTAACTTTGGATGTTAGTGTTGGCTTGGCAAAAGCAGCATTTAGACTCATTATGATTTGGGCTGCTAAATTTTGACATTGTTTCTCTGGAAAGATAAATATACTTTTCATATGGGATAGCCAGGTCAAGTAAAATAGCTCAGATGCCACAGGTAAAAAATGCACCAGCTCACTAAAGGTGTTTCACTTTTGCAATGCTAGCCAAGTTTCTTTGTGAGAGCAAACAAGACTTAGTGCCTGTCACTGCTAAGATATTAATCTACTTACTTAGCATGCAAAGGGTTTTAGCCAAAAAAATGCCATGTGCAAATTGTGTTCATTGTTTTTGAACTGTTTGTGCATCTTGCAATTATGATTGCAGTGATAAGAAAGATGCATTTGATGTGTGTCGAGTTTTTCTGGCAATCCCAAACTCAGGACCAAGTTCTGAGTATAATGGTCTTAAGCAGGTGGGAAATTCTGTTTAACATATTGGAAGTTCAAAGGTAGCAAAATATCAATACTCATCTGTTGCAGATCTATGAAGAAAAAAGATAGTGAATGATGCTTTTTTGAGTTTGCTGCATTGCTGAATGAGTGCTGCTTAGTAAAGTCTTGATAAAAATGCTACCTGCATTGTGTTTAATAAGAAACCGGTCTGGTTTCCTACAACCACACAAACTTGAGTGGCTGTCTGTTGCATTTGCGAAGAAAAGAAAGTTGCCTCGTGACCTCCCTATTGAACCTGAGGTATGATTTCACATATTTTGTTGACCTACTTGCAAAGCTAGAGAGCCTGTTGTTTATAATACAAAGAAACTCCGTTTGCGCTTTACAAATGAATAAACAAACAACACATCGAGTTTGCCAAGGAAGCATGCTCTACAACAGGCCTGCACAACATATGGCCCGCGGGCCACATGCGGCCCGCGAGAACTCAGTTGCAGAAAATGTTGCAAAAGCCCGACTTCGGATAATTACTTGTCCATTCAGAATTTCTTCCACACTACCACGAAATAGACTTTTGCAGCCCACGGCGAGTTTATGTTGATCAATTTGGCCCTTCGAGCTTTCTGAGTTGTGCAGGCCTGCTCTACAATGTATATTACAAACTACATCTGAATGGACTTTTGAAGTGAAGTAATAGTATTTAGTCGGACCTCACATTTATGTCATTCACTTAATTTGTTTAGCCTTTTGGTTGAATGTTGCTTTCTTTTAAAAAATTAGGATGTTACAAGTAACAACACGGAAAACAACATATTTAAGTAAACTCATGCTGAAACTTTTGCAAACAAACGTTTTCATCATTACGAAAAATTCAGCTAAGACTTTCTAGTTTCAACGGTTGAAGGTCAGCTGTTGAGGTGTAACCTGGTTAACCTTCATCAGCTACTGATAATCACGCTAAGCAATTTTCGATCCGGCCAACTTGCGCACTCACTTCAACCCTCTTTGTATCTCACACGTGCCATGTGTTTCAACGTCTTACACTTCGTTCACTGACTTTTTCAGTTCTTTTTAGTCTAGAATCTTGAAACAACATAGGTAAATCTGCGGTTTTGCAATGATTTTCTTCGTTCGACTTCGCAAGACTTTTGAGTTGCTGTTCCAATTTAAAATGTTTAACTGATATGTGATCCAAAGGAAAAAAACGCCTGGAACTACAGCAGATTGTCTTTACAGCAGTTTTCGCCTGTATACAGGCTGGTTATTGTTGAGCGCCCAGCTTTATGTTTCGTGTGTTGCCATTTTTCGTAGATACGCGATGAAACTCCATGCATTTTTGTTTCAGCCAGGAACGGTCGTAGTCCGTCGATTATTTGAAATCACAAAAATGGAAGGCAACACTGGACGCCCGAAGATTGGTTTGAGAAATCGCGTATACAAACTGGTGGAGAGGCGTTTAGGCCCGGAAAACCTTGATATTATTTTAACTGATGATATTGACGGTATGTTGTTGACGGCTTGCTTTGACGCATGATCATTTAAGGCAGGGGTTTCAAACACGCGGGCCGCATGTGACCCGCAAGGGCGTTTTGTGCGGCCCGCGATGCTTTTTGGGAATTTTCAAAAATTTAACATTTGAGTTGTATAGTTTATTCACCGATGTTTGAAAGTGCTCGGCTAGCGAGTGAACAAGTTCCTTTTCAACGAACTCAAACAAGGCTAGAAATGATTTGCCTATAACTCATAATACCTTTCGCAGGAAATAAAATGTAAAAGATGTTTCTATTAAGGTTCAGGTACCGCCATTGTTGCGTCAGCGTCATTATGCTGCCCTCAGGTTACTTTACAAGTCCTCGTTTGGTTCTTGGAGCAATTTGACTTTGAGACCCCTGATTTAAGGTTTTCGACTGTTTGGTTTAGCACCAGCCGATAGCAGCTTAGATTTGCGACGTCTGTTGAAATTGCGCTTATTTTAGTTCTGTCGTGAAAGATGTGCATAAAACAGTGGCGAACCGACACCGCATTCTCCACAAAATGGCTTCATGCTACAACACAAACGCATTTGTAAATTCTATTTTGTCTTCAAAATATGTGGAAATTCATATAAAAAGCCCAAGGAGTTGCCAAAAACATTAACTCAGATTGATAGCCATATTGTCTCCACTATGGCAGCAGAATGTCACAACAATCGAAACTACTGCACTTTATTTGTGCTCGGCACAACACGGTTAAGCAGCAATTTTTTTCCTAGCATTTCTTTCGCAAGAAAGCTTGCCTGCGGAACACTCGACACATCAGGGCAGTTTGTTACCATAGCAGTTTAGTCCCTCGACGCTGTACACCTGACATTGCCCCAGTAACTTCACTGACATGTCGACTAAATTGTTTTTCGGTCATCTTTGGTATTTTTGATCAAAACAATTCACAGCTGTTTGAAAATACGCCTACCACTGCGGCTTTTCAAGACAGGTCAACATTTTCACTGAATATCACGATTGAAAAACACGGTGTACCTTTCATGTCGGTTGAAACTCATTGAGACAGCGTAACGTAGAAACACCGTTTTTGCGAGATTTATTTGTTACGAGCGTTTGCTCATGGCGGATAGAGAGTTTTTAGGTTGATCAATTCACTTTCCGAATTACTGTTTAGGTTGTTATGGGCAACACTCTCGGTGTGAAACCACGTGGTTAGTGTGAGCAAATCATCTAAAGCGTATTTCGCATAGTTTTTCTTCCTCGATTTTTTTGCGCATGAACCCAACTTTGCCCCAATTTATACATCGCGGTCTATTTTCATTTGAGAATAACTGCTTAGCCAGAAATTTTTATCCTGCATCANTTGATGTAGGTTCTGAGCTTGTCGTGATTTGTTCACTTTTTTGAGTATACAGGTGTGGGAGTGGAAGGCGAAACGATAAGTCCNCCGAAAAACGTCGGGCGTCACTTGATACATAATCTGGGAAAAGCTGTATACGCGTCTCCTGAGAACCTTGAGAAGTTTGCTGCCAATGTCGTGAGTTTTTGCTGCTTTTGTCTTTTTCCTTCGTCCATTGCTGCTTCTGAGACAAAACTGTCTGCTACAAACAATGAAATTCTTGCTACTGCATTTCTCCTTACGTGTGCCTTGAGTCAATGCTGATCTCTGCGCGAGCCGCTCATGCGTTGCGTTTTGCGCCGACTTGCCAAACTGATACTTCGGCCGCTTCCGCTCAGTGGTTGAACGGAAGAAGCTCAACTAAGGAAAAGGTTGAAACTTGTAAGTGTAACAAGTTTGCAGAAAGAAAACAGACGTGTAAAACAACTCTTAAAACATAGTAAAAATCGACATTTCGAAAAACAATTGTTTTAATTGTCAGCAAGCATCCGTAAACGAAGTGCAAGGCATTAGGCCGCCAATCACACAGGTGCACAAAGGAGGCATTGATTGCGCTAGTGGTCGGCAAGCTGTGGGCTTCGGACCACTTGTGGGCCGTTCAGCGCTTTTTATTTTGACCCGCGCAATTGTTACTTTTATGGGCCGCGTGGTATGTAAGAGCTACAGTTCTGCGCCTGTTGCGTGGTCTAAAACATAGGCTGCTGCAACAACTATGGAACATTGATTGCTTGACGACGGACGTTAACCAGACATTGTTACAAGGCTTGTGACACTAACATGGCATAGATATGCAAAAGATAACTGAATACAGCATAAGGTTGAAATTAGTCTTCAAAAATAAGCGTGTGTCTTCCATTACGACTGAAAGGTTTAGCCTATCCTAATGAAAGTTTGCCGATCACTGGATTACGCGTTAGCGCTTGTGAATGGCGAATGAGCTGAAAGAATCCGCGCTAACTGAGAAGATTAGCATTGCAGCACAGAGCACATCGACTTTTAACACCTTCATTCCTAAAGATCGTGCCCGTAAGTGAAGTATTGTGTAACTAACGTTTACAACTGCCGCTGTAGTGGATTAGGACCTAGAAAGGAACCGCTGCATTAACCAAATGACAACAGCGACGATACTAGCAACCTTTTCATTAATAACTATGTGCTTTCTATAGGGAATCAAGTCAGTATCAGGACACGATGTGATTAAGGGTAAAATCACTAACGCGAAAAGCGACATCACTTCCTTTTTTCAAATAAAAACTGGTTTGTTTTCACAACTTGCCATCTTAGAACAACCGTATATCTACTTACCATATAAGATTTATCATGTTATTGACGTCCCCTGTTATTGTTGTGTGAATTTGATAAACATCACTCTATAACAGTGGTTCTTAACCTTTTCTCTACAACGTCTCTCTTAAGTAATTGTCGTTTGTTTCAAGCTCACGACTTTAAATAAGTTGTAAAACCCCAATGTAATTATGATAAATTTGTTAATCAAACCTTCCATGTTGTAAAAGCGAGTAAAAGCTCGCTCCCACTGGAAATTTATTGACGTCCCCTGGGGAGGCGTGCTCCCGCCCACGGTTTGCAACCACTGCTCTATAAACAAACATCACTGGTCGATAAGGATTGTGCTTTTCGACTCATCAAAACAGTCACTTCATTTTGCTAGACCGCTTGCATAATGCAGCGTTTACTCCACATTGCTTTCGATAGGGTGACGGCAAAAAACAGTCCGTTTCGGGAAGAAAAATGCGCCTGTGGCTCGAGGCGCAACCGCCCTTCACTTGCCACGTTCGCAGAGATGCCGAATGGACCCTAACATCCAAGTTGATGCAGCGCCTCTTCCACAAAGTAAGGTTTGCTTTGACTTCAATTTCGAATCTCTTCGCTTGTCTCCCTTGCTGCACCTATCCGCTTTGTTTGACTTTTGCATGTGCGTACAATGGAATGAAAAAGTCTTCTCTTTGTGAAATGCATTTTGTTTTACTGACGCCTATGCGTAAAATAGTGTAAAAACTTATGTTGCAGTGCGTAGGCGTCAGACTGTTGCGCGGCAGGAAAAATTTAGCCCGCAAAGCAATACCAAATGTTTACGATGATTAGGGCTTGGGGTTTGGTGTGTAGGTAAGTGCATCGGGTTAGGGTTAGAAAAAGAAAAATGATTGAGGTCTAAGGTTAAGTCCATTTTTTTCAGTGGTTGTATTTATTTTCATTCTGTAGCTTGTTGTGGGTATCTGACATCAAACGTTTTAATTTGCTCCACACACATCAAAAAAGTAATGGTCAAACTTTATTCCTTTACTCTGAGAAGCAAAATAACTGACAAACAATAATAAGTCAGAAATTTCGCTTGACACCGCCTTCACAGCGCTGTTTTTTCTTGTTGTTTATAAGTGATTCTGTTGCAAGCTTCAGTAAAAATGCTTATATGGTCTTAGAAATGGGTTTTGATTTGAGTCACAATAAACAGTTAATCTCGCGTTTGGATTACAACACGCTTCTGAGAAATGCCTGCTGACTTCAGTTCAAACTTGGAAGGAAATTCGGACACTCAACCACTTTCGGAATTTGTCTGTGCTTCTGAAAAGTTAATTTTAAATCCGGGTGTCTCGCGATCATAATTTGCATGTCATGAAATTTGAGGTTTCAACGAGCCAGCTTTGCCAAGAATACGCAGATGATTCCCTCGCGCATACGGTCTGATCTGATCCACTGGTTCGCTGCCCGATTTGCTCCGCATCACGTTCGTTGTTCCAGGATCACGGTCTGATTGTCGCCGAATCGTCGCTGGAATTACCCGATTATGAAATCACGAACGTAAACGTTGATCCTGAAGAAACGCACTCAGTGAAGATAACGGCAAGTACCTACTGTAAATCGCAAATTTCCAACGTGTAAAGACTTATGTTTCGCCGCGTGCAAATTTTACAGGAACTTTGAAAGTTGTTGGGTGTGGAAAAAAATTTGGTGAGAAGAAAATCCAATTCAATCCTAAATCTGCCCCGCTTGTGTTTGAAAGAATAAATCAAAGTTCGTTTAATTTAATTTTAAAGGTTTTTGACGCAGAACAAGGGTACACGTACTGTTGCTGCAAGCAGTATTGATTTTCTTTTTCTGCTTTTCGAAAAGCTGAAATGTTTAAAAGCGTTGGCGAAGGACGAAACAACGATTGAACGTCATTCCGGAATGACTGAACGTAGGCGAAGCATCCGAACGAAGCTTTCCTATGCTTGCACGCGTTATCTTGCTGCAAACAAAACGTCTGTGTGAACGCTGCTTGCTTTGCGCAGGTGAACGGGATCGACGTGGTTCCCGTGCAAGTGAAGCTTGTGCCGAAAACCTTCGTACAAAGCTGACGTCCGTGTTCCGTCGAAATCTGTGCGCGACCACGTGACCACGCTGGTGACGAGATCAGATTCTTCGCAGGAGGAGTGCAGACGTATTGCGATGTTGCAGAAGAGCTGGCAGCGCGATGCCCAACGCCATCGGCACCCGAACGAATATTTCGTCCATAGCTGCTTAAAGGACATGCACCTTGAAGTGTACTGCCTGCCCTCGGTCGCGTTCTGCGTAGTGTTGCGCCTGAGCAGGTTGTTAAAGACGATACGAAAGTCGTTTGCATTAAACTATTTACGTTGGATGTTGCCCATTTGTCGATTCAACCACCGCGTGAGCTCTACCACAGAACTACAGGGGTGTTCAGAGGTCTGATGATGCCCGGTGCGAATACTTTATTATATGCTCCCCTACCAAATTGTAGTATTATGGAGAAATACCATGCGTTTGAAATACTTAAAAACTAGTGTTTATTGGATAATGGCAAATAAGCGAGCAGTCTGGCTCTCTAAGCTGATATACATTCTACATGCTCTTCGAACCGCCAAGGCAAACTTGAAGTGAGATTCAATGGTCGGGATTAACAAAACACACATCTGTATCCGCAGCTCGACAAGGGAAAAAGCAGGCATTCACTGACATCACAAGCTTCGTTGTTTTTGAAAGACGCTGCTGGTTGCTGCAACATTGGTCGAAAAGATTTTAGGTGGCTATCCAGTTTTTCGGAAAAAACGCCCAGTTGTGTAAACTAGAATTACAATGCATTAATATGGTCAATTCCATTAGCGTAAGCGCGATTTTCCTTAGACTCATGGCTTTCATATTTTCTCCTTGTGCTGCTTCTTGAAGTCAATTTCTACTCACTTGCGAGACGTTCATGACGCAACAAATTTCCGACCACAATAGTTAAGATGTCTGGGACATTCCAAGTACTGATCACGCCTCACTGACCAAGCAGACTTGGCACCACATATGGTTGCGGTGTATTCCGGACGATAAACGTGCGGCTTACGTTCATTGCTACTGCTTTCTGCGGAATCAAATGCACCGAAGCGAATCATTACGCTACGACGGAGACAAACAGGGGATTGTTCTCCGGTCTGAAGATCGCAAGCACCAGCAAGGCAAGAGATGATGAGGAGAAAAAGTCGCCAGTAGCAAAATCAAGTCGAAACACAAACGCAGGGAAGTATCGTTGCCAATGCTTCGAAGCCGAAGTCGGCACCGCGCGCTAATTCGCGCGTTGGCGACTGATTCCTTAAAAAACTGCGCGAAGATTACATGAGAGCAGCAGCTGGACGTTTCGGCGACGATGTTGTCTAAAGACGTGAAGCTCTAATTCACTTCGGAATATCTCGAGCGTGCATTGCCTAGTGCGCCACAAACACGCCTGTAGCAACCGGAGGGCATTCAGGGACAGTGCACCCCAGACTTTATGTCCAGAAAAAATTTGTTTTCAGCATGTAATAAAAACAAGAAATCTTGCCATCCTGAAAGTTTATCTCCCCCCAACCTTAAAACCTGGCTACGGGCATTACTTGGTGCGCTACAAGCACAACGTAGCAAAAAATACAACACAAACGCACGGTTTCAGTTGAAGCGGAGTGACGTCAGCATTGTGCATAGCGACTTGTTGCTTAATGACATCATGAGAACAGCCCTCCCTACTACGAAGCACAAGAAAACATCGCAAAACGAAAAAACACTGACGAGCCAGTGCGTTTTTTGTACTTTGGTAACTGCCTACATATAGGATGTATAAGAATGTATCAAAACGTACGAATCGACTGCATTTTACAATCAGCGTCAATTTGGTGTCTTCGAACAAATCCTGGCACAACCTCAAGACAGGTAACGTATGACATTTGCGGGTGGTGGATAAAAGCGCAAGCTATTTCAATCTGCATCCAACGCATTTTTAAGTTATTTTGCGCTATCAAAGTGCAATTATACACGAATCACAGTTCACGAACAAATACACTGCAGAACCAACACGCATAGCGTTACAAGTCAATGGTATGGAACTGCCCTTTCTAGCTTCTTTACGAATAACAGACTAAGAGGCAACTCTCGCAAGGTGGAGTGCGTTCCCACATCGTAAAACTCACGCATTTTGGCTTAAATAGACGGGAATCGGCAAATCGCCCATTTTACAAAACAGCTTCTCACATGCTCATTTTTGCTTGAAAATGAGAAAGGCAAAAGCTTTAAACAAGCACGGCAGCGTCCTTAAAAGAAAAAAACTGCAATGTCGAATCGCACCGGTTTCTACTGTAAAATATTTTCTGTGCGTAGAAGAACTTCAGTCATAATACACCAGACAATATAAAAACCAGGCGTGCAACGCGAGAAGTACTAACGGTAAAATTTTAATAAAGCACAAGCGTGATGTAACTAAATGTTCACCTGTCAAACGTTTGTTTAAAAAATGCATTCTGCGGTAAATGCGAGCGGACGAAAACATTTAGACATCCGACTACGACAAAAAGGCTCAGTAAATTACACCTATGATCAGACGGTGAGTTCGTAACATTAAGAACATCAGACCAGCAAAGTGGTACTTCCAGTTAAGCTGAATCGAACAAAATCATCCTCGGCTTCCATATAGTGTACGTTCAGACGTACGCGAGCAACTTCAGTTATAGATTTAGAACATTCTCTGCTCTGGTAACAGTTTTGAGAAGCGACACCATCTATGCGCTCAAAATAGTTTACTCCTTATGGGCGACATCCAACAGCAGCTGTCGCCAAATAATTAAGTTTCTGTGAAGAATTATTCAAGCTCTGCCTTCGAGCCGTGTGCAAATTGCGCTGTGGGCACACTGTGAGCAAAAGGATTAGCACCAAGAGAAATGAACGCTTACGCTAGATTGTTACGGTTCCGACAACTGTGATAGGGAAATGGGAGACGCGTGTGGGGCAACTTTTGAAACACCTGATTTGGGACTCGTTTCAAGTCCAGTTTGAACTACGAATTGCACGCAGCGTTCAGCTGATCAGCGACAAAATACTAATGGATGTTCTACATCGACAGCAGGCTCATCTAACTGCTCAAAACGTTGGGCAAAGACTTGATTTCGAACGGTTCGCTGATTGCGAGCAGGCAGGACATTCTGTGACTGTAGTAGCCAACCCGGTAAGCAGGCAGGACCTCGTCGAGCTTGATCGATCGGAGCAGGCAAACCTGGGTGCGCGTGATCTGGATGTTCTCGTCGTCGGCACTCGGCGACACGTAGGTCCACTGCTGGTGAGCGCGAAAGTCTGTGAAGTTTTTCTGCAAAAGCATTGACAAGATACTTTGAAATGGCTCGTGGAGTGATTACTGTGTAAAGTTCTTAGCGCGAGACTGTTTTTTCAATCATGAGGCAATTTTTTTAGAATGACCGAAAAATCAAGTCAATTCGGTCATAATGCCCTTTTCGGTCATACAAAATATCCTGAAACGAAAGATGAGAAAGGTTTTAAGCCATATCGAACAAACGACCGAAATGCCTCATCGAAAAAAGAAAATTGTTTTTCAAGACGTTGAAGTTTTGCCAAAATGTACATGCAGTACTGAAAAAACCGCGGAAATTCCAAATTTTTATCCAGTTGTTTGTCCAAATGTTGTTTTTAGCGCTGAAGACTGTTTTGCAGTTTTTTTTTGCATTGTGTTCCATGAATAAAGTTTGGAAGAATGAAGGCTAGTGATGGTATTCACGTTATTTCATTTAGTATTGCAAATGTAGGGAAAATGGCTTTTGAAAATGTGTGGGGAACCTGTGTTTAAACAAGAGTGTTTGCCGTCGATCTACTGATCTGGTCCAAGTCACTCGAGCAACGGTTCCGAAACTTGGGTCCGGGAGTTATGGGTTTTAATTTTCACACACTTTGCGGTGTGGATGACTACGATTACTGCACACAGGGGCACGCAAGCACGAAAAAGGTTGGTAACCACTACGACATAGCTATTACACTACACAGGCTGTGTGTTTTGAGGCGTTTTGAGCGACCAAAGCGGTCAAATTTTTACAACGGTCTCTCAAAACACAGCGGAAATTCGCTGTATAACCACTGCCAAAATAGACCAAACCTCGATTTACGACCATCTCGGTATTTACATACAATAGTTGCGGTCTCTCAAAATGCCCGCAGTGGTTACCGAAGTCAAACCTTAAAAAACTCCCTGTGCACAGGTATTACACGAACCGCGCAAAAACAAATTCATCTCAATAAAAAGATATGGCTCACACGAAGCCTCTTAGTCGGACAATTTAATAATACCAAACAAGACAAAAGACCCACTAAGTCAGGGGTGCACAACATAGGGCTCAACGTGGCCCGCCAGAGGTTTCAAAATGGCACACAGGCGATTGAGCATAATTCGCGGTTATATAGTAACAATGCGGCTGCTCGTCGAAGCTGTGTAGTTTCTGAGTTATGGGCAACTAGTGTGGTCACTGAGTGATGGACATCTAGATGCAGTAATACGTATAGCTACTTCACCATTAAAACGAAATTTTCTGACTTCGCTTCAACGAAATCGTGTCCAAAGGACCGGTTTTTCCGCATACTAGCCACTTACGTAGGTTTTTGGAAATATAAAAAGTTGTTTATTGTTGTAATAAAGAAGTTCGTTTCTACAATATGAGCAATTCCTTTAACATGGTGTTGCCCGCAACTAGATTTTAAGCAAAAGTTTGGCGCGCATACCCACTCGAGTTGCGCACCTCAGAACTAAGCGGTATACTTGTTCGAGTAACCGCCACCAAAGCTGGCAGGCTGGGTTCGATTCCCGCTCGGATCGTACCGAAGACTTGGGCACTTGCGGCCTGCCCAGCTTCGTGCTTGAAGGTAAACTTCACGCGACTGTAACTTCCAAGAAATTAAAGACCATCTACGTTGTCAAAGGTTGGCTGGGCATGTTGCATTACAGCAGCAGTAAAATAATTTTTTTCGTAATGAACAATTTACGGAGTCCTTAAGACGCTCTTTATGCCACGATTTCTATGCTTGAGCTGGCAAAGACAAGTGCAAGACTGTTTGACGACATCAGACACAGAAACAATCTGCGCTGTCACGGTTCGGTGACTATAAGGGTGTCACGAGAATCAGAATGGCATCCGGTATTGCAAACACTGAAATGCTGTCACAATTCAAGGCCAGTAAGCGTTTTTGAAAACCACTTGAACTGAGCGTAGTTTCGACGTATGTTGGATAAATTATAAGCAGAAATTGGTGGTTTGTGCTCCCTGATGAGAAGTGTACCAGTTTTGCAGCTGACGATATTCCCTTGCGACCAAACAAAAATCAAAAGGACACCTTGACAAATCGCTATTTTGCGGATTTACAATGTGAAATATACTGAATTAGTAAAGTTGTGTTTTACAGTCCATTCGTCTCAGCACAACAATTTTCCGCAACAGTCTAGCTCAGCTCATGGTGATAAAACCTCGAACAGAATCGCTTCACGCGTGGCCGGAAATCGAAGTCTTTGGTGTCAGTTTGGGAGATCCGGGTTTACGTTGGGTTGTCGATACAGTCTTATTGCGATGGAGAAGATATTCGAAACACGCCTACTGCCAATCCACAAAGCCTTGTTCGTGGAAGCTGTAACACCGGCCTGCGCAACCTTATCTAACGTACTATAGTGAGAGGTTTGCTGGTGTAACAGATAAAATTAGTCCGGTTACACGGGGTTGCGAAATCAAGAGTCGCAAGCGCTGTACAAGGCATAAAAATGAAATCATCTGCTCTGTTCGCCCAGAAAAGGACACCTGGCCACGACACTACATTCGCAGTCGCCCTACGCTCCCAGGTTGAACAACAAATAGAGTTGTCCTGATAACCTCCTGTCACAAACATTGACATTTCGGTATGACACGCGCGACTATTGTTACATACGATCCGATCCAACCAAAGCGAAGGCGGCAATTTTATTCAGGAAAAGTGGTCTTAAGCACGCATTGCTTTCACATTATCAAAGCACTGCTTGGCAGTAGCGGGATGCGGTTGCGGAAGTCAATCATTGGGTCGTTGTCTTTCAATAATGACATTGGTTCCGGGCATGAAAATGTCAGCCAATACTAAGAGTCGTTGGTAGTTCAAAGAACACTGAAACAAACCGGACTAAACACTTGTCACAATCACGTTATAGCTGAAGGTGGTCCTTGGGGGGTCGACACAGGCCATCGACATCGACCACCGCATAAAAAAAGCTGCCGATTATCGGCCTGTTAAAACTGATTAAAAAAAATTCTGCGCAGCATCAAACGTTCGATCGATGGATTCGCAGCGAAGCCACATTGAAAATTAACGCACGCACATATTGAGAGGCGTAGCATTACGGCGCTATAAACACAAGGCAAAAAGTGCGGCCGACAAAGGAGCTCGCCGCGCTCGCGCACCCGTTTCGAAAGCAGCGCACCTCGTACAAGGCGAGGTAGTCTTTCGGGCCTTTCAGCATGCCGGGATGGTAGGTGACCACCACTTCGCCGTCGCCGCTCTTGCGCCACAGACGCTCGATCGAGAGCTCGACCAGGACTTCGGGCTTGCCGCGGACCTGCAATGGTAGGGGCGGGGCGGAAGTGACGTGTTTGCCGCAAGGATTCGAACTGTTCAGGTGGCAGTTCTTCGGACTCTCGGCGGAAGTGCGTTGAAAAGCAACATGAAAGCGGAGGGGGAATCAAACGAAGCGCGCAATTACTGTGACCGGAGAGCTTCACGCAAGCAGCGCGGATTTCTTCGTCGGAGCTGCGAAGCGGGACCGCGTTTAGATCAGTGATTTTCAACCTTCTTTGCACCGCGACCCATTATAGCAACCCACTGTACCCCAACGGCCCCCATCTAAAACTCGAATAAAGCAAATCTAATACAGCTGTGTACATAAAATATCTACTCACGACCCCTCCAGCAATGGTTCACGACCTCTGAGGGTCGCGTCCCCCAGGTTGAAAACCACTGGTTCAGACCGTTAACTGAATGCGTGCAATCGACGTATCCTGCGGGCAACAACTACTCTGCCAATAACAGACTCACAACAAATTCGACTCATATAAAGTCTAACTTTCACAATGCGATAGACAGCGCTGCGCGCTCAAGTGCAGTCGCTGAAAGGCATAACGGCTGAAAAAACGAACAAATCGGTTGCTGGAAGTGCAGCCCTGACAGTTTATGAGAGAGAGTGGTTTTCTACACGCGTACATCGCGAAACACAACACACGAAAAAATTGACCAAAAGCGTTTGAACTCATCACGGCGTCCAAGCCGGGGCATCACACGAACACAGCCGTGCAGACGTGAACAAAACAAAACACGTCAGGCTTAAATACCTGCACAGTATGTTTGGCGCAGACC
>JGI24022J15233_10001675_pt1 | contig 19160 bp, 9 predicted proteins | sample Ectturendosymbi2_FD_15233 | JGI IMG/M metagenome (IMG submission 15233) | reverse complement strand
CATAGTTGTAAGAGTGCTGGTCTTGTCTCCCGACAAACCGAGCTGAGACTTGAAGTTGCCAAGCCGAAGCAAGGCTGCTGTATAGCTCTCACCATATTTAGGTTCATTACAGACTTCCAGTCAGATGAAGGGACTCTAAACTTTGTTTACGCGACGGCAGAGCAGCACAGCTGCGTAACAAGAAACACGCATTCCTTCCGCAAGCAGTAAATAACTCCCAACTGCACGAAATGAGTTCGGAGCGTACAAGATAGTGTTACGACGGTTTTATCGCCCGAAACTCGCGACAAACGTGTCCGCATGCATGGAAATACGGCAAAAGAAACCAAGCGGAACAACCCACCAAGAAACCGAGATGATGACACGACATATGTTACGTCATCACCCGAAACCGCCAGCGAATCCAGCGAACATGAACAGGACAAAGTGCAAATATCGGTCATGGACATGAACCAAGTTCACGAGACTGCCACTTAACAGGCGTGGATAACAGCAGCTTGCCGCTCGAGTTTAACAATTCACACATGAAGAACAACCGGAACAATTCAATCAAACTTTTGTGTACTCGCTATAAAAGATCGCCATATCTCGCTCAGAAGCAGAAGGGGTTTTGGCTAGAATGCGAGTTGCTTGATATGAACTGCTAGCACTGTCCTGATTTTCAGCGAACTGGTTGAGTGTTAATTGCGCTGTCGTAATTTCACAGAGTTCACCCTCGGTTTTGAATCTGCCCACAAGCGTCGCATTGACATTGAGCAGGAGTAAGTCGTGAGTTGCGTAGCGGGCGCCGTCATCTTCTCGCACCGTCTTGCTTGAAAGATAAGGTTAATCTACGCACGAAAGTTAAGATGACCAGTGAATGGCGCTGTCGTCGTGTCACTTAACAGAAACCTGTTGCCTATGAAATGTTGTCGCTGATTTAATGCCTGATCAACATTTTGCCGCACACCTTCCATCAGTAATTTGCGCTGTATCTTGCGTGATGTAGACAATAAGATCTCATGAAATTTTAGTCTTTCATTCACGTTTCACTTCATTACATGCATTCACTTGATCCTTAATATTTTTTGGGGCAAATTCCCAACGAGTTCGAAAGTACGAATGCCGTTAATACGTTTGGTTTAACGCTCAAAGAATACGTTCATGAACTAACCATAAAAATCAAGCTTGCGTTTCATTTCTATTGTGTACAGATTCGAGTGGCTTAGACAAGACTCTGTCATCGCGTAAACGCTGTCTTGTAACAAACACTAAAGGACCGTCCGCTTTAAGTTTGCAATGGTTCACGTCTTGAGTGTCAGTGCGCGCCAAATGAAACCTACTGGGGCAGGCTGCTGAATAAGCCATGCTCAAAGTTGATTCATAAACGTGTTACGAATTGTTAAGCCAAACGGAGACAACCTCCATTACAACAGGTGCATGCGCACACTAACGCTACGACTTGAGGAGTCAAACCCAGAAGCACATGCACGCAGCGCTTGTCTGCAACGGCTGAAACATGCAAACCAGCTTGTACAGGAAACGCAAATGTTAACATCGCAAGATGCATACATTCGTTTTGCGCGAAAATGCGAAATTGATATATGCATCCACTATACTTGTAGTGCTGAAATAACAAGCGTTTGGACTTCAAATTAAAAGCTGCGTTTTTAATGAAATATTCTCTCTGCAACACTTGAAATATACATTTTTTGTTCAAGAAAATGTTTGCAAATTGCATGTAGCTGCTTTAGCGGTTTGAAAAAAAGAAAATACGAAAAAAACAGATGTTCTCTAGTCCAGGGGCAGGCAATTAATTTAGTTCGGAGGCCACTTTGAGGAGGCCGCGTTTAGCGGAGGGCCATACCTTCTAAAAACAGAAGCAAGTCTCGGTTCAAGCTAGCCTCAGCACTAACATTTACTATGACAAGTAGGAGGAAATTTCAGATTTGAAGATTTTCCGTGAATGCTTCAGCGGGCCACATGTGACCTGCGGGCCGCTAATTGCCCACCCCTGCTCTAGTCAAACATTCCAGTTATTTTTTTCAACATAAATTTTTTTGTCTTGGAATATAAATGATTAGGTAGAAGAATAATTTTTCTGATGTGCTGAGCCTTGTATCAAAAATTCTTTTCACTCAATCTTGTTTAGCTGGTTCGCGTTTAAAAATTTATAACTGCTCTAAGTTTGTTGCAGAAAAGAGTTTGTAATAGTGTAAAAATTATACTTTTACCGCTATGGCCCACAGGTTGAGCATTATGGGATCGACATTTTCGAACTCCACTTTATGACTTATATCACGATTAAGATGGGCAAAAAACTTTGACAAAAATTACCATTACTGGCAAGCAATATACATGTTAGAGTTGCAAAACCGGAAATCAAGTTCAAGATGTTGAGCATTAAACTATAATTGGGTAAGGATGCAGTTTAGAAGTTGTCCGTGTATTTGGCACCACCTATTACAAACGTTTTGAACTTTGCGGACTGAACAAATTTGTGTTATTTCACTTAGTGTTATCAAACTGATTTTGGCTGCAAACAGTTTGTATCGTATTTCGAGCCACTTCCGAGCTCTCGCTTTCAACGCTTAATTGAATCGCAGTACGCAGACTTCTCACTTCTCAGTATGGCTGGATGGTTTCTTTACCGACTGGCGACGGTGCAGCAACGTGCTGGACGCGTCTGGGGAAATAAACGTGTTTCGTAAATGTCTATTTCAACATTGCTGGTGTGGATGTAAGTAATACCTGGTAACTGACACACAAACTCGTCCAAAGGCACTGTGGTCCACGCCTGAGATAATAGTGAAGCGTAACAGCGCGTGTCGGACTTTGAAACGTCGGTGTAGTTTACGAAAAGCAAACCTTGTTGAAAAATCGTGAGTTTTATTGTGAACGGACTTCCCGATTTACATTTACAGTAATGGTAATGGTAATGGTTTATTGTTTCATATGACTCAGCCAATAAGCAGAAGCACCTGACCTTACACACTGACCTTAATTTTTGCGATTAAGTTATCGCTTGTTACACGCTACTCTGATTTGCAATCTGGAATCAAACGACTCACCTGCATCATTATTACTATTAGGCATACCACTTCCCATTTCAGCCGGGACAGTTTCGGTTAAAGGCTTTGTCCCGGGGTCCCGGTCACTCAAGCAAAAAGGTCTCGGTTTGGCATTCGGTCACCCAATATGAATGGCATGGTGGTCTCATAACAGAATGCTGAAGCAGAATGTGAAAGCCCTTATCATCTGTAAAAGTCAATTAATACTGACTTTTCCTGCTGTGATTTTTACGAGAAAATAAAATCGAACAAAAACTGCTTGTAGAAAATATTTTCTACAAAAAAGTATGATTGGGCGAATGTGTAAATTTACAAATGCTTGAACATTATTTTGTTTCTTAGAAAATGTATTGTTTTAGTTTTTCTTGGTGTCTTAACTGTACAATCCAAAATAGCTACATACTCCAAGTAAGCTATTACCACATTTATCTGATAAGGCTCGTTGTTCTGAAGCGTCCCGGTTTTCAGTCACAAAGATATGGTATGCCTACTTATGACATTTGGCAAATGGCAGCGACTGCGGCATTAGTTGGTATGTTTCAATTTGCAGCAATGTACTTCAATTTCTTGTGGCTACAACTAAGTAGTTGTTACATTCTGTTGGAATCTGTAAATGCTTTTTGTCCTTAATAACTTGCGCATGGACAATGTTACGAGAAATTTAAATGCCAGATGGCCCCAAGCTCAGATTTCCACTGACGTTATGCAAAGCAATAGCCAGCCAACTGCGAATGTATTGCAGGGAATGTTTTTATAATGTGAGTTTGATGCTCAAGCGCAATGAAGCCTTTCAATAAAATGAAAATATGTTACTAAAACGAATGTCATTTATGTGAAACAAACATACACCAAATTCAGTAACAATCTGTTCGCCGAAGTGGTAAAAGCTTATCGAGCCTCTTTCAAGTGTTAGGCTGTTTCAAGTTACGTACTAACTCAATTGACTTGACTTATTAACATTTTTCATAGCTGAATGTGATTGAATTTATAGGTTACGCGACATGTTTTTTCATTTAAGCCAAAACTTCATTATTTTGTGGTCAACCGTGCCTTGAAACCACAGTTAACAAAACATCGCCGCAACAGCGAAACGTAACAGCGCGTGTCGGAAGTTGAAACGTCAGTGTTGTTTACGAAAAGCAAACCTTGTTGAAAAACCGTGAGCTTTATTGTGAACGGACTTCCCGATTTACATTTACAGATTTACATTTATCGAGCCTCTTTCAAGCGTTAGACTGTTTCAAGTTACAAACTAACTCAACTGACTTGACTTATTAAGATTTTTCGCAGCTGGATATGATTGAATTTATAGGTTACGCGACAAGCTTAAATTTAAGCCAAAACTTCATTACTTTGTGGTCAACCGTTGCTTGGAACCACAGTTTGCAAAACATTGCCACTTGGCAGCTCGTATGCCATTCAGTTACAACATAATCGAGGTCAAAGCAAATAGCGTGTTGCTTCGTCCAACATCGCTTGCTTCAGGCTCTTTTCAGTGAAACTTTTCATGTCATTCTGTTAATGTGTTAAGTTTTCGCATGTTCAGCAGAATTGAGACGCCAGGAAGACAGTTAGTTGACAACCACACAAACACTGCGTGCATCCGCGCAGGCGTGTGGTGTGGTCACATGCGACGCGCCGGACGCAACTCTTACCGTGAGTGAGTGATGCGGACATAGGTAAGCAATTGAGTTTCCCCTTCGGAAGTGCATATGACCAACACAGCTTTGCGTGATTTGAAGATACAATTGTTGCAACTGCCATTGCACGCGATGCATTTTGCAATCAAATCAAGCACTTTTATATGCGGTGTGGTGCAAAGTGTTTCAAAGCGTCAAATATCTTAGTTAGTCCACTGCTCGGCACGATGCTGTGAAAGGAGCAGGTAAACATGGCAAGCATGAGTGCAGATTTGTAAGACGCTTGGAATGTCTGTTTTTTTCTTAAGTTAAACTGGTTGTTGGTAAAAGAAGAAGGTATCTGTAAATATTGCAGAGTAGTTCAAGGAAAACTTTGCAGTTACTTCCGTCTTTCAGTCCGTGCCGATGACATTGAAACGAGTTTTTTTGCATTAATCCTGAGAATGATTCGCTATAAGGTACTTTCTTCACTTTCGAAAACAACATCATCCCAATATTTTTCAGTAAAATCGTTTTGGAAATTTGTGAGAACAGTGTTTTGTCAGTTCTCGGTGGAACGGAAACAGGATTGTTTTTACAAAAGTGTTTTATCTCTCAAAAGTATATTAGCATAATGCCTGCGCTATCTGCCGCATCCTGATCCTCGATGCTCCCTTCGGCAGAAACGAAGTTTTGTGTTTGAGGCTGGTTTCTCAAACAAGAAAAGTTATTTCCGTTGCCCTCAGTGGAGAAGTTTACAAAGCACATGCGTCCGGATGTAGGGCCGCAGCCAGCTGGTATTTTCTGATAGCGGGGGTAAAATTGTCGCAACCTAACAATTACACAAGTTTCTTGGCTCTTTTGAAATTTTTTTGAAAATTTCCGGGGTGGGTCAGATGCTCCCCCCCCCTGGTTACGAGCCTGCCGGATGCTTTTCAGACAACAGCGAAAGCAACGTGCGTTCACTTCGCGCTGGTTTGTCACGCAGTGCTGCAGGTGACAGTGGGAATTCTTTTGAGCTTTCTGCAAATTTGACAATTTGCTTTCTACAAATCTACGTCAACAGTATTACCACTATGACGTTTGCTTGTTTGTGAGACGATGCATCAATTACTATTCATGGTAAATTTCCAAGGCAGCTGTACGTGATCGTTTGAATACGGCATTCGAAGATAATATTTACTCTCAGCACGCAGCAGGATGAAATTACTTCATCTTTTTGCTGGTATGACTAACAGACGCGTTACCTGTTCTATCCTTTTAAAGGCACACGGATGCATACGTAAGAATGACGTTGCACACGAAAACAAGTGGGACTAACTTTTCAGCTGTAATTAAAGGCTAAATTTAATCGGAAAAGCATATTCTCACTCACGACGTTTTGATCTTAAGCGCAAAAATTCTGCTCTGATTCCACCTTTTCGTACCCTGTTAAGCATATAATAATGGTTGAAGGAATTGCCACATTTCCTCTCAAATCTGGTAACAGTTCCCTGCTCGAGGAAAACGATAAAATGAGAAGACTGGGTCCCACGGGTAACTAAGATGACGGAAACGGCTAAAGTGAAGCAATCACCAACATGCATTACTCGCGTCGATGAGCTCCATAACGCGCCACCGGAAAGTTCAATACACGCAGTGACATATAGGCGTAGAAGGCAGGGGTGCAGGGATGGCTGCATTCTTTTGGCAAAAATCATTTCCCAGCATGGATAAAAATTTTCTTTCTTCAAAATTGTAATCTTTTTATTGTGATCAGTAGGGCAACCAAAAGTCGATAAAGTCAAAAATTTTCTGCGTTTTTCAATGTTTATGAAACGTCCACAAACCAAATCTCATGCTGATACCATGAGCAACTCCAAAGTTATTATGTCAAAAGAGTCAAAATCTATCACAAGGTCAAAATTTCTTGCAGCACAGTTTTTCTTCTCTTTATCGATATTTTGTTAAAGCTACAACAACAGATATTGATATGGTTTGGCAAGTTTAGTTGAAATTCTGACATAATACTGGTTTTTGTACAACTTCTGACGTAATAATGTTGTTTTGCCCACTACTGGACGATTGAAAGCACGTTAGGCGTGGTAGTGCGCAGGGGCGTAACGAGGGGGGCAACGGGGGCACAATTCCCCGGGCGCCAAATCACTATGGGGGCGCCGAATCTCTGCGGGGGGCGCCGAATGACTGTGGGCTCCGCCAAAAAGTCCCAACAGTGTCACAGGTACTTTCTTCAATGGAGTACATTTGTTTCCGAAAGACCTCAGGTTCGAACATGGGGACGCCAAACTTGCTTCTTGCCCTAGGAGCCATCTAACCTCGATACGCCCCTTGTAGTACGTGATGTTGAGGTATACCAATGTAGAAACTTCTCAGTGACTTCAGGAGATTTATTGACACTGGATATTTCTCTTGTGCGTTTGGATTGATTTTCGTCTACGTTTTGTCACCTCTAGTTTCGTTGGGCCTTTCACATTTTTCATTTTTGTTTCATTTCCACAGAATGAAGATTTTTAACCTATCAGTTTGGATTTCTAATATATGCTTTGTATTCCTCATTTCAGTTGCCAACGCAGAAAATTGATAGGTCAAAATAAAGTCAAAATTTTTAGTTTTTAGGTAAAAAAATTGGATGCCCTTTTGATCAGTTATTTTGCGATTGTATTTTCATTTATTCTAATTTCCACTGACAATTTGTTACTATTTTGCATGATGGCTCTTTGTATTGCTTCTGTTGTTAGGTGAGTCATATTTAACAATAAATGAATAAATTAATGTTTTTAAAATTTTTTCATTTTTGCCAATTAACTCTTTTTTGGTATTAAAAGGGTGAAAATTGTGTGTCTTTTTATTGCTTAAAGAAGTTAAATGGTCAATTTTTTAAAACCTAGCTTACCTAGCTTTGGGCATGAACATGCTTTTTCTGGCAAAGCGCTGTAGTCCCCCTGGGTTTTGGCCCCCTATACACTTGTGCCTGGTGAACAAATGTGGCGCTTCGCAGGCGGTTATAAACACAAAACTATAGAAACCATTGCATTTGTGAAAAGCGAAAACCACCTATCAAATTAGTACTTCATTGGTTGACTTCTATAGATCATTGTGTATGATTTCAGTAGATTTTATACTGTATTTAGCAAATGATGAATATTTACAAAGAAATAAAATCTGTGCATTCATTCAGACGATATATTTAAATTCATTAGAATCGGCGCAATTATTTCTTCTCAGTTTCTGTCACTATATTATTTAGATAAAGTTTCCCAGTGGAACTGTGTTAATGCCGGGCTTCTGAACCCCTTACTAACCGCAAAGCCACTACAGTGTCTCGGATTTGTCCAGTCATAATTGCCGACCGATAGAGCTAGAGAGCTGTTCAAACCCTCTAAAAAGCAGAAAGTCTCTTAGGATCGATGAAAAAATCCGGGCACTTTTGGTTCTGAACATATTTTGGTGTGACGTCACGACTGGGGAGGTCGAAATATTTTTGATGACGTCATCAGGGCCTGAGAAATATTTTCAAGTGGCAATTTACCTGTTTTTCTTTCAAAATAAATAAGGCGAAAATCCGCCGCCTTTTTTTGCCATCTACCTTTAGTGGTCAGCAGTACGGCCAAAAAAGATAATTAACTAATCTCTTGGTAAATCCTTAAAAATTAGCTAACTTAAGTTGCCATTCTGAAGCTCGTTTTGTAGCAACTGCATTTAGATTACTGTTGAATAAACTACTGAAACTTTCGCAACGTTTGTTGACATCCTTCAGTTAAACCATTTCAGCAGTGCCGTAACTAGAGGTTTGAGCCAGGGGGACAAAGCTTAACTGAAGGGAGGCCACAGGTCACCGTAGGGGGGCCACTAGCCAAAATTTAGAAACAAGTTACGAAATGATAGTGAATCTCTGGATGTCGTGTATGTCCATACCAGATAAAAAAACGAAAACACCCCGAATAACACAAAAAACAACAACCTAAAGAATACTACTGCAGATATGAAAATGTCAGCTGAAGGGGCCCAGTTTTACATTTAGCTTGCCAGGGGGCGGCTCGCCCCCTTGACTGCCCGTCAATTACGCCACTGCATTTCAGCATTCCTGAAAGCTCATTGCGGTTGCCTATGCTCGTTACACTTCGTTAACCGAATGCTGTAACACGAACTTCTTACACAATGGTGCTGTAACGCAACATATAAGAATTTTCTAGGATGCCAGAAAATACTGAAGGACAATGACACGGTTTTCAAGGACATGGCCGAAATTGATAGCAAATTGAGGAATAACCATTGGCGTTTAAGGACTTTGGCAACCTTAGTATCCCCTTCTCCTGATCAATGTAACTGTGGGCAACCTTAGTAGCGATCGTGACTTGCGCTTTTTGACCTGTGGTTTAACGCTTATAACAACTATTTTTATGCGATCTGAACTGCTGTGATAGAAGTTCTATCAAGTACTGGTCACAGAACAGGAGCATGGGCGCAATTAGGTGGGGGACACGGGGGACGTGTCCCCCCACTTTTTTCTCTTTAGGTTTTGTATTTGGAGAGGTTTCAAAAATAAAAATGATGTTTGTCACGTTTTGTGTGAAGAGCTTTTCATGTTAGGTGGTAGGTTACACATAGCCAAGTTGATGTTGAAACAGAGTTTGGTGTGGTATCACTGATTCTGTTAATTTACACATTTTAGCTTCGATAAAATAATTTTTGGCAATTTCCAAGTTTCTACAGACCGTGAAAGATGTTTAACTGCTGTGGTATACTGATAGAAAGGTTATTTTCTTGTAACAGTGAGAGTATTACAGCTGCACATGTGAGAGACCACAGCCATGGTTTGTTCCGTGCAGAAATGTAACTGGCTTTGCTGTAACGTTGGCTGTCACGTATTCAGAAACAGACAGTGTATAATTTAATGATGCTAGTGTATATAATGTTAGAAAGTTAGATTTTCAGGCAAGTCTCTTCGAAGCTTTTGCCGAAGACAAAAAGCAGCACTACTGTGGAGACTTAGTTTTGGGATGGGGAGTTTAGCAAAAGATTGTTTTCAATCGTTGGTGAACAGGGTTTCAACCAAAACGTTGTAGAAGTAGCGTAGAGTATTTACCTAGCTGTATTTTGACCTATAGCTCAAAACGTAGGGACTTGGCTTGGAAGTAAGGATAAAATATACGTTTATCCTAGCTTCTTGTAATGTCGCGACAACGGTGACCAACAAATCCAAAAGGTATTTTTTCCTTGACTCTTACGCTTTCTGCTTGTGCTGAATGCATTAGTTCGTAAGTCATCTGATTTACTTGAGTTTAACCAAACCCACAATGCAGCAATGTTTTCATCCAAGTGATAAACATTTGCTTTAAGATACATCACACCTAGTTTTGTTGGACATTGTTTTCGTGTTAAAGGTGAAACTTGGTACTTTATTGCCAATTCACCGTTGTGAATTTTGATTTAATCTCAAATATATTTTTGTGTCGTTGTGCAAGTAGAACTCTTGGAATGAAGCTTTTGATATGGTGCAGAGTTATAAGTTGGGCCGGGCTTGGGCTTAAGTTTGTCAAGATGTATCGGGCCAATTTCGGGCCTGCATACAAAACTTTTTTATAATATTGAAAGTAACGACTTTTTTCTTTGGTGACTAGATTTGTTGCGCTCACCGCGGTAACTTCTGCGAGTGAAGTGATTGTGATTTTTCTTAAGGTGATTATGTTTGCAAACTCAGCTGCGTTGTTTATTCTCTGCTGGGATTAGTCTCACACTGTTTTTAAGAAGGCGACAGCGGCGAGGAAATTAGCACGCGATGGCGTTGCGTCGAAAAAATCAATCACTCACACGATTCTTGACTTGGTTTAAGAAGCCTATAAGCCGGCTTTTCATGTCTATAGCGCTATCCTGGACAGTTTCTTTTAGCGCTATCCTAGAAAATTTCTTTTATGCCTATAGCACCATAGTAGATAGTTTCGTGATAGTTTATTTTTTTCTTGAGATACATTATGTTCCACAGCATTATCGTTGACTAACATGCTACGTTTGTGCCAGTTTATGCCAATGTTTTGGTCAAGGTGGTTGCTATTTTCGGTGTGATAAATCGTGTACCTGCAACTACACCTGCACACAATCAGTGGCGGTTCTAATTGGGTCTGGGTGGGCCATGACCCCCCAGATTTTTGGCTGGTCCCTGCTTGGCTCCCCCAGTTTTTTGCTTAAATTCACGTTCACGTTCGTTTGATTGACATCTGCAGCAGATAACTTTCAGCCGGCAAAGTTTTAAACGATTGGAAGACTTTCTGGCGACGGTTCTGACGATATTCACAAGCCTATATTGGGTTTGATAGGTTTAATCACAGCAAATCAATCTTCATTACAACGGAAAATCACCATGCAGGAGAGACATTTTATGTTGGCCCTCCTACTTTTTTCCTTGACCCCACAGTGGCTCCCCAGTTTTTTTTATTATAGAATCGCCACTGCACACAACGTTTTCTGTTACTACACAGTTGCGCATATCTGAACTCCCTCGGCTTTCAGGCCTAAATCGGGCTTCAAAAATAAATGTCGGGCTGAAGCAGGGTTTGGGCTGGGGCCGAGTTCAGACTTCAAAATGAGGCCCTTTTACAACTTTGTGGGGGTATGTATGCAGGGGCCAACAAAGGGGAGATTGAAAGGATACATCCTCCACCCACCAACAGTAAAAATAGATTAAAATCATTTTGTGAAGTAGGCTACGCTAATTTTTGGCCAAATGTTTTTGCTGCTGGTAAGAGGATATCAGTTGATATTTTGGTAGGGATGGGGCTGCATGCATGATGCCCAGCAGCATTAAAAAGATTTGTAACTTTTTCAAAAAACGGAAATGTGCAAGAAAAATATTTCTCGTCTTTGTAACGTTAAGCGACTTGAGCAAGACATCAAATCGCGCTGTAATCTACATTTCTTATAGAATGCATGAAAGATGGAAGTGTTCTAGTGAAAAATTGATATGCACGTGCGACCAGTGCGATTCAGAATTTTGTGCACTCCATCTGACAGCTCTGATAAAACCCAATGGATGTATTCTACTATACTGCTGTGCTTGTTTGTATCCAAATACGATATTAAATGGAAGTAGGCTGAAGTACAGCATCATGTCCAGCAACAAGTGTAAGTCTATTAATAGGTAAATCATCTGCAAGGACAAAGTAAAGCGTGATTAGTGTTGCCCTCAAAACACCTCTAGAAATAAGAATGGGGATCTGTACACACAAAACGTCACATCTGCATCGACCCGATGACTATATTGGTTTCACACCAAGCTGTCCCCTCCCCCACATTTTACAACAAAATTGCGCCCATGGACAAGAGCATTGATAACATCACCGATATTCGATCATGTTCCATTGAAAATTATGTATGATCGATCGCGTTGTTACGGTTTCAACGGAATTACGTTCTCGCAAGTCGCAACGGCTGCCAGATTTACATCAATAGCTACTATTTTGTTATCTTGGTTCACAGAAACGCCCAAGCGAGGATTTTATGTTTGGTATATACTCGTAATAAAAAGACAAAGAAGCTTCGGGCAGACCAGACGTCGTTGTTTGAAGTCGATTTGATTATGATCAATTGTATGAAAACACTTGTATATCAGATGTGCGGCAGATAAAATCATCAAAACGCAATGGCCCCACACTGCAGCTCAAATCCAAAACATAGCCTCGCTTGGTGGAAGCTGCAACCTCAGCATGTTTAAAGACACGGCACTTGCGGTCAGGGGCGGATCCATGAGAGCGATTGGGGCGATCGCCCCCCCTTAAAACTTAGAAAGTAACTTCATTCACCATGATTTTATACAATTCGGAAAATAGTATTTGTGGCATAAGGCCAGTTTACCGTCAATTGTTTTGTCATAGCAGTGTTGTGACGTCCACTTCATCTCTCGTAAGGTAGTGAACCCGTGATGAGATTTGACCACCAAATGTTACTTAAAACACCTCCCCTCTAGGCTTACTGGCTGAATCCGCCCTTGGTTGCAGCGAAAGCTTTAGCCATGAAAACAAGAATGTTATGCCGACATGGGTCGGAGGAAATATGTCACCTTTGTTACCATAAGCACGTCAACGTGGTGCGCTGAAAGCAGTGGTGTAGGAATTGGAGGTGCAGGGGGTGAAAGCACAACCCTAAATGTTTTGATTTGTCGAAAATTCGGGAAAAATCCCTGAACATTCGGGCATAGATGTTTCGGCACCTTTTTTCTTATTTGAGTGATCAGTGAGTCTGACTGAATGTAANAGTCTGGCTTTTATNTTTCCATCCGAACCAAGAAAAGAAATCTTTCATGTTTTGTAGTTCGTGAGAGTTGACAATAAGTATTCAACTGTTACATAAAATTTGTAGGGGGAAGTTTGCCGCACAAAAATTTTTTGGGCAAGTTTGGGGAATTTTGGGCAAAATATCTTTCGCATCCCCAACAATTTGCCTGCATCCCCAAAAATTTACCTATGGCTTAAAGACGTTTTCCGTTGTTTACTTTTGTTGAACAAACAGTGGTGCATTTGGTCTGACTCCCAGATGGCATTCTGTATTTATTCACTGTGCAAAGTACTTTTTCAGTCAAGTCGCAAGGGCAGTTGAGTTTCCTTTGTACCCGATCCACCTCCGAAAGTAGGTAAGAAGAATCGCTTTTGTATTTATACCGGGTCACTGAGGTCTCCAAAAAGCATGTCATTCTATTCTGGGGCGTAAACCCAGTGGGCACGAGGTTTTGACATGAAGCCGACCGTAAAGCAAAGCGTGGCTACATTGCTAACATATTTAGACAAATCACAGCGAGTCACGGTTGTGAGAAGCGAAAAGCAAGTTTTGTTTGTATCTTCTCTTTATGATTTCGAAGGGTTTTTTATTGTGCATACTTCTTGCAACGTCTTAACACCTGTTGTTAACACGATCATCCGTGCCTAACGACATTGTTAAATCAGCTGATTTGTTTCCGTTAAGCCTTTGTTCGACGCGTTTGGGCAAAATTCCAATGTAGGTTTGTATCAGATGTATCATAGTTGGAGAACCGTCAAGAAAGTGAAACAGCAAATGTTTTTTGTGCTTATCGACCGGGGTTTGGAAAAACCTTTCAACTCCAGGGAAGCACTGGATTCCGAAACTTGACGACAATGAGCTGGTTCGGCAGCGGATGGAAAGATTTTTGTGTAAATTGTAATCTAATGCAAATGAAATGGAAAAGCCATAACAGTAACACAAAAGGTTTTTATACTTTAAGAGGTAAAAAAGCATGATGATGTGACGCTTACGGCATGATTTATTTTATAAACAGATCTATTTTACAACACAGCGAAGGAAGACACTTTAAATTTTAGCGGCGACAGTTTTGTTGGTCGCTCTTTTTAGATAGTGCATTAATTTTCTGTGATAATTGCCAGGATAGATCTGAGGTGCTGGTCAGTAAACTTTGATCTGTGCAAGCTTTTTTTCATGACACTCAATGTCTGGTCACACACATAGGCCGGGCCAAACAATCTACACGCAATCCTCCGGAGGTTTGGAAAAGCAATTTGGAAACAGAAAATCGTTCAGTCGAATCCGCGCATCAACTGAACTGTAGTCTCTTGCTCCCTTCAGCAATGGCAAACGGAATCGAAAGCATCCAGCCCAATTCTTTGTTATCAAAATCCAACAAGCAACAAACTTCAGCCGCGATTGATCGTCAACAGGATCGTCGTCGTGCGGTTCGTTCGCCGATGCAAGGGCCGTCCCGCTTGCCGCATCGGTATCCGCACGACGACGTACGATCAATCGCTGTTGACTTTCCTTCTTGATTCGTGACAACAAAGGGCTTGTGCTGACTGTTCACCGCCCCGTTTGCAATCTCTGTAGGAAATAGAAAGCCTGCAGACCAGTGATGCGCGGAGTTTGCGAGGTGTCGGTTCGGCGAGGGCGTTGCGTGCACGTTTCAAACCTTCTGTGAGCGTCAGCTCACTCGCGGCTCGTAATTAAAGCTGACGCCGTAACAATTTAAAAAACGGTGTACGTTCCACAGCTAAGATCTCTGGTCTTTTCGGTCAACAGGAACACACTGACTCGGTTTACAGAATTTGGTTACTCGAGAGCCGGATCCTTGTCCTCCGATTTGCCGGGGGGTGTTACGGCGCGCAGCGACGACTCCTCCTTCGCCTTGTTTAACCGCTCCAGCTGTTCATCCGGTTACCAAAATAATGAGTTGAATTTCCACTTTTATCCAGGTCAGATTGAATTCCAATTTCTGTTCCTGTGCTGTTTTTTTCAGTCTTATGGCAAGGATTAGGCTATCCGCTGCAGTGGTATGTCAAGTTTTTCAAAATCAGAAAACCAACGGCAGGATTTTTTGTGAAGGTTTCTGTATTTTTGCGTTTCGGCTAGTCTCCTTCAGCCTGGCTAGCTTTGCAAGAGTGAATGGCACGTTTGAAATTTGCCTGAAGAAGAGGTCAGATTAGATTTGAATGGTCTCACATTTGTGTACATGTCGTGCATAGACTGGTCTTTCCCTTGTAGCCTCAGGATCGGCTCATTCATGTGTGAAAATACGTTTATAGCAAGCGCAGGGTAATGCAGTCAGTTCTTGTCGCTCAATTCAGAGTTCAGGAAATGTTGTATCGCATGCCTCGTTATTTTCAAGAATAAAAAATGCCCTCTTTGAACCCTTATACTCGTTAAAAGTTCAAACCTTTGCCCACACTTGACCAACGGGCACTGAAGTGGTGAAGTCAGATCTGGTGATCTACATTGGTTTTCCCCAGGAATGTAATGAAATCACGTTGCTGAAATTCCCTAGTTTGTACAAAGTTTACAAGTTTTACGACTGGATACTCGGTATGGTTGAGATGCAGTACAGACTTACACAGAGATTGCTGGTGTAGTGAAGGAAAATAATATCCTGGTCAGGATTTTCCTCTTTTACTTTATCTTGAATTCTTTTGAACAGTTCGAAATTTTCTAGTTAAATTTCGAAATCCACTCATTATGAAGTTGACACGTTTGCCTAAAAAGCTATACTTCATGCTCTTCGTGACAGCGTCAGACCCCTGGTCACATAAGTCCTCCCCACACGTTTGTCCTTTCAGAGACTCAGTGTTCGAAACCTCTGTTATCGCAAAATTATCTTTATTCCCTCGGATAAAAATTTGGTTCTGAATAGTGTGGTTTACGTCGCTATATTTATCCAGTGCTAGTGAATACAACTTCAAGTATATCGCCTTATATGTTTTGACTTGCTGGCTGTATCTTCGTCAATCAGTTCTGCGGGTAGATGATACATAGCACCCGACTTTTTCACGTTGGTAATGCACATTCAGGTTACCTCAGGTCAACGTGACAAAGTCGGATTCGATCTATCATGCACCCTTGAAATTACATAATGGTGGATGCGGATGATAGATTGCAGTTAGAATGATAATGAAAATTCCATTACTTTTCCAAAGCCAACCTGTTTTCAAAAACTATGAAAAAGCACACTGACTTCCTATTTGCGCAAAACTGAGCCGTCCCTTGTAAAAGGCTGTTTTTTGGCAAACATCTGTTGTTGGGCAACAAACAATTCTTGGTTTCACGACGCAAGGTATTGATCACAGCCTGAAATAGTGAGCTTCTACCGCGTGGCTGACGTTTGTTGGCAAGGAAACATATTCTTGCATTTCTTCTAACTTATACCTTATACTCTTTGCGTGACTTAACTGTATAAAAAACGTATTTCATCATACACCTTGTTTAAAAAAATAGACATGGTCAAACGAAGCGCTTAATTACGCCAGAGAAACACTTGTACCAATATATTCGCTGTCCGTCCGATTTTCAGTGAAGGTAATATATGAAAGCCACACTAGGTCTTACTTACCAACGCTTTTGTGGCTGCAGTGAATCGTGAAAAGCTTTTACCTGAAATGCAGTTAAGATTTAGAAGAAAAGTGTCATCGTACAAAAACTTGTTGTCTCTCTTCATCAGAGTTGAAGCACTCGGTACTTCTGCAAACATTCACAGTGTCTTTCACACTAGCAAAAACTTCCTAATGATTTTGGGAGTTACGTAACGTTTGGCAACAGCCCGCAATTTTTAAATGAGAAGTACAGTATGTTGGAAAAATCTTAGTTTTTTTTCTGCTATGAGTGCACCTGGTTGCTGTATTACTTAAAAATCTGCCGCAGTTCTGCTCAAAACTCCAACAGTAGTAATAATCATAATTAAAGATTATAAAGAAAACGTAGGAAATACTATAAAGTATACTATGTGATGATCTAAAAACGTTGCTTTAAAGCAGGTTCTCCAAACTACGGCCCGCGAAGCCAGTTTGTCACTACCGTAATGAAAAAAATAGTATATTGACGAAAATTTGTTAATTTGGTAGAATGTAACGTATCCCCAAACAAGTACAATACGTGTGATGTCCGGCCCTTTATTTTGGACCGGGAGTTTATGTTCCGCCCTCGAACTGTTGTGTAATAGTTTATGTGGCCCTCGGACAAAAACGTTTTGAGACCCCTGCTTTAAAGCATAGGTGTAGGAGAAGGCAAATTTTGGGGGTGCAAAGGATTTTTGCCCGAATTTCCCCAAACTTGCCCGAAAATTTTTGTGCAACTTTTGGCTACAGATTTTCTCCCACAAAGATCATGAAGACGTTTTTCAGCATGACCTTCAAAAAAAGGTCTTCATGTATTTTTCTGCAAACGTTGGGCGCCATTTTTGCCCGGATTTTCAGGGCATTTGCCCAAATTTTCAGAGATTTCGACAGGATTTTCGACAAATCAATACTTTCGGGGGTGGGCATTCACCCCCTGCACCTCCGCCTCCTACACCACTGCTTTAAAGTATCAGGCATGTACACTAAAAAGCGCAACAATATTCGGCGATCGCTAAACGTTACTTTAAGTCAGTGGTTCCCTATTTTTGTCTCGCAACCATTGCGCAATCCCAAGCTTGCTGTTACTTTTTCAAGTAAAGTGAAAGATGACTACAAAAAGACAGTGCATTAAGTTTCAAGGTCTTAGTCAATTTGTCTTGTGAGGTTCTTGCGGCACTACCCTGACCGAAGCCTGCGTCACAAAGAACCTGCTGTTGATTTAAAGAGCTTAACGCTTGCAACGTCCCAAAGTGAAACTACTATCACGTCACAAATTAAATTATCACTGGGTTAAAAGGAGTTCTGCAGGTTCCACAAAATAAATTTAGCTCAAATTGACAGGCTTTGAATTTTTCTGTCTGCGTCATTCAGTTAAAAATGTTAGAAGTAGGCGGTTTAAAATGTTAGAAGTAGGCGGTTCTATGCCCATGCAAGTCAGGACATTGGAAGGGCAGGGTTTAATTAAAAACACTGGGCCACCACTCAGAAGTTGACACAGAAAATTTATATGGGAAGAAAAACGCTTTGATGCCTAGTGACGTACATGGATTTGCAACTGCATTTCCTGTTTACGGTTTATCCCAATTTTTTTATGCATGCTGGTGACATCACAACTCACTCCTAATCTTACTGAGTTGATGGACAGCAACATAGGCCATTTTCTCGACACCATCTACAAACAGTAGTAGTTTAGGAAGTCCTTGCACCTTCAAAACTTTCATAGTGGGTAACAGTGACGCAAAACCGAAACCGAGCTACGAACTATTGAGAAATAAGTAGCTTGTAATTCCATTCACAACCTACTATTTTCCAGTAAACCGGTCGTGCACATACGCTTTTTCTCCGAAACTGACTGAAACCCGATGACTGACAAAGTATCTAACGAAATGCACTCGTATCTTGAACAAAGAGGTGCGAAGCTCTGCTCCATCACGCATGTCGGCAATTGTGGTTGCAGCGCCCGTTTCTATATAAAAATGGCAGCTGCATTCGAAATTCCCGCCTTGAAACGAAAAAAATTTGGCGAACAGAAAGCGAAAAAACGTGCTTTATATAACTCAGCACAAGCTTAAGCAACGTCGAAGTGGTGGATTAGGCAAGCTATCACGTTCAGTTCTGCTTTGTTTCTCAAGCAACGAACGGTAAATATGTTAGCACAGCAGTCATGCCAAATGCAAAGCTGGATTATGCGATCTCATAGAGCGTAACGACCCAGCGCTGTGCCCAAAGGCGTGGCTGAGCTTTGCTGGCTCGAGAGTAAAACGAAGGAGAGATTATCCGTTTTTCGACAAGCACTAACTTCAGTTTTTGAGAACAGTGGCTTGGAACTAAGGTTCCGACAAGCTTGCACTGCCGAGAAAACAGAAGAAGTTGAATTTCTGGACGTTAATCATTGCGTAACCATTGAAGATGATTTTGGTTTTGTCACTAAAGACTTCTTAAAACCCACAGCGAAGGGAAGGCAATTCATAAATGCGAATTCTCACCACCCGCAAATGACATTCAAGTCAATCCTGTTTGGAGAAGCTATTAGATTGAGGCGCCTCAACCAAAGAAGAGATGATTACCTCAGCAGCTTAAACCGACTCAAAGAAAAAGCGATCCGTTCAAAACTTCCCTTGAACATGACTAATGACATGATAGCACTGGCATCT
>JGI24022J15233_10001674_pt1 | contig 19161 bp, 11 predicted proteins | sample Ectturendosymbi2_FD_15233 | JGI IMG/M metagenome (IMG submission 15233) | reverse complement strand
TATGGCTCCTTCTGCAGCGTTTGAATGTGACGCAAAAGTCTTTCACTGTCCAATCCATCAATATCACCCTGGGGTGCATGGTCGGACGGTTCTGAATGATGAGACAATTGTATGGCTGCTCATCACCTGCTCTGAGAACAAGTGCGCCCAAGCAGTGGACTGAAAGAAATGTCTCAAACGATGAAGAAAATATTACAGCGAGTTGTTCAATAGGTTTGTGGAGTTTTTGACCATTGGCATCACCCAGTTAGTTTAGAAGTTACTGTGAAATGAATTGTTTGACTGAAAGTTTTTTATAATTTTATTAATACCAGTTTTTGTTTGTTGCAGCCAACGTTCTTCACATCAGGCAGCTTAGTTAAGTTGTCCTGATTTCTGAGCTTGTGTTATGGTTTCTTCATTTTAGTCGTGAGTTTGCTTGCTTTCTATCCTCATAATTTATCCTTTCAAGGTGTCACCAGTAAGCTTTGCTTGCAAATTCCAGGACTGAGTAATTTTACGTGATATCGATTTTCCTATTAGAAATTTCCCCATAGATTCTTTGCTTACACCCATTGTGGAGAGTATGTACATGAATATAGATATTGCAAGTTTGAATGATCGCAAAATAAAGAAAACAGAGCAAAATCGGATGATTCCTCGCAAGCATACAGAACACCTAACGCTTTTAAAACCGTTTAATGCTAGCAGAAGCCACGATTGCTGCGCATGAAGTTATGATCGGCTATAACTCGCTTCAGCGAAAAATACATGTTTGCATTTTTCTCAAAACTTTCGAACGCAAAAGTAACTCTTTCAAAAACTCATCAGATAGCTTGTCTTTCCGAATCCGAGGATGTTTTCACTGACCCTCTAGCGCAATCCATTAGCCAGTTATGGCCGATCATAACTTCAAAAGCCACGACCGTGACTTCTACTGCCGTTAGGTCAAAAAGACATTTTACACTGGTAAGAAGTAAGAGAGCAAAGTACAAACAAACAACATTTCCTAGAGCAGGGATTCTCAACCTTTGTTCTACTGTTTACCCCTTTCCAGGTTCCTAACATACAATTAACCCCCTGTTTTTTGTTTACTCAGTAGCGCTGTAGAAAAAAAACAAAGTATTGTAACCTCCGCATCATTAATACCCACACGATAGGTAAAAATTTCCACCAAGGGGTAAATCTGCCCCCGGTTGAGAACCACTATGCTAGAGTATCAGTTTAAAGAATAACAATTCCCTTTTTGTTCCAACAGAAGGTGTGGAACGAAGCAAGTGGCGACCACTTTTCCCAAGTATTGGAAGGAATGTGGAAATCCCAAGTTTGCGTGGGAACACATGGACGACTTCCGAACGTAAGAACATTAACAAGAACTTGAAAGTTTCTACATAATTTTCAATCTTTTTGAGAAGAAAGCATACGTGATGAACCTTATCTGTGATTTGGTGTGGAAGGTAGGAGAAACAGAGATGGTGAATGAAAATATCGGGAAGAAAGAAAAACACAACTAGTAAAAAGAAAAGACACAAAGACAGAGGGAGATAAGCCAAAAAGCAAAATACCATTATCAAAATACAGATTAAACTTTTTGCATCGGGTTTTGCGTCAAAAGTTTAAAAATTGAAAAACTACAAGAAGTCAGGATGGGATTGAGGGTGTAACAAATAACCAATACACTCAGTTACTTCAATTAAACAAAAAGTAGTATTTGGCAATAATCAGGTTTAGCTTTTAAGGTTGTTTTGATAGCGCTCAGAGTTCATAGAAAGATATATCCTTTGCTGTTGTGGAATCGCGTTTGGAACAGCTTCCGCTTACGCGTTTATTTTAACAAGGACTTGTGTCTTTTGATTTACCTAAAACTTTAAGTGAAACCCTGGCTCACAAAATTTTATTTCCAAATATTGTGTTTTAATTTTTCGTAGATCGTCAAAATAAAGCATTTTGTATCTATTATGCCAAATTGTATCATTATTTTTGTCGCAGTTTTAAACGTGCTGGCAAACGTTTGGTGAAATCAAGGGCGTACGCAAGGGGGTGGGGTTAAACCCCCATCACGTTTGATATGTTATAAAAATTTTGTTACCTGCGCAAATCAGATTAATTGTTTTCGCATACTTTTTGACTTTTGGCTTGTTAATTTGTCGACTTAATGCAAATACCACGGAATGAATTTGCATGCAATATTCAAGGAACAGTGTAAATGGGTCATTAAGTAATACTTTCCTGTTTTAGTGTAAATCTGGGTTATCGCCTGCATCCACGAACCATCTTGCCACTTTTTGCAGACCTTTCGACCACTACGCATGTTTAAGATTGTGTTCCGCGGTAATTCACTTTATCCGAAACATTTGTCTTTATTTTGTCTGCTGTGGCTGATCAGAGCATACTCTGACTGCATTGGCTACATCACCAATTTCTGTAGCATGATAGAACTGCTGCACGAGGTCAAAACCAGCAGTTGTTAACATAGAAGCATTCAGGATATGGCCTGGCTTGGTATGAAACAACTCATAGTCCTCTTCATATACTACATACAACAAACCGCCAAACATTCAAATTCCACCGTGCCCTTTTCAGCTCCCAGAAACCGTGACAAAAAATCGAAAAAACCACCCTCTCATACGGCTTGGCAGAACCGTGCTTGAACCTGTTGTTAGATCATTAGATAAAAAATGCTGAGACAAACGAAACAAGGATTTTTACTGGAAGGGTGCATTTTCAAAAAACTTGAATCTTGTCGTGCATAAATTATAAAGAACGTTTTTTACGAGAGAAGCATTTGCATTCTTGAGTATCCCGGAAACTGATCCCATAATCAATTCATCAAAAAATTTGTGGAATATCGTCAAAAATTAAACCTTAAAAACGATTATACCATCCTAACCAAGCTTAGACAAAACCAGGGGCAAGGCTCCCCGAAATTTCTAACATATCTTTTTATTATGTGCTTTGTATTGGAGCAATTATGAACATGTGGTACCGCATTGAAGAAATTGTTCTGGACTGCCAACAAATACTATTAAAATAGATTTCGAAACGAGTTAAAGACTTGGTAATATTTTGCAATAAAAACCACTTTTGCTCAAATCAAATTGCAATAAAACAGAAAAAAAAAACTTTTGCCTGTTTTCGCAGGATGCTAATTAATTTAAAATACATTGCAGTTTCAAACAAAGAAAACGAATGCTAAATGCAGATGCCTGTTTGACAAGTGACAACACACCGAAAGACGGTAACGGCAAACACTTGTGTCTGCTAGGTATACTATGGATATAGAGCACCGCAAGTGGCGCAACAATATACAGCGACAAGAAAGAGCTGCGTTAACTCTGTCGAAGAGCTGACTAAGGAGACCAATGCTGATTCCTGAAATCCACCAACATCTACACCAACAGTGGAGAGGCTCAACATCATTTACATCTTGGTTTCATTTCGTTTATGGTTATTTAAGTGCATACCTTGTTACTGGGTGTGCGCTATTTGTGACGTCACAGTATGACGTAAAATCCACGTTTCGAATCCAACGTTTGCGCGAAGTTTTTTGACATAATTCATATCATTATACGCGCACTCTGATCTCCTTACTCATTGTTGTATAACTTCATATGTCATTGGATTGAATTAAACTATCAACGCTCCAACATAACATGCGGATGCAAGATATACTCAACGCTACGACCAAGCCATCATGACTACAAAAATATCAGACTGCACGTTGAAACCAAGGAGTAAAAAACACTCAGATCAACAACAGCGCAGTTTACAACTGCAGAAACTCTCTACACGAACGTGTCTTTGAATACGAGCTGTGAGCCCATAAGGTGTGCGCCTCGAATAGAGCAATTATTTTGACGCATTTGAAAACTTTCCTCGTAAAATTTGTCGAAAACGCGTTGCAACAATTCTGGTTTGTTAAATATTTCGGTTAAGATATGAATTTCTTATAGATCCCAGGTGTGGAAATCATTTCTAATCGTGCCAGCGGTGTTGCAGCACAGTAACCGAAAACCCACTTTTGCAAAAGCAAAACACGGCGCTCGAAAAATTTGCATAAATTACACCTTGCAAGTTTTGTCATGAAGTTTTTCTTCAATCTGTATCATTGTGCACACGTTTCAAGCGTTATTCAGCTTTTGCAAGTCGGACCTGAATCAATTTGACACAAGCGACTACGTCTACCATCATATTTTTCGAAAACGCGTTGCAACAATCTTGGTTTGCAAAATGTTTTGGTGTAAGGTGGACTCACCCGTAGATCCGAGATTTGGAAATCATTTCTAATCATGAAAAAGCTGTTGCAACACCACAATCGAAAATCCAAAATGGCAAAAGCAAAAAATGGCTGTAAAAAAAATTATGCAAATGCGGCTTGCAAGTTTTGCGTGCAGAGAAACCAATCCTATTTTGTAAAAAGTTTGGCGGAATTCAGCTTTGCATATCGGACCAGCATCATATTGACACATTTCAAAATAAGGGTGAGCACGGTGTTCAGCACTTTAATCCTTTGACACAACATTAGACATACAGTGCACTTAGTCACGAGCGTAATTTCTTTTCACTTGCTCTCCCAAAAGTTCTAGGACGTTTTTAATCGGAGGGCACACCAGAGAATGCATCTCGTTATACAACGAATTGTCACATGTTTCTTTATGTAAACTCTCGCAATTGTTTGTTTCAGAGAGGTTTGACTTTGTTTCTGTTGCGCCGTCATCTGTCATGACATTACATGTGCCAACGACGAAATTGTGGCCGGCGCCAGTCAGGGGCCGCCAGTGACATAAAATTTAGCCTAGACATGCACTTGCTGTGAAAAAGTCACAATCTGGATAAACGCAAAAATATGGAAATTATTAAAAAACCTGAAAAATATTGACTTTTTTGGCAATACAGTATTACCATAACCCGAAAATATGAAAACTACCAAAAATATTGGAAAGCTCGAAGAAACATTGAAAATATGGAAAAAATTAAAACGCGGAAATATATCAACAGCATGAAACAATACCAAAAATGAGAAACAAATTGAAAATATTACCACAACGCCAAAATATGGAAAATATGGATCGGGGGACCTTTGTTGCTCTTATTGCTCCAGCTACTCACCGAAACAGTAAACTCCCGTAAAAAAAGATCCTGAGCTCCATTTTTACAACTGGCAGTACACGTAAAACTTTCTACAAAGTTCTTAATTCTCCAATGTCAATCTAGAGGTTATACTGAACGCAATGGTGGCAAGGTGTATTTTTCCATCAAAAATTTTAGGAATTCCGTCGAACTGTTGATAAAAATTCCTTCTCATTAAAAAAAGTATTTTGTTGTGGGTGCATGAATTGGAGTTCACTAATGTTGGCGTGCAATGATCTTTTATCACTTTGCCAAGGCAATGAGCTTTTTACAGATCATTTTACGGACTGCAATGCCACTATACAAGGTCGGGCTTTGTCCATTCATATAACTTGTGAAGCGATAAAGATAGAGAGCGGTTCGATGTCAGCAGCGACGAAGCAATAAATACCCAAGAAGACGAGAATCACTTTTAACAATTAATCAACGACAAGATTGTGCAATCGCACAAAGCAACTTAAACAGCATTTACAAAATCAATCTCACTACCATGCCTCAATTCTCAAAACACTTTGAGGACCACAAAACCACAATTTTGGCTCCGAGTTTGTCCATTCATAACTTGCCGACCAATAGAGCTAGAGAGCTGTTCAAATCCTCTATAGAAGCAGAAAATCTCCAAGCTTCAATGAAAAAATCCGAGGACTTTTGGACCTGGACTTTTTTTGATGTGGTGTAACGACCTGGGGGAGGTCAAGAGATTTTTGGATGACATCATCAGGGCCTGACGAAAACGTTCAAGTGGCAATTTACCCGTTTGTTCTTTTAAAATATATTAAGCGAAAATCCGCATCTTTAGAGCTCTTGATTGGCCATATAGCGTTAATGGTTGGCGCGTTATGGCCCAATAACGATAATTAATTAACTATTTCCCTATCGATTTTCAATATCCCCTAGTGATTTCTTGACAATGCATATAAACTTGGAAGTCATCATTACTAGATAACGATGGTGTAAAGCACCAATGTCCTACCCGCGGGCCGCATGTGGCTCAGTCGAAGGTTTTGTGCTGACCAGTTTAGGTTTTTGCCGTAGTAAATGTATCCTACATACTCACAATGTGTCCGTATTTTGATAGTCTTGAATTTGATGTTGATGCAGGTGGTCCTCATTGCTACTTTATCACGTCTGTTACCACTGCAGTTAGGATTCGAACGCTTTAAGTACATTAGCTCAAGCTAAATTTATCTTGCTAAGATCAAAGCAAGCCATTCACTTTGCGGCCCTCATTAATACGTCATTATGTGGCCCTGGTTAAGATAATGACATAATTATTGGTCCAGTAAGCCATTTCGGTTGGACACAAGCTGGTGTAAAGTCTGCTTCTCAGAATTGCGAATACTTTATTGAAGATGAAATATTGAGTCACAAGCCGAAGGGTTTTGAAAAAATTATATATTCAGTGCAAAAAAACTCATGTTATCCACTCAGACTTACTAAACCTAAATTCAAACAGTGTTGGGATATTGCATATTTATATCAACAGTCGAACTTCCAAGATCCTGAATTTACTGGGCTATAAAGAAACCAACGTTAGACAAGTTGCTGACGTAATGCCAAAAAGCAGGTGGGAAGTCACAAAAGCATCAAGGTCAATAGTAATGCAAATATCCCATCAAGAGATGATGTAAATTGGGACAGATGGTTGAAAATCTGCCCGAACTCAACATTTGCTTAGCAATTGTGAAGGTTTCCTAAGATCCAAATGAGTTTTGTAAATCAACAAGTTATACTTCACAAATGTAAACGCAATCTCAAGCCAAAGCACGCTAAAACTCTCACAAGTGGAGTTGCTGAGGCTCGAGGTTCCTTCCAACCCATTTATGTAAACATGTAAAAGTGCTGTTTAAGTGAAGAGAGGAATTCCACCCGCAGTATTGACAGAGAAGAGGAAGGCAAGAAAAATTGAAGTCTACGCGAAGGACAAACTGTTTCGAAATGCGCGAAAAGACATAATCAGTTGTGTCTAAGACTCTAAAGAAAAAATCAAGTTCTTTACTTTATTTTCATAAGCATGCGTTGAATTCGCGAGAAAAAAAGATTGAACATAGATGCAATGCATTTTGGGGTTTTTAATTGATTCAACTGGCCGAAACCCAAACATTACAAGTGAGTTTTTCGAAAGTCACATATAGATATGTATATTTTAGTTAAAACTAGTTGTGAATATGCTATACAAGAAAATCTTTGGTGCAGTGGCGGTTCTAAGGGGGGCCTGGTAGGGCCATGGCTCCCCAGATTTTTGGCTGCCCCTCTGCTTGGCCCCTCTAGTTTTGTGCTTAATTTCACGTTCAAGTTCATTTGATTGACATATACAGCAGATCACCTTCAGCCTGCAGCAAAATTTTAAACGATTTGAAAGCCTATGTTGGGTTTGATAGGGTTAATCACAGCAAATCAATCTTCATTACAACGCATGCAGGATGGACATTTATGTTGACCCCCTACTTTTCCCCTTGGCCGCGCAGTGAGCTCCCTCAAGTTTTTTTCATTCTAGAATCGCCACTGCTTTGGTGTCTCAGTTATAGAGTTAAGACGTAATTTATCACAGCCTTGTGTGAAGCACTTACGACCAAACGTCTAACAACAAACTTCCTGGACATGCGTATCCCCGGGAGCCAAGGGTGCCATGCCCCCCCACATTTCTAGCATAACTTGACGTTTTGTTCTTTGAGATGCGGTGTCCTAAAGAAAATATTTTTGCTCGCTTAAAGCTAAAATATTTCCTCCCAAAAGAGATTGGGTGCTGGCTAGGTTACTGGCCAGGACCTGAGCAAGCCATTCCAGCGCCGAATTTTTTTGGCAAGATCCATTTTCAGCGTCCCGTCACAGCTTCAAAGAAGTGTTGGCTTATGATGATGCCATCCTGCTCAATAAACTGTGACACGACCTTTGACAAATTACCTACAGACTGCACTGGTTCCATGACTACTGAGACCATTTCATTTGAGACCATTCATTTGAGACCACGTTCATTTGAGACCACGACATTTGAGACCAATTCATTTCAGATCTATTCATTTGAGACCAATTCATTTGAGATCACGATCATTTGAGAACACGTTCTTTTGAGTCTTGTTAATTTGAGACCTGTTCATTTGAGACCACATCCATTTGAGGCTTTCATTTGAGACCACATGAAATGAACGTGGTCTCAGTTGAAGTGGTCTGAAATGAATGGCGTCAAATGAATTGGTCTCAACTGTCTGCACACCGACTGTACTTGGCAAACGTAAACAAGAACATTCTCTCGGCACATCCTAAAATTGCCGGTGCGTCCCCAGCACCTGAGCCGTATCAGCCGCACTCCATGCTCCCCAATTGGGAGGGGGCAAAATTCAGCTGTCACAGGGGCCCAAAATTCAGTCCCGTCACTACTTATCCATCGCAAAGGTTCGACACCTCAAATGGAATATGAAGCACCAGAACTCAGTGAAGTTGGATGGTCCTTTAAAAGAAAGATGCTTATACATTACAGTTACTTTAGGCCCCTTTGAAAGTAAGGTATATACACATTACAACTGTTGTTGGGAGCCCCTTTGAAAGCAAAGTAACCTAGTTACACATTGCAGTTACTGTTTGGGGGCCCCTTTGAAAGCTAGGTAGGCCACTTTACACATTACAAATGCTATTGGGATCCCTTTGAAAGCGTAGTGAGCCTACTCACACATTACATTTGCTATTGCGGGCCGTTTTGAAAGCAGAGTACAGTACTGCACTTGCATAATGCAATTGCTGTTAGGTGCCCTTTCCAAGCAGAGTACCTGCACGTTACAGTTGCTGTTGGGGGCCCATTTCAAAGCAGAGTAGCCTACTTACACTTTGTAGTTGCTCTTGATGGCCTTTTTGACAGGGGCGAATACAAGGGGGGCGATCGTTCCACGTAAAACCTACGAAGGTAACTTTATTCACCAAAAATTTGTTTAATTCGAAAAACAACATTCGCTACATAGGGGTCGTCCATAAATGATGTCACACCCTACTGGGGGGAGGGGGTCACCAGATTTGTGACAAATTGTGACAAGGGGGAGGGGGTAGGCAGTAGTTTTGTGACGTCACACGAGTNGTTTTGATATGCATGCTACACGCAGACATACCAGAAAGGAAAGGTGTGGAGGCTAGGTTCTTTCTATTCCATTTACAATAGTTTTCTATTGCAACCAATGAGGAAATTTTTGTCGATATTGCTAATGGATTAATTGTTTTTCTTGTATATTTCCGATAGTCAGTCAATCTTTGTTGGATTTAGAGTTAATGCCTAACTATATTGTTGTACTGTCAACGTAGCCAAAGCTCATTCGATAAAATTTATTGAAATCAACTACATCTACTGGACCAAAAAGTTTTAGATTTCGACGACCGATTCTGTGCATGGTTTTTTTAGCTGTTTGGCAAGCATTCCACAGTTTTATTCTCAATTTCTGGCAAATCACTATACGCTAGCTCTGGAATACCTCAAGTGAAAAGCGGGCTTCATATTTCCTTCCATCTCTATCTGGAGGTGCATTATTAAATTAAGCTTTCCACTCATCATGAAAACTTCAGAATCATTTCCTATAATTTACATTTTTATTTTTGAGGTCAAAATTGTTGCAAAATATGCAATTGCTACCACCACCTTCAGTATGAGGGGGCTTTTGCGCTGCCCAATTAGAGGCGAAATTTTCAGAGACGAATTTTCATCGTTCAGAGGCGAATTTTCATTAACGTGGGCCCTACGCTATTTTCAATTGGGGGCCCTTCTAGAAGGTTTGCGACAACTGGTGTCATACAATTAAGCATGACGTCAGTACCATAAACATTATTCTGAATTCCGTCATAAACGTTCATAAACATATTACTTCATTCTGAATTTCGTCGATGTCAGGAACAAAAACAGTCACAGTGAAACTAACGAAAGAGGCATCGGCAAAATTATTTGACCACACTCCCATTGTATATTTATTGAGTACCACACTGGCCTCGGGTAACCTGAAAAATGGATTCAAGCGTTTTGTTCCACACGTTCCACGTAACAATAACCAATTATCAACGACATAAAAAGAGAATGCTCATCCTCATTCACTTCAGTGTTGCCAACTGGTATATAAATATTCCAAATTTGAAAATTTTGGTATATTTTGAAAGTGCTTGGTATATAAATTTTTGATTGGGTATATTTGAAAAGTTTGGTATATATTTGGTACATTTTGTTAGAATGGTGGAATGGAATGGTTTATTGTTTCATGTGGCTCAGCCAACAAACAGGGACACTACAAGAAGCCATTGCACTCAGCAAACCAACCACAGTAGTGAACATCAGAGTAAATGAAAATGCAATGGCGCAATAGTTGATCAGTGTAAACAAAGAGGGGTGCTGTGTCATATAGGAATGTTGAGGGACCACGGTGGTCATCTAGTCAACCAACCTTGTTTTTCAGTTTTTGAGAAGTGTTGAAAAACAACATTTGAATGAAATAAGCACAATTAGGAAAACAAACAAACACAGAACATGGTGAAGAAAATGTACAGATGAAAGCGCATGCCTATGTACACATATGAGTGGATCAAATTTAATTGAAGGAATTTGGTGTAGTTGAGAATATGTTTAAACAAAATATGAAAAGAAACAAAGTAACAAAAACTGATTAATGAGGTACAGAAGATAAAACAAAGCAAAACAGAAAAAAATATGGAGTGGGCCTTCATTCTGAAAAGAATGGAGTGTGCACAGGGAAGAAAATGCGAAAAGTAAGTATGCAGACAAAATACACAGAATTACAAAATACTAGAATTTACAGAATTTCGTTCTGGATAAGGGAAATATTGCAAAAGTTCATAATTGTGTATCTTTTACATGTCGGAGGTGTTTCTTCAGTTTCCATTGAAACGTAAACGTGGTTGAAGACTTAATATAATTTGGTACTGAAGACCACACTTTTGGGCCAACAAAGGTAATAGAACATTTTCCTGATGAAGAGTCAACTCTAGGAAAAATAGGTTGTCAGAAGTTGCTAGTATTGTGGAGTGAGAATGAATTAAGATGATTGGAATGAAATATTCATCAAAGTGGTTTGGAAGCATTTTCTTGTGATAAGAGTGCATGAATTTTCCTACTGGTAAAGTATAAATTTTGGGAAGGCTTAAGATGTTTAAGTTCTGGAAAGGTTCTTCTAGAGATTGCGTGTTGGTTGGTTTTATTATTTTTATAGCTTTATTTTGGAGCTTGAGAGGCTAAATAGTTGCATTTGAAGCATGTCCCCAGAGGGTTTAGTTGAGACATTAAGCCAACCAAATTATTAGTTATTTTGCATGCAAAGCGTAGACAGAGAAACATAGTGGTGTTAAAGCTATATAAAAATGTTACGTGAATCTGCATACAATGCGAGTTTCGGAAAGCAGAGAATTAAACTCGAGTAGAGCTGGAAGGTTCTTAAAAAACTGAACGTAGCTCCTGGTACACGTGTTTCGTTAGCCAGTGCATCCTAAGGTTAGACGTTGCGCATGAGATTATCATAAGATTTAGAGAAGAGTGATTTATATAGTTTGCATGGCTTGCAATGCAGGATTCTGCCCGTGCGGTGTATCCCTTATGCAAACAGGGCAAAATATAAGTCAGAAACTGCAAATCAGCTTGTGTACAGCAGAACAATGAAGTGGACCACAAAAATAGTACAAAACTAAATATGCAGTTATAGGTGTTGGAAAGTTGAATACTCCAGTGGTTAATAAAGCTGTCACTGTCTTAAAGTCAAGAAAATAGAAATTGAGGTTGCAGCTTCTTCATGATGCCACTGCGCAACAGCAACTGTTGATCATCTAACTCAGGGGTCTCCAAAGTTTTTGTCCGAGGGTCACAAAAGCTAGTAAAAAATATGTCGAGGGCCGGACGTATTACGCAATGTGATTGTTTCAGGATATGTTATATTCTACCAAATCAACAAATTTTTCGTAAACACATTTTGCTGTTTTTTTCAACATTATTATTTAAATCATTGACAAAATGGCTTACGGGCGGCATTTGTCCCGCGGGCCGTAGTTTGGAGACCCTTATCTAAGTGAAGATGTGTCAAGTATAGAAAAAAGCAGCATTAAGTTTTATGTTTTTTGATGCAGAAAAATTTGGTACATGCTTGGGAATTCATAGACAAGATTTGGTATATCTGTTGTAAGAATAGTTTGCAACACTGATTTACTTCGATCCTTTGCGCTCATTCTTCTATAGCAGGCCTGCACAACATACGGTCCGTGAAAGCTTTTCTTGCGGCCCCCGAGAGCTTCCTCAATTGTAGAAAATTTTACAAACGCTCGACCTTAAATCATTAATTGTAGTTCCAGAATTTCTTCCTACTACACATCGAAATGAAATAAACATCTGCGGCCCGCGGCAAACTTATGTTGATAATTTGGCCCTTGGAACTTTCTGAGTTGTGCAAACCTATTCTAGACATCGTTTGTTCGCGGCATAGTAGAAAAACGTGCGTTGAACCAAAACAAAACTACAAATATAATTGTTTACAAAAACGCTGGAAATTCTCCTTACTCCCCAAATTTTGAGGACCCGCCATTTCGGGGGCCCTAGGCTTAAGCCTTGTTACACAACAAAGACCAACAGTAGAAAAATCCACACACAAGTTTCGCAACCTACTTTTACCGGGAAAGGAGCGGACACAAGCTCTCATCACTGCATTACACAGAACAGTGAACCTGGCTTGTGTGCAGTGTGAGTGTCATACAAGCAAACAAACTGCTATTGCAAGAATTAAATAAATTAATTGGAATCAAGCTGCGGATTTCAAGTGACTACACTGTATGACTGAAAGATGATTTAGTGACGGTCTCGACATAAACCTACTCCGGTAAAGCGGGGAAGCCAGGAAAAATCAAGAATTGAAAAGACGAGGGATGGTAAATTATGCAGTGAAGACAAGGGCATGATTTGCTGGCCCTGACGTCACGCCATTGATCTACTTGTAAGTACCCTAGACAAGATCCTTTCCAGTGCCGTCCCTTCTATACGTAGATCTTTACTCTGCGTATCATCACGTTGTGCATTACGAAAATAACAACGTTTTTTGTACTTTTAACAAATGCATTTATACGAAATTGCAACGTAATGCACCTAGCCAATGTGAACTTTAAAATATTAGGAAAAATATAACCCGTCTGCACCAAACCTGAAAAAAGGTAATACCTCAAACTTCTCATAAACTGCTTGAATATGTGTTACGTTCACCATCAGCATGTTCATTCACTTTTACATACAGTACGTCAATCCCTTTGTAAACTTCATACTTGTATTTACTGGTCCTGTTTGGTGACCTCTTTGTCCCAGCGCCCTAGGCAGCCGTCTAGTTCGTCTAATGGTAGGAGCTGGACGCAAAGTAAAGCCGGCACTGCTGGAGCTGGACACAAGGTAATTTAATTTGATTTGATTTTGCAATCAGACACGTTGTCCATAGTGCAAGCACACACTGTGTGCTTATAATCGCGCATTTCCTGCAAACACACACATACCAGCGTTCGCGCAGAAAAACAAGTGTCAGGCTCTTGCTCAATATTGCATATTCGCAGCAATGCAACATGGGACAATCCATCTATATAATACCTATGGTTATCTCTGCAAATACAGTACTGCATCTTGTTAAAATAAAAGAATTAGCATCGGCGCGCAAAGAGCACAAGTCTGCGTAGTTTGTAGTGGAATTGAACTCAAAACAACCTGGACATTCTACTAAGCATAAAAGGCAAACGGGTTTGAAACTGATTTGCGGTAAAGTGATAGGAAAGCACACGAATAAATCAAATCCCATTTAGCTGTCACGGGACACAAACAAGGACCTTGAAAGTCTTGTATACTGTGATAGTGACGTCACACAACCTTCCTCCGAGCACCAGCAGAAAAGAAAAAAAGTTTCGATGTTGAATCGCGTCGATCAGCTGGCCACTCTTAAGGTGAGGGCTTTTCGTTAGAAACTTAATCTTGTCTAAGCGAGTGGCGAGAGTAAAGATGAGAAAGAAAAACTTTTAAATGTGTAAGACGCTCAGACGGGATTCCAGTCTATAAAATTCAAGTCAATTCGATTCGATGAAAGAAGTCTAGCTCTTGTGATAAAGCTGAACCTTCGGTAGTTTGCGAAGTCTTTGGGAGAGTTTCGTGCTTCTAGGTTTGTGCGAGCCAAAGAATCAATCTCTCGGTAAGTCTTACCCCAAATAGGAACCTAACCAAATTTGCTTGAACCTAAGTAAGCGGAAAACACAACCTGAGTCGCGATAGCGTTTGATCGTGATTTCGGTTGTATTTTGATTTGTGAAATTGTGAACTTGTGATTGCGTGTGTTGTTCAAGGGAGCAGTGATATCTCAGTTTACGTATTAAATCGTGTCGTTTCTCGTGAATTGTTCGCATTAACGATTTTGTGTTGCGGTTTCATTGACGAGAGCACAAAAAACCATCGCAATTTTTAAGAAACAAGACACATAAGATTCAGAAATAAAAGTTGGCGAAATCAACTTTTTCAAGTGATATTTCAAGCTTTCTTAGACCTGTCAGCTGGATTCATGAGCGTAGAAGAGGTGAAACGAGAAGTTACTGGTCTCCTGGAAGATAAGAATTATATAGGATATCGTAACTTTGTTGGCATAACATAACATAAAAGGTTTTCTTAAATGCGTTCACAATCCTAACTGCAAGACAAGCAATATAGGCGTTTGCGATTTGGCTTAAAATTTCTGGTTTGTTTAAAGAAATAGAAGATTTCTTCTGATGACCTAAAACATACTTATTGTTAGTCAACGTTTCAGCAATATGCACATAGCTACCTTCATCAAGGCAGAAAATTATGTGAGCAATGCAAGCAATCCACTTGGCACGGATGACAAACAAAACAGCACCAAAGCCAATGAGCAAGATACGCTAAGGAGTTATTCAGCTTGCGCATGACTTAAACAATAAACTGGATGTTAAAACATACAAAACAGGTTGAAATCTGCAGAATCAAGCAAGAATACAAAATAAGCAATACAACCACTGAACAACAAAAGTGAGAAGCCATTGGTAAATCCCGCGACACTTCTCGAGGTATTGTTTCCGTATCGTTTTCTAGATAGTTATGCTTCAGTTGATTTGGTCAGTTTGTCCAGATGGCAATATTTGAATTACCGTTGACTGCTTGCGGCTTGAGTGGACCTGCCGATTTACATAACACTTTTCCTGTTCATTAGTGCCCGCAAAATTTTAGNAAGGTTATGCGGTAATGCCTTGGCGTTTTAACACAAAGATTTTTTGTCTCACTAAGAAATGAAATTTTTGAGGAACAGTGGTGANTTGTCAGGTTGGAAATTGTATATNCTGGCACCGCCTCAGGCGTTTAACCGCGCATCTGACTCTCTGTGACCATAACTGGAGTACAATTGTTTATTTTACTGCTACACATTTTTCATCAGTTGTGAAGACATGCTGTCACTCCGTGGGTCTGCAATCGGCGGAAACTATATCGCTTTTAACCGCTCCACAGTGCCATGCATTCTTCGTGAACACAGAAATTATGCAGTGATAAAGATTTAAAAATTTTGTCATTAACTTCACCCGTACATGACATCTTCCACGCAAGATCAGTAGGCATACCATACCTCCCGTTTTAGCCGGGACAGTCCCGGTTTTGAGGGCTTTGTCCCGGCGTCCCGGTCAGTCAACCAAAATGTCCCGGTTAAGCATTCAGTCAGCCAGGATAGTCCCACAGAGTGGCGTAGTGAAGCTAAGTGCCGCTCGGATCCGGCCAATAAAGTGCCTNCCTGTCCACACCTCAAATTTCCTTACAATAATTTATAATGTGCAAAGATCAACGTTATNTCCGCCAAGGCTTGCACGGGGCACTCTTAAGGTCCGGAAACCATTTAGATAAAATAGGTGAAATAGGCCTAAAACCGGCTCTTGTTGAGAAGCGCTGGCTTGCGACTTACATCATGATCTGTCAAGTTGGTCTAGTTTAGGGGCGTGTAGAAGTCTAGTGATTCCCGGGCCCCAGGGCAACTGCTTGATTGTATGCCCCCTACCAAATGCTAATAGTGAGGAATGTAATAATACAAGCCCAACAAAACTACCTGCCCAAATCCCTGCCACATGCAAAAGCATTACGCCACAAAAGCTTCACCTCAAGTGAGAATAAAGAAGAGAAAAAATTGACCGAGTCTCGTACCACGTTACGCAACAATAGCAAGACACTTGAATGTTGTGAATATAATTTTGCACGGCACTTTTGACGAGAAAAAAGTGAAATACCTTTCTGACGCAGGAGCTCTGCTAAAAAGAACATGGTGAATTTTGAACAATATCGTAATTCCTTGGCGCTGAAGTGTATTAAAAGCTCCGAACTATGTTCATTCTGACAAAATTTCTGTATTGTTTTGATCTTTTTTACAACAATTGAAAACGAAGAATCTATTTATGATTGCAATATTGCAAACTTTGCAATAGGCTTTTCTTGAATCAGCAGGATAGGCAGTAGTTAGCACCCAGCCAAATTTCCAATTCTGAACCTTGCAAGCACACATATCGAAGCTTTTGACAATACTATATTGCTTTGGCTTACCAAGGAGTTTTTTTACCAGACATTACTACTACCGACACCGGCGTAACTGAACCAGTTGGAAATATATGTCGCGGAATTAAAAAATTTATCCTACCAATGTAATCTAATAACTTAACGCGCTCACTAAGCACGTGACAGAAACAAATCATTCAAAGCTTTACCAAACCATCTAATTACTTATTATTACGTCGTAATTATTTGCTTGAAGCAGCTTCGTTGCACCATAATAAAAATTCCAAATGATTGAAGGCAGCTTGTTGTGCCTCACCCTGATTTTGCCCAATTTAAAGTGTTTTGATGAAGATAAATTATTTTATGATGAAGAAGATGTAAGGTTTTCATCTCGACAAACTGTTGAAACACTTTTTTCCAGGAATTTTTTACCAACAAAACCTGCCCAACAGTTTTCAAAATTCTGCTAGAAAATCAGCTCACTACTAGATTGAAAATTTTATAGCTAACAGTGAAACAATCCTGCTAGGTTTGGCAGCAAATCAGCTAAAATGACAACTCTGCTATCTCGCTTCAAGTACGTCATTTTCCGACACCCTTACATTCTACAGAAAAGCAGCAGTTCTATTGAAACTGAGCAAAGCTAACTTTCCCGAGTTCTTCATTTCAACAGCCAAAATTTAATACTGATAAGCTCACCTAATGACCAGGCTGCCGCTTGTGACGCTTATTGAAAATATCCCACTGAGCATTAAAAAACAGCATGGCGCAGGCCAAGAAATATTTGTTGCCAACGCCTAGTTGTCAGGTGATGTACTGATGTGCCGTTGGCGTAGTGCTAAGGATTGAACGATAGGAGAAAAAAGATTAAGCTAGCTTTGACTATTCACCGTGATTTCATGCAGGGCCTTTTGTATTAGATTTTGAGTGGAAGGGCAATGTAAACCTCGAACTACCGGATCAGTTATGTTTGCTAGTCTGCGGTCGAATGTCATCTCTTTGTTTTGTTCAAAGGATTTTTTACTAGGTTGGGGGAAGTGGCTTTGGATGGAGAGGAAGGTGAAGGGATTGGAGGAAAATTTCCCCCAAGTATTATGAAAAAACCATCATTTCAAAACAAACATTGGGACACTTTAACAAACTGGATTTGACCGATACTTTTGAGCAAACATTTAACCAATTTGCTCACTCCACAGCCACATTTCCTATTTTTAATTCTAGCCTAACAGTCTAGGGTTTCTTAAAACAAAAACTGAAGAGTTAGACCTTTCAAAAATGTATTTACTGTAAATATTATAAAGAAGAGTTGGTACTATCAAACTACTTTCAAAAATTTAATAAAATCAACAAACTTCCACCCCCCAGAAGGTTCCGCCCTGGGCCCGGAGCCTCAGGCGCTCCTTTGTTACGCCATTGGTCATACACTTGGTGCATCAGCTCCCATTGAGAGAATTTGTTATATCTTGAATAACATGCGGTCTGATAGTGATAACAGAAGCAGAATGTGAAAGCCCTTATCACCAGTAAAATTAATATTTACTTTTCCTCGTGTGATTTTTACGAGGAAATAAAATCGCACAGAGACTTCATGAACAAAGTATTTCTCTACTTCCACAGAAAAATATGATTGGCCGAATATGTAAACTTGCAAATGCTTAAATATTGCTTTGTTTCTTAGTAAAATGCATTGTTTTACTTTTTCTTGGTACCTCAAACTACAGGAATATGAACCACATTAGCTGATAAGGCTCGTTCTTCTAAAGCGTCCCGGTTTTCAGTCACAAAAATATGGTGTGCCTAAAGATCAGGGTCTTGAGTAGACCAAAGTCTCCAAACTACGGTCCGCTGGCCAAATCCGTAGCCATCACAAGCATTTTATCGATTATGAAAATACAACATAACGCATGAAAAAAATTTTTATAACACATGAAAAATTTTTTGACTTTTTGTATTGCAACATATCCCAAAACAATGACACTATGCAAGACGGCCACGTGGTTGTCAGTCTGCTAAGTTTTATTGCGCTTCAGACTGGCCTAACTTTAGTTGATATGTTGCCTCATACTGCGTGCTTTCTTTTAGGAACATCCCATCTGAGGTGGGATTTTCACACTATGCTAAAATCAAAGAAGCACTTTCTCCATTCTTTGTGAAAAATGCACTATAATTTTACCAGAAACAACGTCCGTTGCTTGACATTATTTTTTTCGCAGCGGAGTTCATGCCTGGCCGTTGTGTAATATCTTATGTAGTCCTCAAACAAAATTGTTAGGAGACTCCTGGTTTAGATCAAGTCAATTTGAGAAAAACTTCGTAGCAATCAACCTTGCTGCGTAAAGTAGGTCAGCGGCATACTCTGGCTTGCTTGCTTTGAAAAACTTTGCGACTTAAAAAGTGTGTTCATTTAGCTATGGTGCAAACAGAACATTTACTTTCAAAACCCTTGAACCTCAGCGCCGGCCACTATGACGGCAGGCACTTTCTTGGCTATAAATCGCCAGCCGGTAGACCTAGAGACCTGTTTAAAAGCT
>JGI24022J15233_10001672_pt1 | contig 19167 bp, 15 predicted proteins | sample Ectturendosymbi2_FD_15233 | JGI IMG/M metagenome (IMG submission 15233) | reverse complement strand
TTCCGCGTGACGTCATGCCACTGCATTCAAATTATTTAAAGCTATAAGACACAGACCATTGACAGCTCCCCTTGTTGCAAAACTGGCCCCCCCAAATCAAAATGTCTTGCTCCACCCCTGATTATTAGCAGTATTCGATTATCATTTCAATTGAAATAAGCACACACAAAAGTTTTTTTTGTAACACAAGCTTTGTTTTTTTGCTGTACGAATATAATATGTTTTTTTTGGTGTGAAATCTAGGTTTATTTGAAATTACTGAATGGGAGCCCTGCATGTGGCTGTTGAACACAAACATCTTGACAGGCAATGCAGCGAGATGGTGACACTGGTGATAGCAGCAAGCCACGTATAGTTTTATTCTGTGTGAATAGAAGCGTGATTAAACCTGTAGCGGTGATTCCACATGTTTTTAAAATCAGTTGTTATTGTGAGACTGTGACCAACGTGTTAATCGAACGACTCTTATGCAGGTTCTTTTCACACGGTATGAAATACGTGGTTTGTCAGAATACGTTTATGCAGACTTTTGGGATATACGTTTTTATCGTTACGGTTTAGTTCTGACTTCTTCTTTCGTTTGAGCGAGTTCTTCTTTTATCCACTGCTTGGCCGCACTAGACATCGGGACAGGTGTTGAGCAGCCATTCGATTGTCTCATTGTCCAGAACTGTCAGGTCGTGTAGTCCGTGGGGAGGTCGATGGATTGAACAGTGGAGGACGACGTGGTCGACGGTTTGTTCTTCTGCGCCACACTCGCAGGCCGCAGATGAGGCCATACCTATATGTACAAGCAGGAGTGGAAACGCCCGACACAGGTGCGGAGGCGGTTAAGCCGACCCAGGCTCTTCTTGGGAGGTTCATTCCGGGAAGGTGTGTACCGGTGTCTGGAATTAAAGTGCGGAGTATTGTGGGGTTGTCCTCCCACTCCGCGTTCCATTGATGATCCCCCCACTGCGCCGCACGTATGTTGTTGTTGTCAGAAAAACTGATGAGTTGCTGTGCGGTGGGTACAAATGTGTGTCTCGATATGAGGCGCCGTGCAACAGCATTCGATAGACGGGTGAGCGCTGAGTGGATCCAGATGTTCAGGCTCCATGCACGGCGTCCTAGAGATAGTGTGGCTCCACTGCGACGAAACTCAGCAGGTTGGATGCCAGTTCTGAATTTTGATAGAGTACAAAGCTATATATTTGCTGTGGCCAGTTTTCGTAATTCATTTGCGCTGTTTTTTAAAGTCTGCGCGGTGTTCTAACTTCAGTAAGTTGTGGGATTGTCTTGTCAATGTCAAAATATAGTTCTACTTCTCATTGCTTGAAACAGTTTTGCGAGAACGTCCAACTTTATTTTTTACGTTGTTCTGGCCGTTGATTATTCCCCATTATGACTTATTTGTGGAAAGTGCTCGAAAAATGGAAGTTAGGTAGTTTATTTTTAAAAAAGGATTTCTGATAGTGGAAGTGTAGAATGCATTTCAGACAAAAGATGGAGAATTGAGGCTCAACCAGCACAGACTAATAGGGCAGAAAGTGTAGAGTTTCGTGAACCCCCATTTGCATTGCATCGTCAGCAACCAGAAAAGGATGTGCAACATTTCGACGCTGCCGCTCCTGGAAAAATGCCTACGGACGTAGTAATCAACGTTGTGGTGCCGTAAGTAAAATGCCCCGACTCCAACCTTTCCAAAATTTCCGACTCCTTGACATAAAGTGAATGAAGCTTGGCTGTCAACAATTTTGTAGCGACTATCAATCAATGGAAACCGTTGTGCACAGCAAGAATTCTCTGTTTCAATAAAAGTTTCATAAGAAATTGTACCATTTCAACAGGCACGAGTTAGGATTTCTAACTTAGGAGTGCAATGTAAAAAATAATTCGATTGGACTTCCGCAATCGGATAAACAATTCCGACTCGGGAGTGTTCTTCGGATTCCGACTCCACCCGAAAACCTCCGACTCCGCAACCCCGGTAGAAAGAAGAGGTAAATTGTGACCTCTACTCGGGATGACCAAAACATTTTGACTCGACAATGTATTACAGCACTTCCAGGTTATGAGAAATTCCAACAGACTTTTGTACCAAGTGCGTGAAGTTCATTGCGTTTGACATTTCGACCCCGCACTCGAACGAAGACGCAAATTGCAGTAGAAATGTTTATTTTCGCTAAAAACGGGATAGAACAAATGGACCCGTACAATTGGGTCAACAGAGTACGCCACTGGTCCGCATCGGTGTATGCAAATGAGGTGACCTGATGCAGCTGTTGATGTGAATCTCGACCAGCCCGCTCTTATCATGAATCGATACTACGCCGGATGCTAAGAACGACTAAACGGAAGTGGCGTAATACTGACTTCTTGCCACGCAGTTCCGCTTTAAAAAGAACAACGAGTTGTCGCATTTTTCAAGAGGGAAGAAAAAACGCACCTTTCGCAAGATTGTTTTAGGACTGGATCACCATCTGGTTTCATTGGTTCAACGAAATATTCGAAAATGTCAGCTTTTCTTCAACGCACCAGTGGTTCCTGGTCATTCAACTGCAACAAGCTCTCGCTCCGAGCTGCTGTCGCAGCGAAAACAAAGCACAATTATGTCGTCATCACCCGTTCATTACATCACAATCGAAACCACCGTCAGCAGACACGCTTTAAAAAGAACGAAAGAAAAATATGAATTTAAGATTTCAAATAAAAATGCGTTTGGTCGAAAATGCAGCTCACACGCTTTGGTTTCTATTGCACAGTAAAGCGCGTGAATCAGTGTAAAAAAAGTTTGGTGACGTTTCGGGCATTGTGAGCAAACAACTGAATCACGTTTGAATCAAAGCACTGCGTGGATTCCGGAGTGGGGGGGTTGAAAAGCGGAAGGTCATGAAACTTATTCGCCAAACAGCACCGTCTGTTGCGACATAAAACGACCGCTTTTTGTTGCGAATACGCAGAAAAGAGCGGCTGTGACGTCACAATCAGCAAGCTACACGGGGAGAGGGGGCAGTGCGGCGTCAGCCTTTCGCAGAGCGCGAGCGAACAGAACGTGAGGTTGCATAACAATCAATCAACTTTGCACGGGGGCAAGTACCACCGGGAATTCCCCAAAGGGGGAAGCTTTCAAGCGAGGACCGCGTCGAGCGGAGGAATTGCTAATAATTCCGCAACCAACATGATATCGGGGGGTCTCGGCACCCCCTGGTTTGAGACGATTGTCAGTCGTCATTTGAACTAGGTGCGCGAGTAACACGTCATCACCATTGCATATGTTGAACTCTATTGCGATGCAAGACATGACGCACGTCGTTGCAGAACCTGGAACACAAAAAATTAAGTTGACGCAAATATGCATTCGCCGGTAACTGCTGCTGATAGCGCGAACTTGGTAAGCAAAGGATGAACTACTTCCCGGTACTTGAAGCCTTTCTGTGCAAAATCAGCCACGAAGTCATTCGCCAAAGGTTTTTCAAAAAGCTTGTTCATTAAAATCGCTTGCTTTGCCAACACGCAAGCATTTCATATCCAGCCCGTTCGGAACCACCACACTACACAATGACTGACACTCCACATCTATACAAACAGCTTGGTACAATCCCGGGAGAGCGTTGTTACACAATATTTTCTACATGCAACAAAGCGTAAAACCGAATTCCAACAGTGGCTATGGCAACTGCAGCAATTTACAACAGATTGAGAAATACAGCTTGAACATAGACAAAAATTATCAAAATGGATCTTAATCAAAAACACCGAACATCAACGATAAATTTTCTGACAGATACGAACCTTAATGCATCGAGAAGTGGAATAACATTTAAAAGCGCTGTATCAAAAGGGTCGGCGAACCACGATTTGATGGGAACTGCGTTCTCTGAGGAAAGAAAACGTTTTTGACCAGAACCAACTTCGCCATCGCACACCAGCAGGCCAAGCAGGGACGTACTGGCCAGGAAGGGTCACTGGTGGGCAGACCCGGTTCCTGGCTCTATTTTTCAGTCACAGACCGAAGCGTTTTTTAAATGACCGAAAAAATTAGGTCATTTCGGTCAGAATGTCTGAAAATAAAAACTGAAGAACACTGTTACGACGGGTTTTGATACAACTGAGACAAATGACCGAAATGCTCATCAAGCCCTGCTGTAGCAAAGTATGGTTAACTTCCACCGACTCTTATTCTTTCTTAATCGAACAAGAGGGCACAATGTTAATGGAAAACAATTACTGTAGATTTAAGTTGCGACCCATGTGTGGCATGTGTACTGGTGGCAATAGCAGAATGCATCCAGAACATCAACCCAGTGGTTCTCAAATGGGGGTACGCATGCCCCTTGGGGTAAGCAAAGGTGCTACTAGGGGTACACGAACTTTTTTAATAATGAAATTTTACCACTGAAATACAATAACTGAAGGTACATTTCTAATTATTGTGTTCATGACTACAGTCAAGGAGCACTAGATAGACAAAATCTTACCCAAAGCTTACTTCACTTCAAAAAGGTTGAGAACCACTGCCTTAAGCTATTCAGCGGCAATCAAGCGAAAGACACTGCACCACCTTCCTGGTACTCAACATACTTTCTCACTCACCGGGAAAACCTTTGTATGCGCCGGGAGAATTATCTAAGATTATTATGCTGGTTAAGTCTTTGTGAACGAAGGATAGGTCTTTGGTGAAACTGCCAGTGTCGACTTTGCAATGCTGCAAAACAAAACATCGATGCTGCAAAGTAACACATCGATGCTGCAAAGTAACACATCAATGTTGCAAAACAACACACAAATGCAGCAAAAAACACATCGATACTTCAGAACAACACACAGTAAATACAACGATGCTACACGAAGCATATCTTCTTGCCGCGGCAAAACGTCATATCCGGTCAGAAGCAGTAAAACTCACAAAGAGGGAAGTTATTTCGCAAGCAGACTTGAAACTAATATTGTTTGGCATCCAGATACAATTTACAACTTATCACACAAGATAGGCAAGCAATCTTGGAAGATATGCCATGATGATTCAGGAAAGAAGAGCGCCTCATGACTCGACCGGCAAAGGGCACCGTCATATAGCTCGAACAGGAACGACGTTTTAATGTAGAGTTCACAAAATTTCTACGGCAACCTTGGCTGTGGTCGTAGCTCAAGCAGTGCTTCCCAATCTTTTTTGCTCATGTCCCAGCGGATCACCTCTGAAATCCTGATTGCCCCGCACGTAGTGATATGTAAACCTTATGGCTTAAAAATTGATCTGCATTTCAGCTGGAAAGCTATTGCCTTTGTTCAAAAAAACGCCATTGCCTTTGTTCAAACAAGCTTTGGACCCAGATCTCGTCAATCGGCCCCAATGCCCCCCTTAAAAATCTAATTGCCCCCTGTAGGGCGTACGGTCCAACGTTGGGAACCACTGCTCTAGAAGCATGTTTTTGAAAAGGAACTGATTTCCTAAAGACACTCGTAACATTCTGACACAGTGTCAATTCCTGTCCATCAGGCCAGCGAACCTGGATCGACCGAAATAACTTGTGGCACGCTGATAGACACGCATCAACGCAAAGAAGCAGCTGCACGCCCGAAAAATTATCGCTTATTTCATGCCAAGTGCATTTTGAAAATCGGATAAAAAGATGAAGTTTTCAAATTTGTAATCTATGCGTTTTTGATAACAGTAACAAGCAGCTGTCGGGAATCTGAACCGACTGAAGCTAAAGGGGGCAAACCCACCAGAGCCAGCACACCTGAACGGCAATAGAGGTTGTGGAGAAGATTTCAAACATTCACGAAGCAGAGATTGGCTGGTGCTCTGCGCCCAGGGTCGGCAACCTACGGCACGTGTTCCACACTTGGCACGCCAAGCAACTTCTAATGGCACGCAGAAGCTCCATGTTTTACATATCGATTTTGTTATGATTATATTGACCTTGACTGGTATAAAAATACGTATGTTGCTGGCACTATGAGTGATTTGAAAGCTTAAGTTGGCAGTCAGTCAGCAAAAGGTTGCCGACCGCTGAGTGTACGCGCTTCTTCAAATCGGACAATCATTTACAATGTCTTCGTTTTCGTTCGAACAGTCTTGGCCCGAGTATTCCAATCAACGCGCTATGGGAGACGCGTAGCTGATTCAAAAATTATTTGCAAGAGCACTTGTACTTCGAAAACAAAGTTTTTTTTCATATTTTGTTATAAACGGCTGCTTCAAAATTAGTGACTGAAACAGAGACAGTTCCTCCCACACGAGCGAAATTACGGGCCATGTCATTTATCCTCAAAACCATTTGGACCACGCAAGAAAATGATTGGGAAACGCTAACTCTGGCAGAAAACAAAATCGTTCAACGGACGCTTTATGTGGAACAAGAGCCAGAGCAACAAAGGTAGTTATTGAGTAACAAAGAGAGTTATTGTTGTTGCATCTGGAAAGTTTAGTCTCACTCCACAAATTACTCCTGAGCAAAAAACTTTGTCACAGTTCTTCATATTGCGAAGCGACGAAAAACAATGAAACCGAACTATTTCTTTCATTTTCGAAACTACAGCGGAAGTCAAATCCCTTATCAACCTATCGATGTTGGTCTGGCGCAAAGTATCCGATCAGTTAATCAGTCGCGCATTTGACTGAGTTTCCAGAACAAAATGGAAACACACAAGTCAAGATACGGAGGAGGAGGAGGGACGAACCGCAGATTCGAGTAGTTTCGATCCCGCCAAAAATCGTGACGTAATGGTGGGGAGTGGATAGGGGGATGAGGGGGTAGAGAGCATGCCACAACCGCTTCTGCAACATCCCCAACTTTGAGGGATCTAAAATGGCTGCTGGTCTTGAAATCAATAAATTGAAGTGAAAACAATGTCTTCGTCATGTTTTTTTAAGGAAAATGTTAGCATTATGGACCTGCAGCGACCCGATTTTCTCTGATTCTAGGGACCCGACTTGACTCCCTAAAAAACACCTTTAAAACAACCTGCTTAATATATGATACAGGAACGAGAGCTGGTCGCAAACGATTATTACACCATCTTCTAAAAACAATACTCGCGCGTAAAGTGCGAGAGTGAAAGTTTCAAGTCTAAAGTGCGGGCATGTGAATAGAGACAATAAATGAACTGCAGCCTTGAATTTTTGAGTTCAGCTTGAAGCGTCCTGTTCATAATTACCTGACGATAATAGCGCCGTTTCAAAATTCCTTTGTTCCCATCGAGTCGCTCGCATACCGCGGACCCGTATATCTCCATTGACGCAGTGAACACGACCAGCTCGTACCACTGGCTAACCTGCCAAGAAAGCGAATTTGAACGTTCCATGCAATGCTTAGCTGTTTATGCCGGAGAGTTCCCAACCTTTCTCTGACCGTGTAACCCTTCAGCATTTCGACAGCTGAGCATGTACCACAAAAAGTTCTTATGGCAAAAAGGTTTAGCAAAGCAACGAAAATCCACTGAATTTTTAATAGCAATTTACATTTTTATGAACTTTGAAGGTAATGATCTTTGAAAATACTATTTCACTGATATACGTAAAAATATCAAGAAATAGATAATATATAAATATGTTTCCCTTATATTGTTACCCTTAAACGTGCCCCTTCAAATAGGTAAATGTACCTCTAAGGGTACATGCACCCCAAGTTGGGAACCCCTGTTTTATGCTGTACAAGCATGAACAAGCACATCAAGGATGGAACAGAGACTCACCACACTAAGGAAAAAATCGACGTGAGGTCGTTTATGGACAAAGAACTTCACAGGATGTCGATCGATGACCACCTGGGCCAATAACAGGTTAAATAGAAACCGTGGGTGGAAAAAATATTGCGATACGAGCACCACAAACGGAATAAACCATAAATAACCGCCATCGCGATGCATCGACGAGGTCTCAGCAAGCTTAGCAGCGATTGAAACATTGTTCAGCGCCAAATAGTTGAGCCACAGTGTTTGGTCCACACGAGACAGTAAGTCATACATTTATCTATTCTCAAACAAGGTTGTTCGCGTGACTGAGGCAGTGAGTGCTTCTCGACCACGGGTCCACAAATCGCTCACCATGGCTCCGACTTCCGAGAATACCTTCCAATTGGACGTATAGTGTTACACCGTGCAACACTGTTGTGGCATGGCGTATATGATAATTCACACTCCACTGGTCAGACATTGCATCTGTCTGACACATTGGCGGGAAATGAGACGACTTAACAGTACCGTTATTTGAAGAGCTGGCTCAAACGACGATGAAGAAGTACCATTATTGTTACCTTACAATTCGACAAAGGGCTCCAAAACAACAGTTCCAAGCTGTTCATGGACCCAACCTAGCAGTTGGCAGCACAAGCTTCTTTCAATCTAATGAAGTATTTTGTTTCAATCTTAAAGCCAGTTCATTTTACGCAAGCTAATAGTTTGTATTGACAAACTAAAAGTGGCATTATTACAGTTCTGTTGTTGCCTTGCAACTTAGTGCAGCTTTTACTTAAGCTTATCCAATGCGGCAACACTGCGCGTACTCATTAAATTTGGTTCCACATACCATTGAAAAGCTGAATTTTCTAGTGCATATCAAAGTGTCGAAATAAATTGGATCACGAATTGCCCGACTTGTCAGTTCAGTTGCAACAGCAAATGGCTCATAAGCAATAAGTGAAATCGCTTTCAATTGAATGACCTTTCGTTTCGCTTATGAACTATTTAAATGAAGTTTTTTGTGCATAAATAAATTATAATTGTTATAATTGATTTATAATTGATTTGTAATATAAAAATTATAATTGATGGTAGCTTACAGTTGGGTGTTGTGCTCTGTGACCATCTGATACGCTGATCAATGCTGAATTTCTGACTAAACAGATACCAAAGCACAGTTTTGCATGATCTAAAAAACGCTGAGGTTTGCAATGTTTTTGGGGCAGCAAAAAGGGATCTCCACAACAAAACGTTTGATAACCACTGAAGTAAAGAGTTCATCAATGTGAAGTGACGAAAGGACGAACGAAACAGAGTAGAGCAGAGGCTCCCTATCATGGGTGCGTGAGACCCCCATGGGTGTGCGTTGGCCCATACCAGGGGGGTTCGACTTGTCTTTGAAAGTCAAGTCTATAGTACGTTTGTTGCAAGCTTTTTTCGCGGAGACATTTCGGTCATTTGCCCGAAATAAAAACCTTCGGTCATTTCAAGACACTTTTGTTTGACTGAAAAAGGCATTATGACGGAATTGACTTGATTCTTTTCGGTCATTTAAAAAAATTGGTCAATGAAGTTTAGTGAATTAACTCACAGTGCATGCCACTTAACCTCTCTGGTCCCTGTAGAAAGCATATACGTGAACCTGGTGTAATTATCCTCATGTCAGTAACCATTTAGCCCATTACAACTGCGGTTAATGAACCTAATGCAAAACCACTAGAGCTTGCATAGCACACTAAGATAAGAGCACTCCCTGGGTGAGTGTTTTTTCTTGGCAGTAGACCTGACATGCGACGCCGAGCAGATACACGTTTCAGTGAACTTGATGACGGTTTCTTGCGCTCGGATCGCCGGTTATTTTCCGTCGAGGGAAGAGTTTTAAACGCAGCACGAAAATCATTGTGCGCTTTGTACAAGGATGTGTACAGTGTCGGGTCACGTGTTTGAAATAAACCCGAGATGAGCTGCAAGGTCATTAACTAATAANAAACTAAAATTTTTCTGCAAAACTTTGCATGATGGCCGTTCGCAAGACACGTTTGGAACTGATGCATAACNTACTTGGACGTAAGAATAGATGGTTAAAAGCTGCACGAAGGGAAAACAAGTTTCTACACATTTCCTCGCACAAACCTTCAAAACAAAGTCAGGTGGTGTGTCTGGCTTCACAGTTGGTCGTATTATTCCTCCGCTGTCGTGCCGCGAATGAATCAGAGTCTCATCCAAATCCAGCACAAGCACTTTCCTCTTAACTTGACCTGACAATATCAGTGATCATTCATTAGTTTAAAACAAGCTGTGTGGCTGGCAAGCCACACAATTTTTGTTTACACCAATACAAAAGTTGCTCTACCCGCTCAGCAACAAATGCATCAGACAGATGCTTTTTTTACCAGTTCAATACATTTTGCGCAATGCGTCAACGCCACTTCTCTCCTGGAAAAGTTTTAAAACTATGAGACTTGCTCAAATTTGAATTATTACAAACTGAATCTTTCGAGCTGTTTCAATTAATAACTGAAAATTTTGACACAATCTCCACGAAGTTTATACAATAATTTTTGCTGCATAAGAGACTTCTACAGCATCAGAAACTTCTACAGCACCTACAGGGCTTGGCTGAAAATAGACATCTATAGTACTCGTCGAAATTCAGGGCCGAGAAGGATAAACTACAGTATATGAGCCGTTAACTCAACCTGTGCCTTTGTATAAAATCAACGATACAAAAGAAAAACAGCCCTTTAACATCAAGCAGTTCTTAAGAACGTACATTCACCTACACAGCAACATCGGCTTGGCCAAACTTTCAAGGTTTCAGTTTATTTTTTGTTTCCTTTTAACACAGCCCTTGTTGTAACTCTTCGTCTCTCTCTAGTTGCCAGCATTAAAGCCCATGCAACATCAACTAAGCAGCTCAGATCTGAGCAAGAATGGCCCCACCATGCACTGTGCTTCAACTAGGGAGCAGTTTTGGGAACTTTGTGGTCTGAAAGACATTCTCGAAACAGTATAATCAGCACAGTGAACAGAGCTATTTACTAAATTGTTTCTGAGGTTGGTATACAGTAATTGTTAGCAGAATATTTGTATGGGAAGTTGATCTTTGGGAGCTTCTCAAAGGTAGGGTTATTCTGGACATGATAAAACGCAATGCACGAAGCAGTATTGGTCAAAGGTGTCATGGTGAGGAGATAATCAAACAATTGTACAGTCTACTTAGTGCGAACAAACTTTTGCCTGGTAGCAAGATTGTGAGGAATCTGTCTGCTTTCATTTTTCTGTGATGATTAAAACTTGGAAGCGTATTTATTTTGCATAGTTATAAGCCACAAAGATGGCAGCAAGTAAATCGATCACAGTTTATTAACATGGAAACTAAACGGAAACTAGTTTCACATTTTTCAATGCATCACCAGTTCTTATCCAAATACACTTAGTGATTGTCACACTGCGTAACAAAAGGACTTGATCATTCTACTGAACAATGGCCTTTTTAGATGTTTTTATAAGAATATCAAACCTTAAAAATAAATTCATGCATTCCATCAACACAACCAAACCTAATATTAGAAAAAAAACATTTCAAAATTATCTTTCATAAAAGCAAGAAGAACTCATGACATTGTAAATACAAAACTGTGCTTTATCCACATTTTTAAAAGATTTGTATCAAGAGCATGTGTTTGAAACACTGTACAATTTATTAAAGTCCTTGGTACAAGTTACACAAAAAACTTACCTAGTCGCAATCGCGATATTGGCGTAAGTGGCATCATATCATAACGGATAGTCTGATGGGAAATAACCTAAAAATATTTTTTGATAAAGAATAACAAAAATTGCAATTTGTGACAGAAGTTTAAAACTTGTATCAGCCCATTAAATGTGTATTGTGTTTATCCATCACATAAGCAGCCCGTTTTGGTTCAGTAAATTATTTTAAAACGCACAATAACAAAGTTTGTTTGTTCTGCCGGTTTCAAACTCAATCTAAAAAAGAATAATATGTTGGGGTTTCAACAACTACAAATTTAGCCTTCTCTTAAAGATAAAATTTGAGACTTAATACATGGGTTATACACAAGGGTGGCGCTCAATCAAAGGTAACTGTTTTTTACCTTGCAATGACAAACTTGTTTGTTACTATAAGATCAGGCAATAGGCTGTGATGTTTTGCATTTCAACAGCTTGTCGAAATTCATACGACAGGATGCAGTGTGCAGTTATCTGTGGCATTTTGCACTTCAAAACCCAGAGTTCATAAGATTATTTGATATATAGAGTTTTTATTACAAGTGTGCAAAACGTTGTGTATATATACAAATATTCTTCACGGGCGTCTTGATTAAAGGTAACTAGCAATCAAATAAATGTGTTTTAACTGGTTTTGCTATACAATGGCTCACAATTGAGGCACATCACAAATCTAAATTTGTGACAAGGAATTGACAATGCACTACTGCCATGGCAAGACATACAACGTCACTATTTAGTGCTCTTGACACAACTGCCTAGTCATAAGTATTGAAAATGGATTATGAAGAAGTTAATATCTCACTTTAAATGAAATAAGCTGAAGTTCGTGTCTTGTAAGGGTGTGTGTTTCCACTAGAAACAATTAAGCATGAGACCAAGAACAGCAAAAAATTTATCACAAGTATGACGCAGTAACAGTTATGCAACAGAAGAGAGGATGCACAAACAATGTCACTGCATTGCCATGCTTCTAACTGCTTCAAATTTGATCAAGAAGATAGGAAATAAATCTCAACCGATAAGTGTTTTTTGGGTCGATACTGATGTTTTTCATTTTTCCTTGCCAGTAACCAATGACAATACCGATATTTTTGCGTAACTCAAACTACAGCTGAAATACATTACAGTGCATTTTTTCTTCTGGCCACATAAACAAAAAAAATATTTACACAAGTTACAATTATGAAAAAGCAGCTTGTGATTGTAATAAGTTAACAAGCAGTGTATATTTTACCTCATAAGGCAACTCCTAGAGTTATTTTGCCACCAGCCAAACATGATTGGTTGAACTGGTCACATGACAAGTTTGGACAGCATGCTGTCTCAGTTGACTGCGACATCTGTAAAAGGCTCAGTCTGATAGACAACTAATATCATGGTTTCAGTGCTGGCAAGCTGTTAGCAGCTTCTTGTTTGCATTGTGTTAACTGTCGGCTAAACCCCAAACCTAAACCCTTGTCCCTTTACGTATTGTACTTGTAACATGAGCACTCCAACCAACTGTGTTTGAATAAAGGTCAAATGTACTCTAATAGGATGGTTTCATCCGTCGGGCCTACTGAAGTCCATAGCAATTCCTAAGACTCACAGTAGTCTAACTCTAAATCAACAAATGCACAAAGCACAAACAGGCTAACTTTTGTTGCGTATAAATAGGCCTCCTCCCTGTGTAGACATCTGTACCTACGCTTAGATGTCATGAAAAAGTGAAACACAATGTGCGACCCATCAAATCCAACACTTCACTATGATGAAACTGTAGAACATCAAATTCAAGGCAAACCTGGGCCACTGCTTGCTGTGACAAAGGCACTTTTTTGACACACGCTGAACACAAGGCTGCCTAGCCTAGAGAGACTTTGATAAAACAGCCAACCAACACAAAAGCACGTAACCTAGTTTGTTCGCAGACAATCATCTGCTTACTACGCCAAAACCTGCGAGCTAATGTTACATCATAGAGCGTTGTGTCAGGACTATTGCACAGCGGTCTGATTATAATGCATGAAGGCTCTGTGCGCTAGGTACAGGACAGAGCATTTGCGTCAATCAGTAAGAGTCAGAGACGGAGTGCAGGTAGCAACTTGTGTTTCCAAACACTCCATGCAGAGCAACAGCGTAACATTTCCATGAGCAAATATTGCCGATACAATACATCGGCAACATCATCAAATCAGCCGATATATATCGGCATGCTGATACATTGGTCGAGCTCTATTAGGAAATACCATGATTATTCTATCAATCACCCTGTTCCATAGCGTATTCAAAGTTTTTTTAGGAAATATACAAATCTTTTAAAAAGCTTACTGAAATGAAACATAAAAAAAACTCCATGTACCTTGCGAACAGTTTTCCTGATGAAGAACATGACAAAGCTCCATGTTGCAGATAAGAAATTCCAGACTGCTTTTGGAAACATTGAATCACGGTATGCAGAAAAGCAGTTTTTTGTATGCTGGCTCATCTACACTCATCAAAGCTTTTTGGAAAACCAAGAAGGCAAGTAGCAGCTGATTGACAACTATCGATCAACACAGTGGAAGACAGACAGAGCAAGTTAACCACCAGCACAAAAAATCAACCCATACACAGCACACCTACAACTGCTTTGAGCAAATACATTCTAAATTGCATCAGTGCATGGCATTAGCATTACTATATTATCACCAACGTAACATATATACACCTCTATTTTAGCAGCTACTGTACACATTATAAAATTAACCTGTGTTCTCAACAGACAGCAGTGAAATCTACAGTGTTACAAAACTTCCTATAAAAACATACTAAACATCTGTTGGAAGCTCTGCTGCTTGCATGGTGAACTGAAAATGGGTAAATTCAGTTGTAAAGAATATAAATCAACTTAAATTAAGCTAAACCAGCATGTTAAAATGCAGTATAGCTGAAATTGAAGTTAATCTAAGTTTTGTTACATTAAGGTTGTTTTGAAAAACGTATAACCAGTCTGTACAACAGTTAAAGCAACTATCAAAACATTAAATTATAAGGTAAAGATTTGCTTGAAAATTGCTTAAACCAAACCAGAGATTTAATACTGTAAATCAGGGTAATAACACTTACAGCAACAGCATTCACTGAACATTAGCAATGTAGCTTACATTGATGGTATTGAAATGCAACCACTACCAAAAACTTTGACCTTTTATCATCAATATCAGCATCGTGGCAGTGATCAACCATGTTGCAAAAAAATCGTTATCTCAGAAAATCATGCAACAAACACTGCTTTCAAATAAAACAGCATGCACTGCTCATGAAATTAGGGTATGCAGGTAAAAACTGATCAAGTATCAAAGACTTTTACCAATGATGGGCAAATTGTCACTCACAATGCCAAAAGCAATGGTTCCTTAACAGCAGAAGAAATATATCTGGTAAAAAAACATGGTAAGTGACACACACTAGCCCTGAATTCAACGAGCAAGACACTTTCAATTAGTATTAGTTTACTGGCAGTAAGGGGATAATATTTACATTTCCAAGCTAAAGAGTGTGCCAGGACACCAAAAAAACAGAACGGTTATTGTGTCAGGTGCCCACAGAAAAGCTAACAATCAAACGCAATACAGTGAATGAAAGTGACATGTCAAGAGGGATAACAAGGAATGGAGTCAAAGAAAGGTGTTTGCTGGATGATCCACACAGTTGTGTAGGGAGTGGTGATTCACAACCAGTTTCACTCATTGGGATGCACCAGTTTGATGAAGATCTTGCAATAGAGGTAAATTAATTGTAAAATTATTTGTTTTTTGTCAGTCTTTTCCAGCAATAGCAAGAGGTCATGAAAAAATGCTTTCACTGAAATATTTAAATTTGTTTTTCTTATTTGTTACATCACAATGCCATTTTAACACCAAGAAGTGAAAAAGCATACAAATTGACACATTGATTTGGCAAAACTCAGTGATGGGGTTTAGCAAAATTTTCAAATGAAGTCGCAAACCTTTTGAATCTGAGTAAACTGCCACTTCCTTGAATCGACTTCAGTGACAGAATTGGTCGAGTCTGATGAGTCACACTTCATATTAAGGTCAATGGAATATCAGCTCAAGTCAAAGCAAAAAAGTCAAGACTTTCTAACCATTTTTTCAAGTTAGTGACTAATGCCAGATTTCCCATGATAAATTTCGTCGTGTCAAATCCTCTGGTTCAATGCATTTTGCTTAAAAAATATATATACACATTGATTTAAAACAGCTATGTCCAACCGAAATGCCTTAGCGAACCAAAAATTGTGACGATCTTCATGAGGGTCACAAATTGAATGATTTACTTTCATTTTAGTAAACCAAAGTTTAATTTCACTGAAAGCATTTGGATACTGCAATATTAATGACTGTATGGTTCTTTTAATCACTTCCAAACTGATGCCATAGGCATGTTTAGTGCTAATGGAACAGCAAGAGTAGTTAGAAATCAGTTTAGAGTGCAGAGGAACACACGAATAGATATCAGAAAACTAGAAATCAGTTTTGAACCGAGGTGTCAATGATCACGTGGAAATCTACCAGTGCATAGTACATGATAAACAGGCACTAAAGACCATTGCATTGAAAATGTTAAATTTAAGATCATCAAAATACAGACAGGTTGTTATTGTATTGTACATATACAATAATGAAAAACTTACTGGGTCGCACAAAACTTTTGATGAGGCCACGTGCGGGAAAAGTAATTATATCAAGTCTAAACAACCCGTGACTGGAGTCAAGCTAATGTTTCAAGTTATGTAACCAGTAGTGATGCTGCTGATGTTCAGATGCAAAACAGAAGTGAAAGCACCCAAGAATCAGTCATAAGTACAAACATACATCAAGCAGCACCCTTCAAATAATTTTCTTTCAGTTTGGGTGAACCAAAAATTTAACCTCCACATGAGACTGGAGATGCGAGCAGTGCCAGAAAGAATGCAAATTTCCTGGGAATCTAACTTTGATTTCCTATGAGCTATCATGGAGTTTTCTTAACTTGCTTTCCACTGTTGTAGAAGTTTTGCATATTAGCTACACCTTTAAAATTGCTCTTTCTAAACAAAGATTATTAACATATGAAACTTGATACATCAGCTGTTTTAAAGCCCTTTCCCACCTCCCTCATTTTCTATTTCAAGCTGCTTTTTTGCCAACACCGATGTCTGAAATGCCCTGCAACCTATTATGTTTAAACGCTGAAAATAGGCAAAGAGTGATCAAGACAACCAACTCCTCCATCACAGAACGCAATAGCAGGCAATGAAATACAGTACATGCCGTGGTAGTATTAACAAGTAAAGACTGACTTTGCTTTGGCGAAGAGTGCTTGCTGAGGATGTGCTGCTGCACTGATCCTCTTGCTGTTCGCATACTCCCCCAAACCCATCAAAGAGTGGAGTAGGAGATGTTGCCAGTGAGCAGTTGGTTGTAGATTGCTTTGGCATGTCCTGTACAGGTGCTGAAGAGTGATGATCCAAGTGAGATACCAAGGAAGATGGGGTGGCATCCTTCCCAAGATTGGATGGATGTGGTAAGCTGATCTTTCCATGAACTTTGTTCCCATGAGCTTTAGGTTAGAAGGGAACAAGTCAAGTGGAGTGAAGTTGGAGCAGCTCCAAGCCAACATGTCAGGGGTCTCATTGCAGGTGACTCCAGAGTGGCCTGGTACAAAGACCCATATCACCTTGGTGGTTGGGTGAGCGTCACGGAAGTCAAACCATTCTCCAGGAGGGTATCCTGACTGGATCTTGCAAAGAATGGCCACGGAGTCCATGGCAACAATTATCGTAGGTGGGGCTTTCATATCCTTGACTGCCTTCAAGGCATTCCTGACAGCTTCCAACTCCATCCTGGTGCTGCTCGTAAACACCTGGTGTGTTCCAGCTCCCTGTTGGATAAATTCACCATTGCTGAAAATGGCAAAACCCCACCGTGCTCTGTTGGTGGCAAGGTCAAAGGAGTCATCAGTGGCTACAAGGATGGATTCAGTTCCACTGCTGATGTCAGAAAGAAGTTGAGAGAAAGCATAATTGGCTGCTCCAGGAGGCCAGTGCCTGCAATCGTGATTGAAGTTGATGACAGTGGGCTCTTCATCATGCAGCTCTGGTGAGATCCACACTGGAGAGTGGGAGAGATAGTGAATGCCACTTAGTTAAAAAATAGCAGATAAGGCATGTGAAGTTCAAGGCTTCCTCCTCAGTCTGCGGAGAAGCTCAGCCATCCTATTACTCGGTCTGAGGTGAGGCAGAGCTGGTATGCAGATGACTTCGGCTAATTGCATACTGGTTAAACGCATAAACTGCTTTATCGCATAGGACTCCATAATTCCAAACCAAAGCCATTCACACGTGAAGAAAATAGTCCGGTTAATCGCATACCGGTTGTTTGCATAAATCGGTTATTCGCATAGAAATGTACCACTAGGGTGGGCCGAAAAAAATCTTGAAAAATGGGGGGTCTTAAATCCTGGCAAACTGCACAAAAACAGGTTTTAAAATGAATTTTGATGGTTGCTAGTGGCAACCACCGTGCAACCACATGACAAAGGTCACCAAAAGGTCAACATTCATAAAATTGGTGTAACCGCTGTAATTAATTGTCTCTTGTCCTTAACACTTTGAGAACCGGCGTACGATATATTCGTACTTCGATTTCGGCCTAAAAACCAGCAGTTTTCGGTTGCCTTACGAACGCCCTAGCTCCTCCGCCGATTGCGCTACAAAGCTGTTCAAGGGCTCAAACAGATCAGATAGTCTTGTAGATTGCTCTTGAAAAAAAATTTTTTGGTTGGGGGGTGCAGATTTTTTGTGACTGACGTCATAAGTAAAGTAGTTTTGGGGTCATTTTGGCTCATGTTGCCTGGCCTAGGGCCCAAACGCTAGGCCAAAGTGTTTCGCTGAAATTTTCATTGGAAACTAGGCTCGAGTCTGAGTCTTTTGAGTCTTTGATCAACTTCTAGCGTTTCTGGTTCAAAAGTTATGATCTAAAATAAACAAATTAATTAAGTATCTAATTAGTCAAATAATTTTACTAACTTACATCATAACTTTTGAACCCAAAACCCCAGTAGGTCATCCAAAGTAAAATACTCGGATTGTAGCCTAGTTTCCAGTAAAAACTTCAGCGAAATATTACCACCTAACGGTTGGAGCCCAGGACCAAGGTGGCCTAAAAGTCCTCCACTTATGACATCACTCACAAAAAAATTTTTTTTCGAGTGCAGACTAAAGACTTGCCGCATCTTTTGAGACTTTTACCAGGTCTGTAGAGCACACCGGACTGGAGAAATTCCCGCGCAAAGCCAAGTGCATTTAGGCATTTTTTTTTAAATCCCCGAAACCAGCCGGACGCCAAAGAGTTAAACTGACCCATGCTGCATCAAACACTGCTTTTGATTTCGTGTTTATCGCATTCTAGGCTGACTACTGGTCTACTACTTTATCTGTGTATTGCATAAGAGCAAAATCTTATTAAAATGAAGATTTTGTGATTGATTTCCTCTACAATGGACTGCTTTTTTGTGTTTTGCAGGATGTGTGTATTATTTCTTAGAGAGTAACTGAAGTCTTGCATAGTGGGCATGTCTTTCACAGCAAAGAAAAATTACCCTCAGAAAAACTTGCAACCAAAAGTGACATAATTGAGCGTGTTCTGAATGAAGAAAATTTCCTACAGCAATCTGCAGCAGGAGTGGTGACAAAAGAATTAATCAATATTTGGATATTTTGCAATGTTTACCCAGTAA
>JGI24022J15233_10001668_pt1 | contig 19173 bp, 16 predicted proteins | sample Ectturendosymbi2_FD_15233 | JGI IMG/M metagenome (IMG submission 15233) | reverse complement strand
TTGAACTTTTTGCATTAAAGTTATGAAAACAGTTGGAAGTTGTCAGTACTTATAACCAGGGTGTTATACAGTGATTACATTGGTCCGGCCCGCTCGAGATTAAATTTGCCTGAATTGGCCCCTAAACTGAAACGAGTTCGACACCCCTGTGCTAAACAAAGAGGTGGCCGTTCCCACACCAGTAAAAAGACTACATCAAATAATTCGAACATACTGTAGTGAGCATTCGCCTACAAGAATTTCCACATTGGATCTTCCTATTTCACTGTAGACTTCCGAGAGTCGCTAGCAAAACCAAACGTGAGAACTTAACCAGCCAATGCGCTAACAATCAACCCACTAATGGACCAGTTACTGCCGCTACAATGACGTAACAATTACCTTTATATCTAATACTATGAAACAAGAAAAAACAAAATCATGCACCACTCTTCAGAAAGTTTGCTGAAGAGACCACTCACAGCATGCTAATTCGTGTAGTATGACAGCTGACTGAATGCCTAACCGGGACAAAGCCTTTAAAGCGGGACTGTCCTGGCTAAAACGGGACATATGCCTATTTTTTGTGGTCTCGCGTTATTCTATTATTACCCTTGTGATACGGGCCATGAGTCTGAAGCAATAGGCTACATGATTAATTTCTGACATTTTTTGCTTCTTCGCACGTATCGTTCAAGGTGCCCCTACGCACATGGTCGTCGGAAAAGGGGCATTGGCCCCTCTAGAATTTGAAATTTTCTTCTTAAACATTTAACAAAAAGGTCATTTTCTTAGTTTCGAGTGGGTGAAATGAAATTTTGCCACTTTTGGCTCCCCCTGAAAAAATATTAGCTATGCGTGGCAGTGGCGTAGCCAGCCCAAAAATTTTTGGGGGCCAAAATGTTTGATTTTAGGCGATTAACACTATTTTGCTTAGAAAAACGCCTCTCAATGCACAAAATGGCTACATTTTCTAAACATTTGGGGTCATGGCCCCTTTTGCCCCCCTGGCTACACCTATGATGCGTGGAAAAAATCCATTATTGACCCACCTCTGGAAAAAATCTTTCTGACGCCCTTGCCTGCGCAGGCAAAGCATATGGTGTTTTCAACACGTCACCCAATCTTGTCAAACGCGTTTTTCGTAATACAGTAAACCTCTTTATGCTGGAACAAACCGATCAAAATCATTCGGTATGACCGACTGTGTGGCAAAGTGTGGGGGTCGATATTGATTGCAAGGAAACGCCAGCTGCACCATGCACGACACTGCCAACGTTTATATTTGCATTGCTAATATCCTTTTGCATCAACGAAAATCACTTTAAATAGCAAACAGTAACTAACAGCGTAACTGTGAAGTTTGACGTAACGTATATTCCACGTGAAGATTCAAGAAGTACGAGCTGTTGTGACTTTGGAAAGTCATCATCAATTCTATGTTTGCTTTAGGGTTATGAAAAACGATCTAGTCGCGAGGCACAGGTTTCTGACAAGCTGCTTAAAACGCTCTATACACAAACCCACTGTGGTACCAGTACTATGAAAACACAAAACTGAATTCCCTGATGAGCACCAGACAAGTGATACTGTTGAGATACCAAATGCTGATCGCACAGTTGCATTGAACAAACCGGCAAGGCAACAGTTACTCATCACACTGCAGTTCAATCATAAAGCTGTAATGTCTTATTGCAGAAACTTGTCGGCTAGAAACGTCTGCGAAGAGTACATTGCACTTAACTGAAAAATACCCGAAAAATTTGTTATGCTAGCTGGAGCCACACACCGCAATTCGCCTTCATTGTGCCCACGCTTGAATTTCATTGCAGTTATTGAATTGTAACTTATGAGCCAACGTCAAAGGTTCACCAGCATCACTACTTCGTCATTTCAGGTGGATGGGCTTGGATTTTGGTTCTGAAGTACAGCAGTAATAAAATTGGACCTTAGGATTAGGAGTTTCTTTATTGTTGATATCACCAACCATGAAATCCACTGCAGGGACAGTTTAAGCCAGGGAACGCACAAGGCTCAATAGCAACCTGTCTTGCTACAATGTTGGTGCAGAAAAGCGCGCTCGGCACAAAAATGGTTGAAAATACCAAGTTACAACTGAACGCCACCATCAACACCGAAAAATTCTCCTGTAGGCATCCAAATATGAATTTAGTTGCTTGAATATTTATACAGGTAAGTTTAGTCGAAGCTATTTTCATAATTCGAGCTACGAAGTACAGTATATAATAAATCGACGCGTGTCATAAGCTGCATGCAAAATGGAAAGGAACAGTATTTTTTTTCAGAAATTAGTCGAAATATAATGAATTACAACTCTCCTAATTTGGCTTTGTCTGAGTCACAACACCAGGAACATCAGCTTGGGGCAGCACTTCGTCTTCGCCATGTGGACTGCAACTTCAACTGCCTGAAATCAACTCATCTTAAGCGCTTCATCATATCTTGTCCCATTTCTTCACAGAATCATTTTCGTATACAATTGATTCGTTAGGAAAGGGAATCTGACTTGGCGAAGCTCCAGTAGAAAATATAGGGAGTTGCGACGGACGTTGATGACGTTCCTGAAAATCAAATAAGATTACAAAATTATGTTGTATCAGGTTCCAGAAGCGTAAATTGAACTAGTTTTGCATATTTTTGGCTGTTCTCAGCAAAAGCAAAACATTGTGATATCGTGCATCACTGTGAGGAGAATACCCGAACAACAGAAACTTGTATCGCTTTCAATAGAGCTCAACGCCAGCAGCATTAACGTATCTGAAAGCAGAAGCTTTCGATTCGGCTTAAACTTTCCACTACAGACAGGAACAACGTACGAACAGATGAACATTTACACATACCTGATACTCGACAACAAAGTTAACCACGTTCTTCTTCAGCCTGTCGTTGAATAGTCTTAGTTTGTCCAACCTGTCGACAGACACCCAAGACGCAAATAAAGACAATGAGGTGCGGATGCACTTTCTGCATTCTACAAGCACAGACAGTTCTGGGAAAGCGTTTTTTCAGAGTGATTCTCAATACGTGGTGCAGGGAAAGTGTCCACGAGCAACAACCACTGGCAGCATGGCGGTGAACCTTTACTAAACACAGTCTGCATACTTTGGAAATACGTGCTACCCGATCAGTAAAATTCGTAGCTCGGGAAAGATATAAGCAAAGGGCATGGGCGTCGGAAGAGGGGTGCAGGGGGGATTGCCCCTGGATTTTCAAATTTGATAATTTCCTATTAACTTTTTAGCAGAAAAAATGCTTTTTTTATAGTGTCGAGTTGGTAAATGAAATTTCACCAGTTTTGGTGCTCTCCTTGGAAAAATCCTTTTGGTCACTCTTTGGAAAGATTTACTATTGGGCCCCCTGGAAAAAATCATTCCGAAGCCCATGGTAACGGGTAAAAAAGATGTATACAGTAAACCTCGGTTAATCCGGATCTTTGCCAAAACCGGATAAAACTGGTGGTACGAATGATTTCTAACGTTTTTCTTTATAAAAGTATCCAGTTTATTCGGATTTTTAAATCCGGATCTTCGTCAATACCGGATAAAATCTGCTCTCACATTTCGTAATCCGGATTTTTCTGTACTTCCACGCTGTTGTGTTCTGAAGTGCACTGACTGGTCTCTGGCAAAGATTCGGCAGCATTCAGACGCAACACAAGCGTGCTAACGATCACCAACTAAAGTTTAGAATTATGCGTGTGCAGAGCATCAGTGTATTGTACTCGGTAAGATGTCTGGAGGGCATTACTTTCCAAATAGAGTGACTGCTTATGGATCAGTCGCAGAAATCTCTGCGTCAGTCCAAAATCTCAAATTTCTTCGCAGCCAAGTAATCTAAAATTATGAACTTGACATTGTTCATAACTATCTGGATATGGCGGTTACTAGTCTAATGTACCATTGTAAATACATTAATAAATTCGCTTTGCTTCTGCGAAAGTCTGTTGTTGGGTCGTAATGCGTTCAATTCAACTGATTTTTACCGGTATCTTAGTACTCAGATGACGCCAGGCTAGAAAAAAACATCTTCGGTTAATCCGGATCTTTGTCTAAACCGGATAAAATTAGAATATGTTGTTTTCCAGGTCACCGAAAACTTGGTGCATGCGTAATGCAGATGCATCTGTCCCTAAACCTGAGCTACTTTTCTTTGAAACTTTCATCTATAGTTAACCAAAACTAAAAAATTCTTGGGGCTTAAAGCAATTCAGTGCCGTAGCGGCCTAATATCAACGCAACAGCAGCAACGCATCAAAGTACTAAGTTATGTATATGTTAACTGCTGATTTCTTGGAAATCGATCGACTGAATGCGTGTACGAGCAAAGGGTTTGGCAGTTATTTAAATCAACGCCGAAGTTTTTGCCTTGTAAGCAGTGGCACGTTCGAAATCTGTTGGCTAATTTTGTCAGAAAGAGAGCGCTGTGTATCGAAATCTTTGCAATGAAATCTGTGACAGTTTTTTCACGTTGTCTGATATGGCACCAGTTTCTTATCGCTCAAGTTAAAGCATGATCGTAACCGCTTTTGCTGCTGCAGCTACCAGGAACTACAGCAGAGACTATATATATATAGTCGAAACCTACCAGGAACTACAGCAGAGTTAAACGGCAAAAACTACTGCTTTATCTTATATATGAAGTATGCTATCACTACAAAGAGCACAGGTGCGAAATTCCTTGATATAACGTCGTTTCTGAACATGTTATATGTGCGCAGATTCATTGGATATGTGGATCGTTAGAATTATACAACAAAGATTTTACATATTTGTCAACAGCGGAAAAGTCCATACGCGGTGAATGATCATGCTTTCTTATTAAGATCTTAAATGAAAATCACACTGACGTGGTTAAACTACAGTAAGTACTTTTCGAACTTTATGAAATCCCAAAGAACACGTATAGGATCATCAATGGTAAAGGAATATCTTGACAAAAAATGCAGCAGCTGGTTTTTACTTAAAACCATGTAGAAGTTCGTCTGAAGGTCAAGAACCGCTAAAAACTGAAAGCTTGCCAATAAATCTTAAGTCCACAGTTTAGTAGACGGCATTTATGCTCAAATCATGCTCAGGACCTTCAATATGTAAACACAAATAAAGCAGCTGTGCTGAATTCATATCTTAAACATAAATTCGCGAAAAGCGCTTACAAGTTCGCAAAATTAGCGTCACGGCTTTGTCACATTCATTTTTCATAAAACCACCTTAAAAGACATTAATTAGCATTTTTTTTTTCGAAAAATTACATCTATTTCTGCGCGACTCTGATGAAAACCACTCCGAAGAGAAGAAGCGGAGATGAAGTACAAACACAGTTGCTAACTTGGCCAAAACTCATTTTGTTTCGCTTTGCATGCATGGTTTCAAACGCTCGGTCTTTCTTTACATTTGAAAGTTAAAAATTCAAACTGAATCTCACCGTTGGTTTTCGTGCATCGGGAATGAAACGATACACGAACAAACATCCTCGTTCACCGACGCGTCGAACAGCGGTATTCCAAAGTTTACCCCAAGCAGGTTAACTGTAAACTGATCTGCGTGAATCAGAAAATCGCGGGCGTCGCATTACTCTAGTTTTATCTTTGCCAAACCACACAAGAGCACGTATGAAAAAAACATTGGATTTTTACCATCAAAAATTGTACAAGCCCGCAAGCTGCCAACAGCAAAAGCACATTTGAAATAACTGCGGACTAAGCAATAGTTTGTTGAAACTGCACTAAATTTAATTAGTCTTCGATTAATTAGTTTTATTCATTATTAGCACACCAGAGTCAATATTTAATTTTTCAACACAAACGCACACAGACGTGGACCTCTGTTACCAGAGATGACCACCTGCTATAGACTGCAATCCAGGCACCGGTTATGTGAAACAATCACCACCACCGACTTACGCTGGGCCGATTTACTGGCTACGGCAGTCGACGCGTCAATTCGCGACAGAGCGAGTAATACAATTTTATTACGTTATTCCAAAACCCCGAACAGCACATTTACAAGCAATGCGTGAGTTTTCGAAAATGCTAAACGAGTTAATCCTTGTTGCTGTTCGGCAAAAAAACAATAAAAAAACTAGGGCTGTGGCGTCATTTTCGAGTGGAGTTTCGAAAAATTTATGCCTGGAATTGAAACAACCGTTTCTTTTGTTGGTTCCAGAGGTGAGGTCTCCTGCATCATGTGGTTTCCACACAGAAGCTATCCATGTTACGACCACGCTGTTGCAGTTTAAAGAGCCAGACCTTTTGTGCCGTTCAAGGAACCTTGTTTCCACAAAGGCGACAAAGAAGTGAATCCACCGGCATTTTTTTTAATTTATAGGAAATCCATTTCACGCAACACTACGCTCCCCCAACCTACAATAGGATTCTATTTGAATAAGATTGTATGCTGCTGCCGTACAACCCCATCTTATACCATTTGCTTTTTAGCTTTCCTTTGCATGGATGCGAAAGGGTTATGGCCACCCGGTCGGAGTTTCATTTCGGCGGGGTTCACACGTTGTGGAACTGGTGCACCCCAAAGGATTCACCATGATGTGTTTTATTGTTACTTTTTCTGGAGGCACCTGATAGAATAACCGTTCTATTTTTTCGGTATCCCGGAAGACTGTTTATTTTGTAAATGTAAATATATTATCTCCCTATCGCCAATAAACTACTGCAGTCGAACTCACCCACACTGCTTTTTGAATTTCCGCTCGAAACGCCCAAAGTGACATAACCGTAAGAACAATCAATATTAATTTTTTCTTGCAGTTTTCCTATAATCTCAGCTTTCATTCGTTCAACCGAATTGTTTTCCTGGTTGACTTGTTCCGCAACAGGCAAGTCGCTGGAAATCAGGGATGCGATTTGCGAAGGGCAGGACACGTGGACGAGTTGGAAGCTGCGGTTGATTCTTTTGTAACCCTGCGCACAAACGCGCGATGTGATGAATATTTGCAACTCCGGGTCGTTTTCGCATCAAACTGATCGGACAAACCTGGATGAACACGGCAGAGTGGAGGAGGGCTTCGTTTAATGTCAGTAGCGCGTTGCTTAACTTCATTACTCCGGGCTCGTGCCCAATGGATGTCACTAGGATGGTCTCGTAATCCTGAATATTGCACGAGAATTGAACAGCTTATGAAGAGTTACAGGTGTGAGTAGAAATCAATAACATTTTTGAACAGAAGGCCTGTTTTTCACGGCGCGAGAACGAAAAGCAATGAACGCTATAATTACTGTCGACAGCCAAATGCACACAAACGTCATAAAGACAATGAACGTAACGGCATTGTAACATGTAAAGCAATAATGAAGTTGCGTTAATACATTTCTAAAAACACAGTTGACGTTACGTTCGCTATCACACGAATGGACGAAATGGTGATGAGCACTCCACAACACATGCAACCATCGCTGTTTGTGATAAAACGCGTTGGTAAATTTGAGAATTTGTAGTCAAATCGTATTCAGAGATGCAGCCAAGAAAGATGCTTTACATTGTAACCATTTCTGCGTATTTACCGCGACAAATAGATGTGCAAAACGCCGTCTACTCGTCAGTTTATAAAAACACAGCCAGTTTTGTCAAAGTTCCAAGATCCGTAAAGAGAAAACATTTTTTGACACTTGCAAGAAATTTCAGAAAAAAGAGATAATTAATTCTTCGGTTAACACGTCAATAAGTTGGTGGCGACTCTCCAGGTTGCAAAAATATACGGCAATGTTATGTCATGGTCAGCGGGGTTATAGGGGGGTTTTATGTCTACAGTAAGAATACGGTACCTTTCACGATAAGTGTTTTTATTTGGTGAAAACTTTACCTGAAAAATACTGGGAAGACGCGACAACCTCGTTCCACGCGACAAAAACAAAGTTGGTGGTCCATAACCAATCACACTGTACAGATACAATGTGAACCACACGGAATTGACCAGTGGCGATGGTGGCCCGACGAAGTGGAACTCATCTGTCGACGGTATCTCTTGCACGTCGCTCAATGGTGACATCGCTATTGCTAGACAGTATTTCTGGAAACACACGCCAATGGCTTGTGCTATAGATCAAATCGAACAACTGGTTTCAACTGCAAAACAGTTCTATTCAAAATTATCCTGAATCTTCTAAAAAGTGTGCTTATCAAACAGGATAGTAAACAGTTGTTGATTTTGTGAGGTTTACAACCTTGTCCAGCAGCCTTCCCATCGTGGCGCTGTCGAGCTCTTTCAAGCTTTCGCAGCGGATCAAGTCGAGACCAATTGCTGGTTCATCAGCCTCTTCAGAACAATCGAGAAGCTTGGACAAATGTTCATTGTGCCTTAAGAACTTGATGGTTGATCTAAACAACGTATTTAGGTATAAGAACGCTCTCGATGTTAAATGTAATTATCATCCGTTAGACTCTTATTCTATACACCATTTTCAGATTCTTGACGAAAGAATTTGTGTTAGCAAAAAGCTGACGACAAGTCATGTTTGATTTTGCCCATGGCTTCCAATAGCAATCTTCGGGATGTTCGTCTTGTTTACGCTGATTTACACATGAAAATTTCTAATCCTCAGAACATCCGAAATCGCAAGTAAAAAAACGTTAAATAGCCCAAATATTTCTTTTATGGGTTTGTTAATCCAGAAGTCAGCTGTAGAAGCACCAGGTCAACGCATTGAAAAAGGGATGACACAAACAGCTTGTCTCGGCAGAACAAATGTAAGAAATGTAAGCAGGGTTGCGGAGTCGTAGGTTTTTGGGTGGAGTCGGATTCCTAACAACACTGGGAGTCGGATTTCTTTGTCCGACTCCTACTCCGGATGCCCAGTTGGATCATTTTTTACATCACACTCCTAAATTGAGAATTCCTGTTGAAATGGCACAATTTCTTTTGAAACTTTTGTTGAAACAGATTTCTTGCTGTGTACCACGATTTCCATTGATTTTAACAGCTTAATTTCACTCCTTTATGTTAAGGAGTCGGAGTCGGAAATTTTGGAAAGTCGGAGTCGGGAGTCGGATGTTTTACCTCCGACCCTGCAACCCTGGATGTAAGTAGATATTGGTAAAACATGTTTCGGGACAGGCCTTGCATTAGGTCACAATAAATGTATGATTTTACAACCGAAGAGTGGAAGTGGTTTAGCCCAGGTGTCACCAGCCTGTTTGTAACGGAGAGCTACTTCTTGGTACAGATTTAAGCGAAGGGCTACCAGTTTGATACACACACTTTTGAAATAAAAATTTGCTCAATTTGTTTTAAATTATGTTATCAAAAATTAAAGATATTCATGTGAAGACACTGATCATGTTTATGCTATTGTCAGAACAAGCCCGCGGGCACCATGTTGGTGACCCCTGATTTAGCCGAAAACGATATGGCAATGTATTGATGTAATAATGGTTATTCTAGTTTAGCCACGTTGCAAGATGTACACCGTACATGTACACTATTTTACAGATAAGTAGCAAGTACTACAGTACTTCATCAAACTTCCACTGGCAATAGTTTGACGCATACAAGCATTCGTGAACAGAAACCAGTATCGTTTCATAACATGGGGGTAGAGAACGGGATGATGAGGTGACTAATCAACATCGTTTAGCAAGTTTCTGTCATTTATAAATAATGAACAATAACTTCAACCAAGCATTCTATTGAAGTGTAACAGCCTTCCTAGTTCCCTTCCGGCACAACCCTCAAGAACATTACTTTGGCAATGTACTACGCTAGATTATTAATATTACATGCCAAACGATTTAGGCATTATCCGTTTCCTTAACTAAAGTTTCTCGAATGAAGAATGAAACACAAACCATAGTCTCCGACTTTGCAAAACTGGTGGAGGAAAAGAAATGGGCAGCGCTTGACAGATGTTTCCGCAGCGCACGACACAACCGGTGTGAGAAGTTGAATTTGTCAGTGCGCATGCCTCATAAGAAAGTTCATATACGGGATACAACGGTTGCGGAGTCCGATCTTGCATGTTTGTGTTACAACGTTACAGAAGTTTACCAGCACTTATGTTTGTTACTTTTCGTTACAAAAGTTTTCTTTGTTTGTTGTTTGCGGTGCCATTCACCGAAGCAGATTTTTAAACTTTTCCAACCCCAGCAGCTTCAATTCAGATAAGCACTCCAGTGCTCCTAGTTGTGTGCAACATTTAGTCACTATAAAGACAATGCGACCTTCCAACGCCAAAGCTGTGTTCAACAGTTGCGCATTCGATTTTCTAGTTTTCCGAAATTCTGAGCTTCCAAAAACTGAGCTCTAAAAGTTCAAGAAACGCTGTATTCAGTTAAATCTCAGCCATGAACCAAACGCAGCACTCGATTGATTTCGGCGTGGACCACATACAACATTGCTCTATAACTTCAACCTCCAATACTTCATGACGTAACTTCACTTTTACCAGAAGGCTAAAAACAAAGACCACTTATCAGAAGTTGTCTAGAATTTTTGTGATGACGTCGTGGCCTTGTTGAGACGGGGCCTACTCTCTTCAGTTTTTTTCTTAAGTCCGCCTCGGATTTCATACGCGTGAGAATGAAACAGCCCTGGTAGTAACCGAGTGAGGTCACTAAACTATCGATAGACATGGGTGAACTCTCTGGTAGGTTGCCATATCAATCATTCAAAATTTCAAAAATCTTCTTTACTGTGAAACATTACATGACATGAGTGGAAAATCTTCGCCCTAAGAAGGACAAACATACAAGTAGGTTTCTGTGTTGGCGTTTTTGCCCACTTAGCACGTTTTCTTTTCAAACTTTAACATGAACAGATAACGGAAGAGTTGTGACAGAATTATCTATATTGCGAGTCAGAACGATAAGGAACTCATAATGCACGGTTATGTATGCCAATCAGCCACAGATACTACTAAATAGTAGCTTCTTGGCATTTTGAAATCTATCTAAAATGACGCTGACTTATTATCGTTATTTTCTTTAACAATTCGGCAGTGAGCTACTGTTACATGTTGCATCAACACAAGAAATACCTAAGAGTGATAGCATGGTCAAAATAACGTCCCGCATCTCCCACGTCTCCTTCCAATTGCTTCACCTTTTCCAGTTCAGAAAGGAAGTCGTCCAAAGATTCGTCCGTGAGCTTGCCTACCTCGAATAAGGTAACAGCAAGATTTTTCAAGCCCTACAAAGCGAAGCGGCAAGAAGTTAAACGAAGTGCTGAAGTACAAAACCACAGCGACAGAGCTTTCATACGATCGCCAACCAGCTTTCTCGAGACACTGATAAAAAAAATGTTCAGAAGTTGTCGGTGAATTTCAAACAGGTTTTCATTTTCTATTCTGGTCCACTTTTGCTTCGTTATTTGCAAAAGTTATTTTTAACTGTCGACACAAGCTCACAACGGTTACAACTTTCAGGTATAGTGGAAAAAAAGATTACATGCTGTCAATAAAATTTCGTTCGTTTGCTATGCAGGCATTTACAAACCAAAAAGAAATCTTCATTATTGCACACAAACGTAATATAGGTCAACTTTGATTGACGTGCAAGAATGATCGCATTACCTTGGCCTGCATTTTTTTGAAAATTTCGCATCCTGCCAACACCAGTGATCAAACTCAACACACATTAAACTGGCAGGTATAGCAAATGCGAAAACATAGGCAAAAATCAAACCTATCCAACCTTTAAAAGTGACCTTTCAGCTTCAGTTTATATTTATCAGTGACAATCTACAATCAGACCACGCATGGCAAAATCCTACGGACCTCAGGTAGGTAAAGCTTTATTTGTGCACCAAAATAATCCAATTATAATTGCTGAAATATTCCACCACAACTACCAACGAAAGCCTATGTTGTATTACTATCACCTGAGAAAACATAAATTCCTTGTTTTTTCAGGTGTTCTGAGAGACCGCAAGCGTCTCTCAAATGTTTCCACGGTCTATCAAAATACAGTAGAACCTCACTGCATAACCCGCACCAAAATACATTAAAACCTCGCTTTACGACCATCTCGGTATTCAGATGAAGTAGTTGCGGTCTCTCAAAATGTCTTAGCGGTTACGAAGGTCAAACCTTAAACAAACCTGCTTAAGCTTGCAATCGCGTAGATGAGTCAATACAAAAAAATAGAGTAAACGACAGGTGGTTTTGGACTGCAGTTGCACCAGATTAGTCGTGGTTCTTGTGCTCCTAACTTGGCACAAATGAAACACAATACGCACGTTGGTGATGAAGCCTTAAGCAAACCAACCGTTGAAAGATTTCCCATCATCAGAAATGCAGTCAAACTTGAATCGAACAAAAAAGCGATGCGTTTCCCTTCAGAGCAGGCGGGCGAGGAGTGGATCGACCCGGATAAAGACAAACTCGAAACCGACATCGCCTCCGATTCCCACGCTTCTCCTGCAACACGCAGCGCTGATATTTTGAGCACGTACAGGAAAACATGAGTGAAATGTCGCTCCCAAAGACAGAATTTTCACCAAGTGTCACTTTCTGAATTCTGAAAAAGGGAAAGAAGTGAAACTCTGCGACGTCATTTGGTTCGTGTATGTGTACAAAATGATCAAAAGCATGGGAAAGTCGGTTGAATTACTGATGTAAGTCTGGCTGGACCAATTTTTGCACAATGCTGTTTCAACCCACCCGACGTCACGGGCCGTGGTTTTCACTTGTGCTTTGAATCAGATTAGTAAATATAGAAAATGCCTGAAACACAAGCATTATTTGTCGAATAAAATGATAACATGAAACCTGTTTCAAATTCCTAATGCCAAACGCAATGAGCCATGAAGCACTGCAACTAGAGCTCGACCGATACGTTTTTTTTGGGCCGATACCGATGTTTTTTATTTTTCATTGCCGATAACCAATGCCGATATTTTTGCATTACTCAAACTACAGCTGAAAGGCATTACAGTGCATTTTTTTCTTTAGGCCACATAAAGAAATAATTACACAACTTACATTTATGAAAAAGCAGATAGTGATTATGATAAGTGAAGAACAAGCAATGTCTATTTTGCGTTACGTGGCAAAATATACACCGCTGGGGCTATTTTGCCACCAGCCGTACATGATTGGCTGATCTGGTCACATGACAAGTTTGGATAGCATGACTGTCTCAATTGCTGCAAATGGCTCAGTCTGATAGACAAGTAATGTCATGGTTACAGTGCTGGCAAGCTGCTAGCAACTTCTTGTTTGCATTGTGTGAACTGTAGGCTAAGCCCTAAACCTAAACCCTTGTCTCTTTACGTGTTGTACTTGTCACGTGACTACTTCAACCAACTGTGTTTGACTAAAGATCAAATGTACTCTAATAAGATGGTTTAATCCGTCGTGCCTACTGCAGTCCATAGCAATTTCTAAGTCTCATAGTAGTCAAACTCTAAATAAATCAACAAATGCACCAACAGGCAAACGTGTTACGTAAAGTAGGTCTACTCCCTGTGTAGACATTTGTGCCTACGCTCAGATGTCATAAGTAAAAAACAATGCGTGACGCACTAAAAGCCATCACTTCACCGCAATGAAGAACCGTACAACATCTAATTCTGTGCACACCTGGGTCACTGCTCGCTGTGACGTAGGCATTTTTTGATGCACGCTGAACGCAAGGCTGCCTAACCTAGAGAGACTTCGATAAAATAGCCACCCAACACAATTACAACAGCACGTAACCAAGTTGTTCGCGGACAATCATCTGTTCACCGCGACAAAACCTAAGAGCGAATGTTACGTCATAGAGCGTTTTGTCGGGACTGTTGCGCGACGGTTTGATCATTATGCGTGAAGCCTCTGTGGGCTAGGAACAGGACGGGACATTTGTGTTAATCAATCAGGGTCAGAGAAGAAGTAGCAACTTGGGTTTCCCAACACTCCACGCAGAGCAACAGCGTAACACTTTTATTGCCGATATATATCGGCGGCATTTTGCCGATACGATACATCGGCAACATCGTCGTATGGGCCGATATATATCGGCATGCCGTGACATTGGTCGAGCTCTAACTGCAACATTTGAAAGCAGAAGACTTTACCAAGCACGGAACAGCGGTTTCCTTAACCACCAGTCACAAAAGGCTTATGACAACACAGAAATTTATTTCGTGGTATATTTCATATTTCATAGCAGAAAAAAATCCATAATTAAACTTCATTTCATAGTAGCAAAATTAACTCAGATCGTAAACATTGTGGGTGCGTTGGTCGTGATTTCTCAAATCAAAGCCTGGTTGCGTCTGACTCATGATTTTCGTTGACTCAGTGAATCGACATCCTCAGTTCAAGCAAGGCCTCCTAAATCGATATTTTCTAGGAAGGCTTGGTTCAAGACACTACTGAATGAGGAGCTAGACGCAAGCACACATCAGGTTAGTTCTTCAACCACGACAGCGCTTCTCGAACTTCCGTATCGTATCACTTGGGGCTACACTTTCGTCGCGAAACACCAGATTCCCGAATAATTTAATTTAATCACATTTTTGTCAATTCATTATATACGATTTGAAGCAACAAATCATGGAACCAAGAAAGCAACTCATTTTAACGTGATTTTGCATATGGTATTGTATAATTTTGGACACAGGAGAACATACCATTCAACACATATTTTACTGTAAACTGCAAGGAGCTTTTGGTGGACGTATAACACAGGTTAAGAACCGCCGACCTACAGAGCGACAAAACGTGTTTGGACAAAAACAATTGGTTTTCTTACCTACTTCTTCCATGTCAAGTGAATCCATAGATAGCACCTCAACGACATCAACATTTCCGTCTACCCCGAGATTCTTTTCGATGGGTATACCTGGAATGCTGCACAAAGAAAACAAACGAAATTGTTCATTGGGAGTCGCCAGAAAGCTAATCCTTGTTTGCTGTGTCACCATTGATTGAAAACAAATCACTATCAGCAAAATAACATTGTGATGCTCGGAAAAGCACATTTCCTTCCAACGAACATCCAAAATTTGCCGAAATATTTCCAAATAAACATCTTGGGAAACTTCAAGCAAACGCAAGTTACAATCACCTCGAGCTTCGTCCTGATACAAGTTTCGAAGGCAAGTTTAAAGTTGGATTTCTATTCGCAAACCGTGCATTGATCTAGGCCTGCCTGCAATTTTAGCGCCCTTGTGCTTTTCCACACGTTGTTTTGTCAACAGCAGCAGCCACTTACATCCAATGGGTAAAAACTTCAAATTTTTTTAGAGGTGGAGGTGAACCACTTGAAAGAGCTTGTTAAGATTTCTGGGTTGGTTTTACAGCTGACGTCATAATCAAGACATAGTTGTGCGTTACGAAATAAAGCAAGTCTTAAATTTGACGGTGGTGAAACCATTGATGACATGTCATCCTTCAAGTGGGCAGATGATAGATGTACGGCAATCATTGCGCGCATGTTATGTTGACGTCACGATAGAAAAAACTGCCGAAACCAGCAAAAACCTAGTACCATGAAATCGCAGGTCGAGTCGCATCACGTACTTTTCTTACTTAAAGCTTTGCATTCGTGTGTTTCCTTAAAAAATTATTCATCATATTTGCAACTCAGCTGTGACTTGCTGGAAAGGCTACAGTGACTGGAAGCAAGGTGACTCATTTCGAGAGGTTTGCAAATCGAGTTGAGTTATTCTAAAACGAGCCAACTCACTGTGAGGTATTGGAAATCGCATTTTGATTCAACTCGAATCGATTCCGAGACACGAACCGTCACTTATTTGGCAAAAACACACACGACAATTTAAAATATTTACAAAGCAATTTTTACAAATCCATTATTAAAACACGAAAATTTTATGCCATGGGGTGAAATACCGCTGTTAAAAAACTCACGGTATGCAACTTTCATATAGGAAATGCACCGTAATTAATGTCGAAAGATGTTAAAAATACTAAAAATCTACTTCGAACAGCAACAACCAATGTATGGTGAAAAACGTACTACCGCAGAAACATGGCTCATACTGACAAACCTTCTGATGTCCGCTTCAGCAGCTTGCGAAGAATCAAAATCAAGTAAACCTCGACCGTCATCAAGCTGTGCGGTTTTTCTTTCTGAAAGTAAGACGACCGATACGGGCATTACAACGTAATAGCATAGTAATCAACAAAAAGCGTACCATTCAAAACTTCTTTCCAACTTTCATGAAGGTCAATATCATCGCTTCCAGCGCCAACACCCGATTTGAGTTGAGCAAAGCCCAGCCGGCAAAAAATGCCCACAGCGTTCTGTGCAAGTAGCAGACATAAAACTCAGTTACAAACCAGCACTACCTTAAAGATTATTTAATGCATTTTAACAACGATGAAATTGTTAACATACTTTTGTGTCCAGCCTGCTCAACCAAAGTAACTAGTAAGCATCATAGGCCAGTCAATGACAGAAAGGAATGATCGAAATAAAGCCAATATGAAAGTACCGGTTTTGCAGCAGAACGAGACAGTGAACCAAAAATATTTACTGAAATGTCCGCAAATTGGCATTCATGCAACCTCTTTACACACGTTCATTGAGTTTCACAACGAATTGGTTCGTTACCAGCCTTCGAAAATTTTAATTCACTCATTTTGATTTATTTATTTCTTAATTTACTTTTATTTACCAACCTTCTAAGATTTCTTAGTTAAGTCAAAGTTGAATGATTCACGTGTGGCGTAATGTAAACAGGAATATATCGCGCGACCAGTTAGCCAGCGTAAATCACGCAAGTACAAGTGCAATTTTTTCACCTTGGCAACCGCAAGACTGACGTCCAGTACGTTTGCAAGTTCAGCAACACTTGTTCTTTCATCAATAGACACAAATACTTTGTATAACAACGTTTCCAGATAATCACCCGAAACGCGATTCATGACAAATTTCTCCAACGGCGGGACTAAAAAGTAATGCAGATATCAATCGCAATTACCATTTATCTGTCACGCTTGACTGAAAACACAAACAAACAACGTCGCTTTCAGTTATACGTATTGAGATGTACTTTTACCAGGTTGTTCCTGAAGAAGGTAGGGTTCTTCTCGTTTCGCAGGTTATGAACATTTGACCGAAATTATTCGAACGAAAAACTGGCTAATTAATTTACAACCAACCAGATAATACACAGAGCGTTTCTTTATCTTGCTTTTTTTGCAAAAAAAGATACATACACCATATGATATTGCACATTCTTCGTTAAAAGCGCTTTCTCAGCATGGGTAGTGTTTTCAGGTACAGCTTACGCTCTCGAGTTTTAAAAAATCATACCGATATCAACCAGCTATGACCAACGTTTCCATAATTTTATTGGAAGACAAGTTCGGCGGTCATGGTTCGTTGAGAGCAGTGTATCACGTGAATCATGCGAGCAGGTCTTGCCAGCATTTACGATGCCAGACAAAGAAACTGAATTCGTAAGTTGTCTCATTGAAAATGAGTGAGCGACTGAAAAAGGGAAGTCTTCAACACAATTTTGTCCAATCACTAGACAATTTCTGCTGAGATAGAAACACTTTTCCGCCCAAAACATTTTTTGATCCAGCGTACATTCGCGACCAGCACAAATTTTTGAACTGGCGCTCACGGTGGATCACAAAATGGGTCTCCAAATAGCTCTTCAAAATTAATTATCTTTGGTCCAACTTTAACAAACGTTTCATCCATGGCTATGGTCGTAAATAGGAGTTCAACAGTATGGCCGGTAAAATCATGCAGTTCAGTTATACTCGCTTTTGTGCTGCTTTCGGAATGTTACGAGTGGCCAGCGGGCACCCATCTCTGCTTACTATGCGCCACGAGCAACGCGGCTGCTTTCACAGTGATTGCTGCACTGGCGAGTCAATGTCAACACTGCGCGTGAACCGTTTCTTTGCACTCACCCATCAACGCCGAACACGAGGCTGGGTAGGACGACCGGGAATCCAACGCAGTCTACCAGATTTGGTGGCGCATGCTCAACCAACAGCACCATTCAGCCGGTTAAAATCACGCATCAGCCGTTTATTTATAAATATCCACAGAAACCAAAAACAACATTTAGCTTTTGTATCCCTAACTGAACTACAAAATCCTCCATTTCACCAAAGTGTAGCGTATCAAAGCGACATGCCTGCATGGATTACCCCGGTGCAGATTTGAACTCGTATTTACGACTGACATCACTGCCGATGGGATGGTACTTTGTAAGGCAAACATATAAAGTTATAAAGTTGTAATCATTTCATACTGCCACGTGCAATATACATATTACCTGCAACTTTGGTGTCCGCATTAATCGGTACTTCAATGTAAATCAGTCCTCTACAATATAATTTTTGCAGAAGGTAATAAGAAACCGTTCCTGCTGTGGTGGTGCCATTATCAATCATCTTGTCAATACAAGCTTTCATTTCTGATGTGCATCTCTGCAACATAAAAATGTAAAGTCTATTTTGATGTTAAGCCTGCAATACCTCCACGAGTTTTCGAAAGTTGTCTAGGGATATCACCCAAAAATCATACGACCAGTCAAAATGTTGGAATGCTTAAACCAGATATCGTTAACTTTTTAAACTAGGTGCATTTCATCTCGGATCAAGCACATATGATAAAAACGTGATAATTTGCTATGATCGAACCACATAAATGAGATTTGTATCAGAAATTGCTTTCACACTTAAACCTCCCTAACAAACGCGTTTACCTTTCAGCTGCTTCAGCTTTTCTGTGAATTATTCAAACGCATACCGTTACTTGGGTGTCATTAAATTGCAACAACCGAGAGGAGCAAATCCAACTGCACCAAATTTTCTAGCGCGTGATTTTGAGATAGGAATTTATCGTAGACATTCGTAAAAATTCCATACAACTTAGCTTTTATGGTGGCATCTGCTTTATTCAAGAGATACAGGGTGGCACAAAAAAAAACGGTCATCACCTAAACTTGAATCACTTTTGAAATAATGAATTCAGATTTAGCAAGTAGCATTAATGTTCTAAGAGTCTACCAAATTTGACCTTCGAGATGCCATGGACTACTGACCAAAAGACATTTATAGTTGAGGCATATTTTCAGCAGAAGTCTATCCACGCAGCTCAATTGCAATTCAAAGAACGGTTCGGATGTAGTGAATTTCCTGTCCACTCAATGATCTACAGATGGATCAACAAGTTCAGAACCCATGGGACTGTGCATAACCTCAATCGTAAAGACACTAACAGACAATCACACTCTGGACGACCGAAATCATCA